>R22__coassemble_112_pt1 | contig 66386 bp, 50 predicted proteins | sample R22__metabat2_low_PE_006 | metagenome-assembled genome bin R22
ACGGCCACAACCAGCAACGAGAACTTGTACCGGCGAATATAACCCCCTATTTTCCTCATTTCTGTAATATTTTTTGCAAAAGTACAAAGAATCCGTTAATTTTGAGCGCTGAAGGATCATAATCACCATGCTGAGAGACTATTTCTCCTTTTCACGCTCTGAATTGCGAGCCTTGACCGCACTCGTACCCATTCTGGTCGTGTTGGTTGTTCTGCTTGCCCTACGAAAGGAAAGGCAGGACCACGACCTCATGGCCGAAGACGTCACACCCACAACCCAATCCTCACCAAACGAGCCAGCCCCAACGATACTTATGCCCGACTCAGCATTGTTTTCCTTCAATCCCAACACGGCTGACTCAGCCACATTGCGTTCCCTCGGACTGTCTCCACGAGTGGCGTCGAACATCGTCAAATACAGGAAGGCCGGAGGAACATTCCGCAAGAGCGAAGACCTCGCTCGCATCTACGGTATGGATAGCGCGACCTTTGCAATCCTGAAACCTTACATCTGCATTCCCAAACCGGAAGTCAATGAAAGCCATCGCGTTAGCCCCGCTCCCGTTCCCAACACACCATCAACGAGCATCATCGCTGAGGATTCCTTCGTTATCGCGACTCCAAAGCAAGAGAACCCCTACCGCGAATACATGGCGAACAAGTTACACGAGGGAGAGTTCCTGGACATCAACAGGGCGGACACCGCTGATTTAAAGCGTATCCCGGGAATCGGAAGTTACTATGCCTCAGCCATTGTCAGTTATCGACGAAGGCTCGGAGGATTCGTCTCCCTGTCGCAACTGCAGGAATTGTCCGAATTCTACAACATTGACCATCTTCCAGAAAACTTAGGCGACTGGCTGACTCTTGAGCCAGGCAGCATCCAACCTATCAACATAAACAAGGCCACGTTGAAGCAACTGAAAGAACATCCCTACATAGGCTACTACCGCGCAAAAGCCATCGTAGACCTCCGAAAGAGCGAAGGAAGAATCATCAACCTGCGGCAACTCTCGTTCCTTGACGCATTTTCCGACGAAGACATCGTCCGCCTTACGCCCTACTTGACATTCTGATTTCCATTAACCATCATTCCCTTCGGAGGGGATAGTTGCCACGCTGTTGCTCGAAAGTCGCGGGCGACTGTTTCAGCCGTATCGAGTCGGCGTCCACATCATAGGGAGTGTCACACTCGGGAGGGACACCCGCCTTCACGGAAGGCAAGGCGAAGAAACGGCAGAGCGCATCAAGCGACATCTGTGCTGCCCGTGCCTTACCATCGGCACTGTAGCCGGCAATATGCGGTGTAGTAATGCGAGCCAACGAGAGCAGTTCAACATCGATGTCGGGTTCGTGCTCCCACACATCCACCACAGCCTGACGAATGCGATGTTCCTTCAGTGCATGTTTGAGCGCTTCGGTATCCACGACCTCGCCGCGCGATGTATTCAAAATGAGAGGTTTGCGGACGAGCGAAGCGAAAAACGCCTCATCGGCCAGATGAAAGGTCGGATGACACCCCTCATGCACAAGCGGCACATGGAAGGTAATCGCATCGCACTGCTCAGCAAGTTCGGCCATCGTGTGGTCCATCCCGCGAACGCCACGTTTGGCGGCTGGAGGGTCACAGCAAAGTGTCTTCATTCCCAGTTCTTCAGCCATCTGCTTCACCAACGAACCCACATGACCCACCCCGACAATACCCAGCGTACTGCCGCTGAGGGAGATATAGCGTTCACGTTCCATCAACAAGAGGGCACATCGCACATATTGGCACACCGATGAAGCATTACAACCTGGGGCATTGGTCCAATAAACGCCGTTCCGTTCGCACCATGCTGTGTCAATATGGTCGTAGCCTATGGTCGCAGTTGCAATGAAACGCACCTTGCTGCCACGCAGCAACGATGCATCGCAGCGTGTACGCGTACGGACGATGAGGGCGTCCGCATCCTGTACAGCCTCAGCAGTTATGGATGCCGCAGGCAGTGCAACTACGTCGGCTATGGTCTGCAGCGACTCCTGCAGATAGGGTATCTTGTCATCGACGACTACTCGCATGGTCTCACACACCGTTGAAGAACAAAAAAACTCTCAGGTCCCATATTGAACAGCAAGTCCACGATGCTCAAATTCGGTTGGAAACCGAATAGTTCGCCGAACACCTGCCAATAGGGGGCAGGAAAAAAGGTAGCATCCGTCCGATAATCGTGTTTGGGATGGATAACGTCGCGGAAGTCATCAATGATATCTTCTTCCGAGCAGAACTGCTCCGTCGCGACAATCCTCGGATGGATGTCTATCAACCGGCAGCACAGTTCAACAAGTTGTTGATTGAAGTCGCACAGGAATTCAAACCGCCGTTCGTAGAAAGGACGGAATTCATCCTTATAATATAAGAAGAACGGAGTCCCCGCATAGGCAGTCTCCAAAGCGTTCCAATGCTGATGACGCCAGTTCCCATGCTCGCTGATACGGACGTCCTTCATCAAACATTTCGCCTCATTCCCCTTGTCTACGGGCACGGTCAGCGTTTGCATGCCGTCAGCACCCATGATATGGCAACGGTTGCGGTAGGTTTGCTTGACATAGTTGTCCCACCATTCCACCTGTACCTCCCGGCCGTCGCAGGCAAACAACTTCGCGAAGTACCACACGGGCGGGAGATAAGCCGATGAGAGCAGCATGGCGTCAGAAGATATCTGTGGAATGACAGCCCGGAAGGGCGCACATCAGTTGTACTTGTGCACAGAGGTAAACATACGTTTCCAACGTATTTTGCCGTCAAACCAGTTGCGGTCCTTGTCGAGCGAAAGCCAAATGAAACGGGGCTCGCCCACGATGTGGTCTTCGGGTACAAAACCCCAATAGCGGCTGTCGAGGCTGTTGTGGCGGTTGTCGCCCATCATCCAGTAGTAGTCCATACCGAAGGTGTACGAGGTGGTCTCTGCACCGTCGATATAAATACGGCCGTCCTTCACCTCCAACTCATGGCCTTCGTACACACTGATGGGACGCTCATAGTAGGGCAGGTTGTCGAGTGTGAGGTCGATTGTGGCTCCCTTGACAGGAATCCACAGCGGACCATAGTTGTCAATGCTCCAACCCGTATGCTTGTTCAGTGGATACAACCCCTCACCCTCCTGTTCGCTGTAGGGGATGATTTCGCGTACGAACTCTCGTGTACGCAGACTCTCCACCATGGCCGCGGTAAGGGGCAGCGAATAACTGTGCCGGTTGCCATTATATTGGTGCATGCGCATATCCTCCATGCTGATGCCGAGTTGACGACGCAATTTCTCGCTGATGGGACGGTCAGTGATAACCTGATAGAAATACTGCACGTTGTCAGGTTCCTTGTTGGCAACACCGTCCAGATAGACAATCTTGTCAATAATCTGCAGCGTCTGGCCAGGCAAGCCGACACAGCGCTTGACATAGTTCTCACGACGGTCTACAGGACGGTGGTCCACCTCGCCGAACACCTCCTTGTGCTGAGCGATGTACCTGCGGCCTTGGGCGAGGAACCGCTCGTAAGCAACACGTTCATCGGCCAGACTCATACTGTCGGTCACGGGATATCCGCCATTCAGTTCAACACTGATGTCCGACGCCATCTTGTAGAAGTCGCTGGCGCTGTACTCCGGATTTGTCACCAGCGTGTCGCCTGTCGGATAGTTGAACACTACGATGTCATTCAGCGCCACGTTGCGCCATCCTTTCACACGCTCGTACTTGCACTGGGGTTTCTCGATGTAACTCTTTCCCCCACCCAGCCACGCAGGCATGTTATGCTGCGTCAGAGGCATGGTGAGCGGGGTGATGGGTTTGCGAGGGCCGAACGACACCTTGCTCACATAAAGATAGTCGCCCACGAGCAACGACTTCTCGAGCGACGAAGAGGGAATGGTATAGTTCTGGAACCAGTAGAGGTTGGCAAAGTATACGCCGACAAGGGCAAAGACAATAGCATCCACCCAACTCATCACACCGCGCCAGAAGGGATTCTTGATATCCTTCCACCAACTCCATGGAATGAGTTTGGTGATGTAAGCATCGAAAATAAACGGCACGACGAGGAGTCCCCACAGACTCTTTATCCAAAACAGAAACGCAAGATAGAGCACCAGAACGATGATGCACTTTATCCACTGCTTTCGGGTTGCTTTTCTCATATTATCCTTATTATTTTATACATCAGTTAGACGGAAACGATGTATGAAAAATTGCATTTATGATGTTAATAATTGTTGTTGTCAGAAGGGAAACAGGTCTTTCATGCCCAGCAGGCCTTCGTGCTGAGCGGTATACTCGGCAGCCAGCACTGCGCCAAGGGCAAAGCCACGACGGTTCTTGGCATCGTGGGTGATGACGATGTTGTCAGCCGATGACATATAGCGAACACTGTGAATGCCCGGCACCTCGTCGTGACGGTAACTGTATATGTGCAGCGCATCGTCCTTAGCAGGCACCTTGCACGACTCAACCTCGCCCAACGGGGCCAGTTCGTTCGTCCACAATGTCTTACGGTCAAGACGGTCCACGATGTCATCAGCCAGCGTGATGGCCGTACCGCTGGGAGAATCGAGTTTGTGGCAATGATGCACCTCGTCCATGCAGACGTCATAATCGTCGAAACGGTTCATGATGTCGGCCAGATAACGGTTCACGGCAGCAAACACTGCCACACCGATACTGTAGTTGCTGCTCCAGAACAGCGTCGCGCCCTGGGCACAGCGTTGCCGCATATCTTCCTCGTGGGCGGCAAACCAACCTGTAGTGCCGCTCACCACCTTCACGCCCGACGCCAATGCCCGGCACACATTGTCGTAAGCCACGGCAGGTGCCGTGAACTCAATGGCCACATCGGCACTACGGAACGCCTCACTGTCGAAGTCACACGTGTTGTCCACATCAATGATACAGACAATCTGATGTCCACGTGAACGGGCAATCTCCTCGATTACGTGGCCCATCTTGCCATATCCAATCAAAGCAATTTTCATGTCTCTTGCAGAATTACCGGACAAAAGTAATGATTTGTTCCCAAAAAACACCTATTTTTGTGGTAAAATCATTCTCGCCCCTCCTCAAAACAATGGAAGAACTACTCCAATATGTATGGAAACATCGGCTGTTTCCGCTCACATCCCTCACCACCATCGACGGCCAGGCAGTCGAAGTCCTCGACCCCGGCTTGCCGAACAACGATGCCGGCCCCGACTTCTTCAATGCCAAAATCATCATCGACGGCACCACCTGGGTGGGGAATGTGGAATTGCATCTTAAAGCCTCCGACTGGTTCCTCCATCACCATGATGAAGACGAACGCTACGACTCCATCATCTTGCATGTCGTAGAGGATTCAAACGCCACCATACACCGCCGCAATGGTCAATTCATTCCCCAACTCGTTCTTCCCATCCCCGCTGCCCTGCGTGACCGCTACGCCGAACTCCTCAGCACCGACCATTATCCCCCTTGCTACCAGACAGCAGGAAATCTCGGCAAACTATTGATACACAACTGGCTGTCTGCCTTGCTTATCGAACGGCTTGAGATGCGGTGCGGACAGATAGAACAACGGTTTGAACAGCATGAGAAGAACTGGAACGATGCTCTGTTCTGCACATTGGCCCGTAATTTCGGGTTTGGGGTCAATGGCGATGCCTTCGAGGCTTGGGCACGCGTCATGCCCTTCCGTGCCGTGGACAAGCACCGCGACAACTTGATGCAAGTCGAGGCACTCTTCTTCGGGCAAGCCGGTCTGCTCTCCCCTCAGGCTATTCCTGCCCATTACCGCGATGAGGCCGTCAAAGATTCCTACTTCATCCAACTCAGCAAGGAGTACGCATTCCTGGCACACAAGTTCGAACTGAAACCCATCAGCCCTTCTCAATGGAAATTCGCCCGTATGCGGCCTGACAACTCGCCTTTCATCCGTATGGCGCAGTTGGCCATGCTCTACCACAAGGGCCATGCCACAGCCGCGAACATCGTCGAAGCATCCAACCGCGAAGAACTCCAACGGCTGCTGCGCGCTGGCACCTCGCCTTACTGGGACACCCATTTCACCTTTGGCGCCCCACCCACTCCTGCAAGGCCAAAGACCCTCGGCGATGCCTCTATCGATTTGGTCATCATCAACACGCTGGCCCCGTACATCTTCGTCTATGGACGCAGACACGACGATGATTTGTGTTGCGAAAGGGCCATTTCCCTGCTCGAACAACTTCCTGCCGAGAACAACTTCATCATCCGCAACTGGCGAGAATGTGGTCTGAAAGTGGATTCCGCTGCCGACAGCCAAGCCCTTATCCAACTCAAGCGCAATTACTGCGAACGGAAAGATTGTCTCCGCTGCCGCATCGGATACGAATGCATGAAACGAAGCATTCAATAAAGAAGTGACATTCAAGACCATAATCCTTTCACAACCATTTTTGCCAATCATCATAAAGAAGAGCCTTCAAAGGTTCTCCTTCTTCATGTTGGCTGGGAGACATTTGTATTTGATGCAAAAGGAAAAATGAACTTTGAAACGAATATTTTGATGCATAGTTTTTGAATAATGTTGCATCAAAATCAAATTTTGATGCATAGATATTTCCCTTTCAGAGTTCAAAAACAGAAAAGAAAAGGACTTTTTTCTGCGGCATCTTAAGCATTTATAAATTAAAGTCTGAAAGTTTAGTGAGGAAGACTGCATATCTGCTTGGTTTGTATTGATTGCATCCTATGCAAGCACCTCTTGACGAGGTAGTGAGAGCAGGCAACGGCCAAAAAAAATGAAGACCACTTCGACGGATTGTCGGAGTGGTCTTGCATTGTATAAAGAAAAAATGCGTTACTTGGCGGAAAGCGAGATGAAGTCGATGTCGGGCATCCAGGCATCAGCGTTGGCCAAGGTAATGACGTTGTCGCCCTTCTGCAGAGTGATGGGAACGTTGACGGTAGCCACGGTGTTCCAACTGCCGCTGTTGACATTGACGGTCTTGACGAGAACTCCGTTGACACGGACTTCGATGTTGCGGTTCTCGGCGCTGATAAAGGCAATGGTAAGGTCATAGTCACCGCCCTTCACGCTACGGACATTGCGCCATTCGAGGACATTCTCCTTGCTACCACCCAGCCAGCCGGCCTTGAGGCCTCCGCTGCAGGCATCGCTGTGCACATAGATACCGCTCTTGACAGCCTGATTGTTGAGGAGTTCCTGATATGTGGGGATGAAACCAGTCTCGGCCTCGTAGAGAGTACGTTCGAGACGCTTGTCAGCGGTGAGGGTATAGATGCGGGTACCATGAGCGGGAACCTCAACAGCCATCTTCTCGGTAGCCACAGGCAGATCGGCATGCTCGAAGAGGTCACGTACACGGACCTTGCCACCCAGATCGACATCAGCAAAGACAAGGTCAACCGTGTGGCTGGCATCCTCGGGATTATAGACAGCAACAGCACGCTTCTTTCCATAAAGCGTCTCGACATCCTTCACGAGTATCCAGCAGCCGTCGGTCTTCTTTGCCACATAGGCTTGCTGGCAGACGGGGTCCTGATTGAGAGCGATGAGTTCGGCGTTGGTCATGAGGGCCATGGCTTCGGGAGCAATATTACGCATATCGCAGCCGATGAGCAGAGGAGAGTTCATGATGCACCACATGCCGAAGTGGGTTTTGTCCTCCTCGACAGAAAGGCTGCGTCCGACCTCGAGCATATCCATGTCATTATAATGTCCAGGGGTGGCATAAGCGCTGAGGTAGAGGTTCTCGGCGAGGATGCCCTTGACAGAACGCCACGCATTGTAGATGTCGCCGGTAGTACGCCACGATCCAGCCACATCGGCAGCCCATACACCGGGGAAAGCCCAACGGCAGATATTCATGCGAAGGTCGTCGCGTCCAACCTTCTTTCCAGCCTCAGCAAGAGCCTTGCTGATTTTGGTGTACTGCTCCTGCTCGTTCTTCACGAGACCTTGGCCCTGCACATGTCCACCACCGCAGTAGTCAACCTTGATAAAGTCGAAGCCGCAGTCGACGAACCAGAAATCCATATCCTGTTCCTCGTGGCCAAAGATGCCACTACCGACGCCCCAGGTATCACCGCCCCACATGGAGGCGCAAGTATTGTCGCCGGCATCGGTATAGATACCTGCCTTGAGACCCAGCGAATGGATGTAATCCACGATGCCCTTGAGACCATTGGGGAACTTCTCGGGTTGGATGAGGAGATGACCATCGATGCTGTCGCGGCCAGCGAAGTAACCGTCGTCGATGTTGATGTACTGGTAGCCAGCCGCCATGAGAGGGCTGTTGGCCATGGCATCGGCCTGCTCACGGATAAGTTGTTCGTTGATGTTGATGGCGAAGGTGTTCCAGGAACTCCAGCCCATTGTCGGAGTGAGATTGGGATCGGCAACATCATGGCCGCACGATGCCAGCAGCAGAAGCGCTGCAGGAAGGAAGAAGAGTTGCTTTTTCATTTTGCTTATAATTAGGAATTGACTCATATTATATCTTTCACGATAATATTGTAATGTTTGCCAGATGCCGACTTATTCACTGTTTGGTATTCATTCTTTTATCAGGTTCAGGCTGAACATGTCCAGCCCATACACCATGTCCACGCTATTCCTTCTCGAAATGTTGATAATCCTTGGAGTTTTTCCAGAATCCTCCCCAATGGAATCCGTGCTGGAGGAAGAGGTGTGTGCAGAGGTCGCTGGCAGTGAGTTTGCAAGGAAAGATGGCCTTACGGTCAGCATAGGGAGTCGCCTCGGCAGGGGCAACCACAATGCGTCCCTTCACAGTACGTACCCACGGATTGTAGAGCGGGTTGATGTCGACAGCCATGCCCAGACTGTGTTTCGAGAGTCGTGTGCTGCCGGCGATGCGGCGATAGCAGAAGCAGGAGGTGTTGTTGGCTGCCATCGAGCGGTTGTCGTCGGCATCATAGTCATCGATGAGACGCATCTGCCCAATAGGATAGCCTGCATCGTAGAGGGCACGGAAGATGGTCAGCAAATCGTCGGCAATGGCCTTGTTGCACACCATCTCCCCCATCTGCACCTCGCCATCAAGGTCATAGTGGAGTACACGCAGGTAGCGTAGATCTGTGCGGGGCAGCGTACAGCCTTCGGGATAGGAATGCCCTTGCATGCGGACGAACACAGAGTCGGGGATAACAGATGCCGTGAAGGCTTCGTCTAACCGAGACTGCTGTGCGGCAAGCGGCAGGACCGCCATCCATACAACGACAAGCAACAACAAGGCAGCGGGTTTCATTCAGATTGAAGCATGGAGGGTGAAAATGGCTATGACTCTGTATCGACTAAGGGCTCATCAGAAGGCTCGGCAGAGGGAGCCTTGGGATTGGGGCCATACTTATTGGAAGCGGGATGGCTGTCCATGCAAAACCAAACGAGAAGGAGGATGCTGAAAATGAGCAAGAGGACCAGCAAGACAAGGGTGACGATGGGCAGCGCGGTGATGTAGGAAGAAGGCGTTGCCGAAGGGGCCCAGTCGAGAAGGCCTGCACCTACCGTACTAAGGACGGAAACGATATAGACAACCTCAAGAACGAGGAAAGCGACAAGCCACCAACCACTCTTTCCCGTATCATGCAGACGACGGGTGAAAGCGGCATACTGCGGAAGCAGAAAGACCAGCCACGAGACGGCGAGAAGACCATAGGTGACATTTGTTGCCGCAACCGGCATAACAGTCAAAGAGCCGCTCTTGAGCCAGAAAATGCAGGCAATCAATCCCGACAGCATCGAGATACCGATATTGACGAGGAAGATGAAAAGATAGAAATACCAGAACTCGGCCCTACGGGCTCTTCCGGTAAAGGTGGCATACTTGCGGAAACAAGTCTTGATGGCTTCGCCGAATGTCATTTCTTGCATAATGCTTGGATAGGTGTATCTGATAAGTGGTGGATGAATGTGGGATTACAGCAAAACAGCAAGGACGCCAATGACGACAATGGCATCGAGACAGGCATTCCACGCAGTGATGGTCTTGCCGTAGTCGACATCCCTGATACATTCGGTTTGGTAGTCTTCACCTGCAAAACGGAATATGTAGTCACTTGTGACGCCGTTCACTTCCAAAGCCAGAGTGAGCAGCACTTCGGACTGGGATGGACGCGCAGCTACGGCCTGCTTCTTTGACTTATAGGTGTGGATGTTCCACAGCGGCTGCATAGTGAGCGTGCCTTCTTCGTCGCTGAGCAGATGGTCCGCGGGAGCGACGAAATCCTCAAGCGTCTTGCCTTGCTGCACAGCGGTGGGTGCCTGCCATGCTCCCTTGGTGTACGAAGGCGTCACATTGTGCATCACGGGATGCACAGTACCTAGTTCGTCGGTATATGACGAAGCGTCCCAGTGTACGCGTACCGCCGCCTTGCTTCGGTTGTGGAGCGTGATGGCAAAGCCATCGACATCCATTTCCACATTCAGGCTGAGGTCATCGTCAGCATACACGCCATCGTCAGAAAGCGTCGGATGAGGCACGCTGTCGGGGGTGTTGACGCTCTCAAGCCAATAGCCTCCAGTATTGACCCACGTGGTAGTGGTACAACTGGTGAGGAGCAACACTAACAGTGCCGTTCCCAAAGCAAACGGTGCGATGGAAGGACGCACAACACCTGTGCAAACGGCCTTCGCCTCGCACAACAGTGCAGTGAACCTATGAGAAAGAGGAGAGGAATGGAAAAGCATGACTTGTCAATGTTGTTGAACGTCTGCCGGACTGACAGCCCGGCAGACAGGAAAACATCCGTCGCTTACATCTTGACAGGAGCCTCGGGAATGCCAGGCAATGGATTCCAGTCCTTGAGTTCTTCCTTGAGCACTTCGACGGCCTTCTGCAACTGAGCATCTGTGCCGAGGTAGTCCTCAAAGGGGTTGATGTCAACCTCAATGTCGGGGTCCACGCCATGGCCTTCGATAATCCATTCACCCTCGGTAGAGTAAGAGGTGAAGAAGGGAGTGCGCATATCCTGACCATCAACGAACGGCTTGCTTCCGCTGATGCCCACGATGCCACCCCATGAACGCTTGCCGATGAGTTTTCCCAAACCTAACTGACGGAAACTATAGGGGAAGAGGTCGCCGTCGGATGAAGAATACTTGTCAATGAGGCAGACCTTCGGTCCGTAGAATGTCTCGTTGGGCACTGGCTCCGTGCTATAGTTACGGCCCATGCTCACACGGTACACCTCGCGCTGCAGACGTTCAAGGATGATGGGCGACACATTGCCACCTCCATTCATGCGGTCGTCAACGATGAGGGCTCGCTTGTCGAATTGGGTGTAGAACATCTTGGTAAACATGTCAAGTCCCTCGATGCTCATATCGGGAATGTGGATGTACCCGATTTCTCCGTCGGACAGTTCATCGACAATGGCGATATTGCGCTGTACCCATTCATAATAGGCCAGTTGTATTTCGCTCTCGATGGGCTTCACATACACCGTGCGGGCACCCTTGCCCTTGGCATCGGAGGCAATAACGAGCGACACTGTTTTGTTTGCCTTGCCCACCAGAGCCTCGCCCACATCGGTGAGGGAGGCTGCCTCGAGGCCATTGACCTTGGTGATATACTCACCAACCTTCACATCCACACCTGGAGCGGTGAGAGGAGAGCGCAGGCTGCTGTCCCAGTCGGCACCCCGGAAAATCTTTTCGATACGGAAAGCACCCGTAGCAGCATCACGGCTGAACTTTGCGCCTAGCAGACCAGTAGTCACACGAGGGATAGCGGGTTTCTCACCGCTGGTGATGTAGGCATGGCCAACGTTCAATTCGCCCAACATCTCACCAATCAGATAAGTAAGGTCGTCACGGTGCTTAACATAGGGAAGCATCTCTGCATATTTGTCGTGAACATGCTGCCAGTCGGCACCATGCATATTTTCAACATAGAAGCCATCGCGCGTCACGCGCCAACTCTCGTCGAAAATCTGTTTCCACTCTGCCTCACGGTTGATGACCATATCCATGTCGGCTGTGGGGATGGCAGCACCGCCCTTGGCGGGAGCACCAAAGTTGGTGACCATGTAGTTGCTTCCGTCGCGTACAATAGCCTTCTTGAAGTCAGCCGAGATGAACATGGGAGAGCCCATGGGGGAGTCGGAGACTTTCAACGTATTAAGGTCCATCTCCTTGACACCCGAACCGCCCGAAGGACCACCAGGCCCCATGCTGCGACCACCACCGAACGAGGAATAATACAATTTACCGTTGACAGCGGCAATGAGACGGAAGTTTCCTGCCTCGGAGGAGAGGCAGCAGATGCGCTGTCCCATGCCATCGATATCAACCTTCATGACAGCAGGCTTGTCTGCTTTCTTGTCTGCTTTCTTGGCATCCTTCTTTCCATCCTTGGGACCCTTCGGACCCTCAGGGCCATCCTTTGGTCCCTCCTTTGGTCCTTCCGACATCTCGGGCGCGCCCTTCACGTCAGAGGCGTCGAAGTCGGTGCGCAGCATGGTGGGGCTGACGGTGCCAGCAGCCAGCGGCAGCACAAAGATATAGTCCTGGACGCTGTACGAGGTATTCCACTCTACCCGCGAGTATTGTGCACGGAAATCGCGCGATGATGTGAAGAACAAATACTTGCCATCCTGAGAGAAAAGGGGCTGTGCGGCATCGTACCAACGGTCGGTGACTTGGTACGACTTGCCTGCCTCGACGTCATAGAGGAAAACTGCACTTATCCTGTTGGGCAGCGAAGTGGTGTAGGCAGCCCACTTGCCATCGGTCGAGAGGGTGAAGTTGCGGATGCCTGACTCTTCGCCCACGAGGATGCGTTTGGCCTTACCGCCGAGCGGCAGTTCGTAGACGTCGCGGCAGTCGGTGTTGAAGTAGAGTTTCTTGCTGTCGGGACTCCACTGCAGATTTGAGGGATAACCCGTGGTAAAGTCGGTGAGGGACTCTGCTTTCGTGAAGTCGTCGGCAGGGGCCATCCATACCTGATACTCACCGCTGGCATCGGAAAACCAAGCGATGTGCTTGCCGTCGGGACTCCACTCTGCCTCACGCTCGTGTGACTGCGGCGAACGGCTGACATTGGTTACGGGGCCTTTCTCGGCGGGCAGCAGGAAAATGTCACCACGTCCTACGGCTACAACCTGCTTACCATCGGGCGAGAGGCTGGCACTGCTGATGGAGCCAGAAGCATTGCCCTGTTCGGAACGGCTGTAGAGGTCGTCATCGGCAAGCGTCACCGGCACCTTCGTGCAGGCGGCAGCCTTTACATTGTATTTCCAGATGTATCCACCATTCTCGAACACGATGTCCTGTTGCGAGCAGGAGGGGAACTTGCAGTCGTACTCGGTGAAATCGGTCACCTTGCGGGTGGCCTGCGTCTTCGTGTTGTAGACAAAGAGGTTCATCACATGGTCGCGGTCGGAGAAGTAATATATCTCGTCGCCTATCCACATGGGGAAGATGTCCTGCGCCTCGGGGTCGCAGCCGGGAATGCGCTCGATGTCGGTAGTACCCATCTTGTGAATCCAGATGTCATCGGCTTGTCCGCCACGATAGTACTTCCATGTACGGAATTCGCGGAACATACGGTTCATTGCCAGTTGCTTGCCGTCGGGGGAGAAACTGCTGAAGCCGCCTTCGCTGGTAGGAATTTCCGTTGGCGTTCCTCCTTCGGCAGGCACCACACAGAGTTGTGCGCGCAATCCGCTGAAGCACCACTGTTTATTGCGGAAAAGGATTCCCTTGCCGTCAGGTGTCCAACCCATGACGATATTGTTGGGGCCCATGCGTTCACCCACATTGTCGCGCGCCACGAGAGCAGTAAAGGTGACACGTTTGGGCTCACCACCCGTTACGGGCATCGTGTAGACCTCGGTGTTGCCGTCATACTGCGCAGTAAAGGCGATGGTCTGTCCATCGGGAGAAATCTTCGGGAAGCACTCATAGCCAACGTGCGAGGTCAGTTTCACTGCTGCACCTCCGTTGTCTGCCACCCGATAAAGGTTGCCGGCATAACTGAACACAATGTTGCCGCCACCGACAGTGGGGAAACGGAGCAAACGGGCTTCGTCCGTGCGAGTCTCAGCCGCATTCACCTGCAGAGCACACGCAACGAAAAGCGTTGCCAGAACGGGAAAAGTCAAAAATGATCTGTTCATAGTTGAGAGATTGATTGTTTCATTACATTTGGGTTCAAAAGTACAACAACCCTTGCGAAAAAACAAATTTATCGGACTTTTTCCGTAGGAAACTGTGATTATCTGCCAAAATCCCCGATAAAGCAATATCTTTTCCTTTTTTGAGCCTTGAAACAAAAATTTTGAGCCTTGAAACGAAATTTCCGATGCGATGGTTTTCAAACTTGATGCGATGATATTCAAAACCAAAACTTTGGAAAATCCGTTTCAAAGTTCGTTTTTCTTATTACAAAGTTCGTTTTTCTTTTTTCATCAATCATTTTTCCCGTAATTGCCTTTGTTTTCCTTTTATTGGCAATGCTTCTTGAAAAAACGGTCCATTTTTTGGATTTCGGATGTACAGACGGTTCATTCGTGTGAACAATATCCGTACTGGATTGTACATACGAATAGCGAATTCATTGACATTTTTGTTCTCAGACAGTCTGATTATGCTGTTTGAGGGTAAATGTCCACACTCATAGGGGCATATTCCTACGGATAATCACATCGGAAACTATCCTTTTTCGTCTTGGGCGTGCAGAACGACAAGGAGAATGTCGGTAGGAGCACAAAAGCGAATGGGAATGCGAGAAGTGCCCAGCCCGCGGGAGGTAATGACAGGCACGCCACGGCTTGTAGCATGCATGCCGCTGAGAAAACGACGGCCATAACGACTGCCCGTGGCGGGAGCAAGAAGCCCAAAGAAGGTGATTTGTCCGCCATGGGTATGTCCGGCAAGAGCGAGGTCCACATGGGAGGGAGATAGAGCCGCCATCTCAACGATATCGGGTGAATGGGTGAACAGAACCACGAACCGGGCAGAATCCTGCGCATCGACCAAGGGCTGCACGAGCGGAGGATGGGTACAATATGGAACGCCAACCACAACGAGGCCGTCATGCACGTCAGCCGATTCATAATCCAACAGATGAAAGCCATGAAGTTTCAAGCCTGTCACGATTTCCTCCATGCAGCGTTCGCAGTCGTTATTGCCTAACACTGCCCATATACCATCGGCAGGAACACATCCATCCAAAGCATCGAGGAGCGGCTCGACATATTCGCATCCCTCCTGATAATCACCTCCCAGAAGCAACACATCGGGATGCACTGCCTGGAGCGCCTTTACCGTGCCATGCAACTGACGGCTACGATAACGACTCTCCAGATGGAAATCGCTGGCAAACGCAATGCGATAGCCATCCAACGCCTCATCCACATCTGGCGAGACAATATCGTAGCGACGTATGCGGTCAACACCGGCATACTTTAACGATGTACATGACGAAAAGAAAAGAGAGAGAGTACACAGTGCCACGAGGCAGAGGCGCCCAGCAGATACTACCCGACTTATCACCGTTCGACGAGGCATACGGCATAGGCGGCGATGCCCTCTTCACGTCCGACGAATCCCAAATGCTCGGTAGTGGTGGCCTTGACAGAAACGCAATCGGCCTCAACGCCCATCACCTCAGCCAGGGTACGTTCCATCTCTGAAATGTAATCCTTCAACTTGGGACGCTGTGCACAGACGGTGGCATCAATATTGCCGACATGCCAACCACGTGTGGCAATCAGGTCAATGGTCCTCCGGAGCAAAATCTTGCTGTCAATGCCATGAAACTCCTCGGTATTGTCAGGAAAATGATACCCAATATCACGCATGCCAGCAGCGCCCAACAAGGCATCGCAGATGGCATGGATCAGGACATCGGCATCGCTGTGCCCGAGAAGTCCCCGCTCAAAAGGTATCTTGATTCCACCCAGCCATAGTTCCCTGTCAGGAACCAACTGATGGACATCATATCCCATTCCAACGCGTATCATGACTGAGTCCTTTTCAACGACGTCCGACAATCTCGCGGAGACCATCCATATCGAATGACAACGTGAAGCGAAGCGTCTGGTCAAGAGGGTTGGTCTGCGAAGTGGAGATGAGGTAGGCAGCATCCAACGAGAAGACACTCATCTTGAATCCAGCACCAAGGGTGAAATACTTGCGATTACCCTTGTACTCATTCTCATAGTGATAACCACCACGAAGGAAGAAACGGTCGTTGTAGCCATATTCCACACCGGCGCCCCAATAGATTTCACGCAACTCCTCTTCCCAGCCGCCAGGTGCATCAGTGAATGACTTGAAGATACCGGCGATGGGAGAGATGTCGTTGTAGCCCTGTGCTTCGAGCCAACTCATGTATTCCGAGGAATAACTGTAACTGTCGTCTTGGAAATCCTCACCATACTCCTCGTCGAGGAACTGACGGTAGGTAGGCTTGGTAGGTACCATCAACTTGTTGGCATCAGCACTGATGGTAAAGGAGTCATACTCATCGACAGGAATCTTCAACGATGCACCAATACGCAAGTTGGTGGGAATAAACTGGTTGGTATTGCCTCCGTCGTATGATATCTTTGAACCGATGTTGCTGGCATTCAAACCCCAGTTGAACATGCACTCGCGACGGCCCAAGAAGACATAATCGCTGTGGAACATGGAGATGTCGGCAGCAAAGGCTGTACCAGGAGTGACTTCGTCGTCGTAGTCGTACTGCAAGTCACTGAGGATGAAGCGGAGTCCGACAGAAGCCGAGAATGTTTCACTCAACATTCGGCTGTAGGCAAAATCCATCGCCATCTCGTAGGGACGGATGGTGTAGTTGTCGACAATCACATCACCCAACGAGAAGTAGGTCAGTGAGCCACTCACTGCCTGCATGTCACCGAGGCGGTAATATCCTGTGAGATTGGCCAGGTCGATGTCGGACACCAACTGACGCAACCAAGGAGTATACGCAAGTGAAAGACCGGCAGGACTGTAGGTGAAGGGGTATTTTGCCGGATTCCAGTATTGAGAATTCACATCGGCTTCGGTGGCCACACCGACATCGCCCATTGCACCTGCACGGCTGTCGGGAGCAATGGTAAGCGAGGTCACTCCCGTATAGACGGGATTGAACTGATTCTTCTGAGCCATCGCCGACAGCGAGGCAAAGAACAATATGGTTAAGAGAATGTATTGTCTTTTCATATGTTTAAATAACGTCACAAAACGTCTTTTATTGCAACTGATACGCTTTTTAATGTTTGACCATCAATTTATGAGACTCGGAAGTGCTGTTGCCGGAAGCCGACGACACGGTCACACGATAAAGGTAGATGCCCGTCGTCAGCGGACTTCCAGAGGCATTGCAGAGATCCCATGTCGTCGTGTAGAGATTAGTGGAAGTGGCAGCCGTCTCCTCATGGCTCCATAGAATGCGGCCAGAGAAGTCAAACACCTCGATGAGGAACGTGACGGCCGTTTCCGGACGGTCATGGGTTACTACGAAGGTAGTCTCTGTCGTCGCAGGATTTGAAGTGACGGTGATATCATTCAGCACAGGCGCCAAGCCGGGTACCACCTCGAAGTCAATGGTAGCCGAGCCCGAGTTGTTCATCATATCCCAGGCACGGAGCATCAGTGTATGCTTGCCTTCGGGCAACGTCGGAAGGCTGTAAGCCAAGGTGCCTCGTGTATAGTCTCCGAAGGCACTGGTATAATAATTGTTGAGTTTGTAGGTGAGCGAAGCCTCTCCATCAATGACAGCCACTATATCGTGTCCAATGCCGTTGCCAACCGTATTGATGCCGTCAGCATCCTCCAAGGCTGCCACCAGCAAGGGCGTCTCATTCACCTTGTCGCCCGACACGAACGACGAGGTATTCAGATACATGCCGATGGCCGGACCAGTGGAGTCATTCCGCAGCCCGCTCTCGGTACCTCCGAGCAGGAAGGCTTCATTGAAGCCCTGCGCTTCGGTCGTTTTGGTATTGTCAATAGCGTAGAGGTTGAGCAGTCCGCTCTCTCCTGAATAATTGATGTCCAAGGGAATACGGAAGGTGAAGGTGAACGACCCACTTCGTACTGAGTCGCTGCCGGTGAACAGCACCTTGGTATGCTCGGAGTAGGAGAACGGTTCGTCGGCTGCTCCCGCATTGTTGCGTCCGACAACCGTCTCGCGGTTGTCAAGCACGGTAGGATACACCGTTCCATTGAAGCCGGAGGCCAGAGTACCGGAAAGGTCGGCAATATGTCCCTTTACCGTCACCGTTTCACCAGCACTGAGCAGAAGTTCGTTGTCTGCCGATACCTGCTGACCATTCAATGCATCCACCACCACCTCATAGTCGGTGTTTCCAATGACAAGAGCCGGGTCGCCCAAAAGCACATAGTTGAGTTTGTTCTCCGTAAAGTCCTGCATCGAGGTGTTGGACGTGGTGACAATCTCCACTTTTGCCTGCCGTACGGCATCGCCCAGACGCAAACGGCGACCGCTGCTGTCACGGCTGAACACATAACGCGAGAAGTGGCTGTTAATACGGCGGTTGTAAGAAGAGAAGACAGTTCGGGTGGTCGTGAACAAGGCAATGGCCCCTCCTTTGGGGTTGAGGAAAGCATTTTCGCCAAAAGAAGCAGAAGTGTTGTCGAAAGGAGCGATGTCGCACGAGGCCGTCACCCACAAAGGAAGACGGGGCGAAGTGAGGTTCTCCATATCTCCCTTGCTGACGACGAGTTCATGGCTCAGCACGTCGGCACTGCCATGACCGCTGTAGTTCACCATCAATGCGCCCTCGTCAAGCATCTCCAGAATACGCTTGTGCACGGCAGGATAACTGTTTCCTGTAGCCGTAACCTCCATGGGATAAGTATCCCAATAGATACGCTTCAGCATATATTCAGGGTAGAGATTTCCAAGCATAGTAGCCACAGTCTCGGCATCATCCATGTGCTGGTTGTTGTCGCCGTCATCTCCCATCATGAGGATGGTGTTCTTCCATGCTCCCGCAGCAGTGTTGTTCATATAGGCCAACGTCTTGTCAACGACTTCGCGCGCCTGTTGCGGTGTGTTCACGGGGAAACGTCCCACGCCGATGTCTGGCTTGTCGCGGAGAAGATCCTTCCCCTCGTTGTCATCCAGTAAAGCAAAGTAATCCTCCATCACAAAGGAACGGGTGCTGCTGAACGAATTCTCTGACTCGAAGCAGAGCAGATAGTCGTCGGGGTTGCCACCTCGCCAGTTGTCCGAAAGCATACGGTTGTCCCAGGCTCCATCACCGAACAACAACAGGTAACGGGGTGCCTCTTCCGCATTATCAGCACGGTCATAGAGCATCTTCATGAAACGCCGGATGGCTGTGGCATCAGGGGTGCCGGAGGAGAATTCATTATATATTTCACGAGCACTGATAACTTCTGTCCGAAGTCCGTCCTTCCGGCGATGTGCCTCAGCCAGACGTTCTGCCTGACTGTCGAAAATTCCACTGGCGGGCACGACAATCACATAGTCCACCCCCTCCAAAGCATGAAGGTCCTGATTCTCCACGACCTCCGAAATGGTAATCTCCTTGGGAGTAAACGTCACGGGCGAAGCAGGATAACTGATGTTGATGTAATCGAGATGTCCGGATGTGCCGGCAGAACGATTGTGAGTGAGCGAGATGCGGGAAGTGGCCGTAAGGGCTGTAGTCTGGAAAGTAGCCTCGCCCACATTGCCGTCGCTGTATGCGGCATTGGCTGAAATAGAGAGTGTGCCAACAGCAGTTCCATTCACCGTCACAGACACCTTCGTGGGAGAACTGCTGTTGTGAGCGAAACTGATGGTCACATAGGCCGTTTCTCCCTCGCGGATGCCCTCCAAGTTGAAGTCATAGGCCTTCGTCGCTCCTGAAGCATAGTCATAACTATCAAACAGCAGGCGTCCGGAGGGATGGAAGGCATAGGCATCGTTCTCAAGAACCACACAGCGCATGTCTCCGCGATAAGTGGCAGGCAACAAGGCATCCACATTCTCAACCACAGGATCAGAAAGGGGGATGCTATCCTCTTCAGTCAGGAAGTAACTGCCTGTGTTGGCATAATGGTTGTTCTTATGGACGAGACGCGTCCCGTTCGATGTCAATTCCGTGACGCCGTTTCCCCAGAACACAATGCCATCATCCGTACGGCAGACTGTTACTGCCGGCAAGTCGTCGGGAAGTGAAGCGATATCCTGCTCGGGAAGCAGATGGCCTCCATAACCATAAACGCGCACCTTTGATGGATCCTTGAATCCCATGGCTGTCAGCCGTTTGGTAGTGAGAAGATAGAGTCCGTCTTCGGCCACCTCCACACGTCGCCAATGGCCAGTACTCAACCGGCTGTGAGCGGCATAACGTTTAGAAGCCAATGCGGGGACGGCAGTATCGTGCGAGCGTTGGTTGGCCTGCATGGCAACGTTCTCCTTGCGCGATACGACAAGATCAAAGTCCGTAATCTTCAACACCTGTCCATCTCTCTGAATGACAGGAAGGAACGAAACATCCAGCATGCCCCGTTTGGAGGCTACACCCACGGAAGACTGGATGTCCGGCCACGAAGGAATCTGCGTGAAATCCACTTCGAAACAACCTTCTTCCAACGGTTCGAGTTCCGGGAAGGCTATAGCCGCCTCATATTCATAATCTGCATAGTCGGTGCCCAAATCAACGGAAGTGCAAAACAACGGCAACACGGAATCGCAGCGTGCCGACGCCCAGTCCACCGAGCAAGCCATCGTCTGCGCCCTCAGGCAGAGGACGGCAGACACAAATGCCACTATGCAGAACAATCTTTTCATTTTACATTAAAACTCAACAACTTGCGTTCTCCAAGCCAACCATCGAGATGTTGGTTAGGATGAACGGAGCCCACACCAGCAGGTGTGCCTGTAAAGAGCAAGTCTCCCGTCTTCAACGTATGGAACCGACTCACGTACGACACCAGTTGCGCCACGCTGAAGAGCATATCACCCGTAAATCCCGTCTGCACAGTCTGACCATCGATATCGAGATGGAACGTCAGATTCTGCAGTTCGTCAATCTCATCCATAGAGACCCAGTCGCCAAGAACGGCAGAACCATCAAAACCCTTGCTCAGATCCCAAGGCAGACCTTTGCTCCTCAGTTCGCGCTGCAGGTCGCGGGCCGTGAAATCAATACCCACCGTCACAGCACCGATATATCGATGCACAAAACGTTCGGGGATAGATTTCCCCATGCGGTCAATGCGCACCACCAATTCAGTTTCGTAGTCAAACTGTTGGGCGAAGTCGGGCACGAAGAATGGTTTCCCGTTCTTCAGGATAGCCGAATCCGGTTTGGAAAAGATGACCGGCTCCTTCGGTAATAAGAACGTTTTTTCGAGCTCTTTATTGTGCTCGGCATAGTTCATTCCAACACAAAGTATCTTCATAATGGCACAAAATTACGGATTTTTTGGCAAACGGTTTCGAAAAAGCCAAAATATTTGCATGCAAGCAAATATCATCCTACTTTTGCAACCGAAAAGAACAAATAACAATATGGATTGGAAAGATCGCCTTGGCATTGTCTACTCAACCAATGCCGATTACGAGTACACCACTTCGGAAGAACCTGAGCAGGAGACACTCCCCAAGAACCGCCAGCCACTGCGTGTGGCCATGGAGAAAAACCACCGTGGAGGAAAGACGGTGACCATTGTGCGCGGATTCATCGGCAAAGAAGAGGACCTTACAGCGCTTGCCCGGATGCTGAAGACACGCCTCGGCGTGGGAGGTTCTGCCAAAAATGGAGAGATTATCGTGCAAGGTGACTTTCGGATTCGCGTAATAGACATCTTAAAAGCAGATGGTTATACGGGGGTGAAATAATTCCAATCATAACTTTTTCGGCACATTTCGAAACGATTGCGCCAAAAATATCCCCAGAAACGTTAAAGTTTGTTATATTTCGTGCTTTTCTCCATTTTGTTTTGGGAAATGAGGGAAACGCCCTTAACTTTGTAGCAGGTGATACGACGTCGTGAGACGAAATAGCATCTGTAATATTTATTAAGTCTAGTTTAGTTTTTGTGTTGGTTTGATGGGCGTCCCTGGCGAGGGGTTACGCCCATCAGATTTTTTACCCTGAGCACTTTTTTCTTAACTCAAACGTTTGAAAAGTACTTGTTTACTGAAATATCGTTGCATCATTATTACAAATCTTTGCATCATTCTGTAAAAATGATGCAACGTTATCCAGAAAACCAACGTCAATTTCTTGATGCGACACTGTAGAAAAAAGTTTCCGGTTGCTGCAAATTCGTTCAAAAGCAGAAAAAGGGCTGAGAAATCTCTCAGCCCTATATTTGTCAGATAAGGTTCAGATTTGTCTGTAGAATCAGAGCTTAGCGATGTGAGCGCAGAGCTTGGACTTCAGGTTGGCGGACTTATTCTTGTGAATAATGCCCTTCTTTGCCAGTTTGTCCAACATCTTCTGTACCTGGGGGTACATAGCCTCGGCCTCGGCCTTGTCGGTCGTAGCGCGGAGCTTGCGAACAGCGTTACGCATGGTCTTGCCGTAGTAGCGGTTGCGCAGTCTGCGGGTCTCGGTCTGACGAATTCTCTTCAGTGACGATTTGTGGTTTGCCATCTTATGTTTCTTTTTTTATTATTTACCTTGTAGCGCCACGGGGAATCGAACCCCGCTTTAGAGAATGAAAATCTCTCGTCCTAGCCGATAGACGATAGCGCCATCCTTCGCCCTTGAAGGGCACTCGCTCGATTAAAGCGGGTGCAAAGGTAAGTGATTTTTTCTTACTGCAAAAATTTTTTTAAATATTTTCCCACTTTTTTTGTCTTTACGAGCAAACGAAGGGCTTTTTTGCCCTTTTTCAGGGTCTTACACAATTCATTTTCGTAAACAATCCCTCGCTGCGGCAAGCAGGAGGGATTGTAATGCGTTCGGGGGAGCCAGGCCCGATTCCGTATTCTCTACTTATTTATATACGGGGCCAAAGTTTGCACAGGCACGATAGTCGGCGCCTTCCTTATCCATACCAAAGGCATTCCATGCTGCCGGACGGAATATCTTCTCCTCCGGCACATTATGCATGCAGACAGGGATACGAAGCATGGAGCAGAGTGTGATGAGATCAGCACCTATATGTCCGTAAGCAATGGCACCGTGATTGGCTCCCCAGCAGTTCATTACGCTGTAGACATCCTTGAAGCAATCCTTTTGAGGGTCGAGACGCGGAGCAAACCAGGTGGTGGGCCAGGTAGGATCGGTACGCTTGTCAAGGATGTCGTGCTGCTCCTTCGGCAGTTCTACGGTGTATCCTTCGGCAATCTGAAGAGTCGGTCCAAGGCCCTTGATCATGTTGAGACGCATCATCGTCATAGGCATGCCGCCTTTGGTGACGAAATGCGACGAGTAGCCTCCTCCGCGGAAGTAGTCACGGTCGGCAGGCATCCAACTGGTAGCAGCCAGACATGCCTCAGCATCGGCATCGGTCATCTCCCAAGGAGTCTTCATCGTAGGATTGCCGTCAGCATCCTTCATGGCACCGGTAGCATCCAATGTGGTAGCACCAGAGTTGATGAGATGGATGAAACCACCTGCAGCCCCTCCTTCGGGAGCCTTGCCGGTAACACGTTTCACGGCCTCGGGGCTCCAATAGGTGCGGACATCGCTGAACATTACGCCCTTGTTGGTGAGGAGGTGGCCGAAGAGCATCGACATGCCGTTGAGGAAGTCATTCTCGGTAGCCATCACATAGGCTTCGCGAATGCCGTTCCAGTCATACGACGAGCACATCAGCGATTCAGGGAAGTCGAAGTTCGGACGATAATCTGTCCACTGACGCTGTCCCTGCACACCACCGGCAATGGCATTGTGGCCGAGAGCCTCCTCCTTGTATCCCATCTCGAGCAATTTCGGATTGCCGAACATGAGGTCGCGCATAATCATCATGCACTTGACGGTGAACTCCCAATCCTCATCCTTCTCCTGACGGTTCTTTCCTTTGCCTTTACCGTTGAAGGAAGTCATCGGAGTGCCGGGGAAGAGTGGACGGTCCTCGTTGTAATCATGGCCCTCATTAGGCTTGCAGTATTTCTCCACCCAATCCATGGCCTTGGCGAACTCCTCGGGGTCAAAGATGCCACGGTCCACACGACGCAGGATTTCAATTAGTTCCACGTACTCGGTACGCATGCCGAGGTAATCCTGAAGGAAGTCAGCATTGACGATAGAACCGGCAATGCCCATGCAGGTGTTTCCGAGGCTCAAATAGGATTTGCCGCGCATTGTGGCCATGGCCATGGCAGCACGAGCCCAACGCAAGATTTTCTCTGCCACGTCGGCAGGGATGGTATTGTCATCGAGGTCCTGAACATCATGCCCGTAAATGCCGAAAGCAGGCAGTCCCTTCTGAGCATGGGCGGCCAGAACGGCAGCCAGATAGACGGCTCCCGGACGTTCGGTGCCGTTAAAGCCCCAAACGGCTTTCGGCCAGTGGGGATGCATGTCCATAGTCTCCGAACCGTAACACCAGCAGGAGGTCACCGTGATGGTGGCGCCCACGCCAGCCTGTTCGAACTTTGCCTGACAAGCAGCAGCCTCAGCCACACGACCGATGGTGGTGTCAGCAATCACACATTCCACAGGACTGCCGTCACCATTGCGCAGATTGTTGGTTATCAACTCGGCTACGGCATGCGCCAATGCCATTGTCTTCTCTTCAAGGCACTCACGTACACCGCCCTGACGTCCGTCAATAGTGGGACGGATTCCAATTTTGGGATATTTGTTCATGATACTATTGTTAGTAAGGTTAATATTACTTGTTATTTGAGGATAATCCATTCGGCGAGGATGAGTTCAAAGCGAACAACACCTTGCATCGACAGGATACAGAACCGTCCTCCTTGCGGATTTCGGCATCATATTCACCATCATCTGCTGTAGCGACATATACAGCCAACACCTCGCCATAATGGCACTCGGCGTTATAGTTGATTTCTATGCGACGAATGGGATGATTGCGGCAGACATCCATGGGCAGTGCATCCAAGAGATGCTCAATGTATCGAATACTGTTGAAATGTCCATTATAGTCAATGTCGCAGAACAAAGGTCTGAAGACAAGAGCGGGCTCTGCCGTAGTGACAATCGGACGGCGGGTACGCTCCAATGGACAGTCTGGGGCTGTCCCTTCCGGGCAGACGATGTCGGAATAACCCGGCAGCAACAGAGAGATGTCAGCCGCCTTTCGGGTAGCAAGGTCCATCAAAGCCCAGACCGACGAAGCATAACCGACGGCATTCCCTTCCGCATCCAGGATGGCAAAATTTCGATGTGAGAACCAACGCGTTGCATCAACAACCCATGTCTGGACTGTATAGGTATCAAATTCGCGCAAAGGCTTGTCCATCTGAATGAGCAGACGAGAAAAAACCCACGCCAAATCTCTCTGACGCAGTGCTTCACGACCAAATCCATACGACTCGGCATGACGAGCGGCTGCATTGAGCAACTGATTGCCCAAGACGGCAAAAGACAAGCGTTCCGTGCAATCCAGATGAAACGATTCTACCTTATATGTATATGTGCCTATGCATTCCGCCATCACATGCGATTCTTTCTTTTACAACCGCAAATATAAAGCATCATTGAGAGAAAAACAAACATTTTCGCAGAATCGATTTGATTTTTGGGAAGAAATACCTACATTTGCCCAAAATATCGAAAAAAGAATCTATATGGCAAACAGCAAAACCAACCAAGCCCTCACTTTGATTTATGAGTTGAGCGTGATGCAAGATGGAGAAGAAGTAATCGTTGAAGAATGCACGAAAGAACGTCCTTTCATCTTCGTCACCGGTTTAGGTTTCACGTTTGATGCTTTTGAGGCTCAGTTTGAAAACCTCAAGACGGGCGACGACTTCGACTTCGTCATCCCAAAGGAAGAGGCCAACGGTGAACGCGACGAGGACTTCGTCTTTGACCTTCCCAAGAGCACCTTTGTCGTGGACGGCAAGTTCCAGGAAGAAGAAATCTATCCCGGTAACATCATTCCCCTTATTGACGCTGAAGGTCATCGCATTCAAGGCATGGTCGTGGAAGTGAAGGAAGACGCCGTTACGCTTGACCTCAACCACCCGCTGGCCGGAAAGGACCTGCACTTTGAAGGAACCGTGCTTGAAAAGCGTGATGCCACACCTCAGGAGATACAAGGCATGCTAAACGTCATTACCGGAGCCGGGCACTGCGGAGGTTGCCAAGGCAATTGCGAAGAGTGCGACAAAGAGTGCAGTGACGACGAAGCATGTGACTGCAAAGGCAAGGGAAAAGGCAAAGGCAAATGCCGCTGAAAGTAACGTCTCTCCTACCTTCATCATGAACACTTTCGGCAATCTCTTCCGTATGACGACATTCGGCGAGTCTCATGGACCCGCCATCGGAGGTGTCGTGGACGGCATGCCTGCCGGCATCCACATCGATATGGATTTCATCTCCAGCGAAGCCAGACGTCGGCGTCCCGGGCAGAGTGCCCTCACCTCCACACGGAAAGAAGCGGATGAGGTGGAATTCCTCTCGGGCATCTACGAAGGGATGTCAACCGGTGCTCCTATCGCCTTCATCATCCGCAACACGGACTGCAGGCCTGCCGACTATGACAAGTTGAAAGGATTGTATCGCCCCAGTCATGCCGACTATACCTATGACGTCAAGTACGGTATCCGTGACCCAAGGGGTGGTGGACGTTCTTCAGCACGCGAGACCGCAGTACGGGTAGTAGCCGGTGCATTGGCAAAACTCTATCTCCGCCAATACGGCATAGAAATCCATGCCGAACTGACACAGGTCGGAGACGAGACGGACGGCGCCAAGATGCAATCTCTCATCGAGCAGGTTCGTGCAGACGGAGATTCCATTGGCGGTATTGTCAGTTGCACCATCGAAGGCTGTCCCGCCGGAATTGGCGAACCTGTCTACGGAAAGTTGCACGCTCAGTTGGGAAGCGCCATGCTCAGCATCAACGCCTGTCACGGATTTGACTATGGCATCGGGTTCCAGGGTGTCGGCATGCGAGGTTCTGAACAAAACGATGCCTTCATCTGCGACAATGAAGGAAAGATTTCTACCGCCACCAATTATTCCGGAGGCATTCAAGGGGGAATAAGCAACGGCCAGCCTATCTGTTTCCGTGCATTGTTCAAGCCCACCCCCACATTGCTGCGCGAGCAGCAGACTGTGGATGTCGAAGGAAGGCCCCAGACCATCAAGGCTGAAGGCAGACACGACCCTTGCGTGGCTTTGCGGGCAGTTTCAGTTGTTGAGGCTATGGCAGCAATTGTCGTGGCCGACAACCTGCTTATTTCGTACGGGCAACATACGAAATCTCTTTGACCTTCTTCAGGTCTGTAACAATACTTTGGATATCACCCACATCATGGACTCGAAGGGTAATCTCTCCTTCGAAGATTCCTTGGTGTACCTCAATGGTAATCCGCTCGATATTGACGTTCAGTTTCTGTGAGACGATAACCGTAATCTTATTGAGGACGCCCAGGCCGTCAATACCACGCAGCGCTATGGTAGCAGGGAAAAGATACTCCTTGTGGGTGCTCCATGTCGCAGCCAGGATACGGTTGCCGAATCCAGCCTTCAGTTTGGTGGCTACGGAGCAATTACGCTTGTGGATGATGATTTTTCCGTCAAGGTCGGCATATCCGAGAACATCATCTCCTGCTATGGGATTGCAGCAGGTAGCCAGATGATAGCGAGTTCCGATGAGTTCGTCGGTCAGGATGAGTGGTTTCTTTCTGTCAATGCTCTTGACATCGAACACCTCGCCCACTTCTGCGCTATCTGTCTTCTCGGTCACCTTGGGCTTCCGTTTGAACAATCCTGCGATGCCCGAACTTCCCTTGATGGCATTTTTCTCTTGGTCACCCAGCACGATGTTCTTCCGGCCAATAGCAACGAACAGTTGTTCCTTATTCTCAAGTCCGTGCATGGAGGCAATCCGCTCGGCAGCCGTACTGTCGGAAGTGAGGTCTTCCTTTTCCAAGAAAGCATTGAAGATTGTTTCACCTTCCTTCTGCATCATTCTCTGCTCACGGCGAAGCGATGCCTGAATCTTGCTGCGCGCCTTTGCCGTAGTAACGATATCCAGCCATGCAGCATCAACATGTTGTGTGCGCGATGTCAGCACTTCCACCTGGTCGCCGCTCTGGAGTTGATAACTTACAGGAACAAGTTTGTGGTTGACCTTGGCTCCAATGCAATGGGTACCCACCATTGTGTGGATGGTGAAGGCGAAGTCAAGAGCCGTACTTCCATGCGGCATGGTGCGAATATCCCCTTTCGGAGTGAAGACGAAGATCTCAGATGCATAGAGATTCAACTTGATAGCATCGAGAAAATCCATCGCATCGGGCTGAGGATCATCAAGTATTTCCTTGATGGTATGCAACCATTTGTCGAGTTCGCCGTCGTCTTCCTCATAGATCAGAGCCTTCTCGGAAGATGTGTTGGAAGAAACATTCGCAGAACGCTCTTCCGCCTTATATTTCCAATGTGCCGCCACGCCCTGTTCGGCAATGTCATCCATACGGCGACTGCGAATCTGGACCTCAACCCAGTCGCCATGATGGCTCATCAGTGTCACATGAAGAGCCTGATAGCCGTTTGTCTTGGGCTGATTCACCCAGTCGCGCATACGGTCAGGATGTACGTTGTATATTTGGGACAGAGCCACGTAGATATCAAAACACTCGTTGACTTCATGTTCCATATCCTTTGGCTCAAACACGATACGAACAGCCAGGATGTCATAGATTTCCTCAAACGTGACATGCTTGCTCTGCATCTTCTTCCAGATGGAATAGGGAGACTTGATACGTCCATGTATCGTGTATGTCAGCCCCATCGCATCAAGTTTTTCGCGGATAGGAGTGGTGAAATCCGTATACAAACTGTCCAGTTGCTCCTTCGTCTCCTTCAGTTTGTCCTCGATACGAGTATACTCCTCGGGATGTTCATAGCGGAAACTGAGATTCTCCAGTTCCGTCTTGATTTTATTCAATCCCAGTCGATAAGCAAGAGGTGCATAGATGTAAAGCGTCTCACCCGCTATCTTGTACTGCTTGTCCAGACGCATGCTGCTGAGCGTTCGCATATTATGCAGACGGTCAGCAATCTTGATAAGGATGACGCGGATATCCTCGGACATGGTCAGCAGCAACTTCTTGAAATTCTCTGCCTGAGCCGACGCCTGATCGCCGAAGATACCTCCAGCAATTTTCGTAAGTCCGTCAACAATCTGAGCAATCTTATCGCCGAACAGGTTACGGATATCCTCAACCGTATAGTCCGTGTCCTCAACCACATCATGCAACAGCGCAGCACAGATGGATGTGGAACCCAAGCCAATTTCCTCGCTGACGATGCGAGCCACAGCAATGGGATGCATGATGTATGGTTCACCAGAATGGCGACGCACGCCCTTGTGGGCTTGTTTCGCAAAAGTGAACGCACGTGTTATGATGTCCACTTTCTTGCGATGGGGAGATGCCAGATAGGTATCCAGCATGGCATGAAAGGCGGCATCAATCTGCTCGTCTTCCAACTGTTCTGCCCTAAGTTTTTCTTCGTCTGTCATGGCCATTCTTGCTTATTCACGCGGACTTACCGGTAGATGTGAATCATTTGTAAATCTTCAAAGTCCGACCTGCCTGTATCTTGTCGCTCTTCAGACCGTTCCACTTCTTCAACTGAGCCACTGAGACATGATACTTCTTCGAGATGGAACCCAGTGATTCACCTGGACGGATTTTGTGAACGGTATATCCCTTCGAGGATTTTGCGCTTTGGTTGACAACGGGCTGTGCTTCAACCATCTTCTGAGGCGGGAAGAACTCAGCCCGGCGATAATTGTACACCGAATCGCCCATGTCAAGGAATACGGGTATCTTGTCCATGGGAAGGCGCAGCGAACTGGACGAGAATCCACCAGGAATCATGCTCTCCTTATATTGAGGATTGAGGGCACACAGCGTCTCCATGTCCACATCACACACCTCGGAAATCTGCTTGAGATAGATGTTCTGGTCAAGCATGAGGGTATCGGTAGCCAGAGGAAGGGCGCTCTCCATAGGACAGATTCCATGCTCTTCATAGTAAGTCATGATGTAGTTGGCTGCAATGAAGGCAGGCACATAGCCTCTCGTTTCGCGGGGCAATGCCCAATAGATATCCCAAAAGTCCGTCTTCCCGCCTGAACGATGGATAGCCTTGTTGATGTTGCCTGGTCCGCAATTGTACGAGGCAATGACCAATGTCCAGTCGCCGAACATCTTGTAAAGGTCGCTGAGATAGTGTGCTGCAGCCCATGTTGCCTTCACAGGATCAATGCGGTCATCCACCAGACTGTTCTGGTTGAGTCCATACTGCTTGCCGGTGGCATACATGAACTGCCAAAGTCCTGTTGCTCCCACGCGCGACACTGCCTTGGGATTGAAGGCCGACTCAATGACGGGAAGGTATTTCAGTTCATTGGGAACATGGTAGTAGTCCAATGCCTGTTCAATCATGGGTGAATAATACTGCATGATACCCAGCATATAGGAGACCAGAGCCCTGTTCCGCACAGCATAACGGTCAATGACCGAACGCACAGGCTGGTTGTAGACCATTGGCACGACAGTGGGAAGATTGGCAAGACGCTCCATGTAGATAGAATCGGAGAAGTAGGGATTTTCTCCCCCACCCACACAAGTACCGTCGAAGATGAGGAACTTGCGAGCATGCCAGTCGTTAAGCAAACTGTCGAGATTCACGTCAAAACTCTCCAGTTCATACATGGAGTCATCGCGGATGGTCTCCCAAGTCCCTGAATACATGGAGTCAGAGCGAGAGCGGAGGCGTTGAATCTCTTCCGTGCCCAGATAGAGGGTATCGACAACGAAAATAGTGTCATGTACGACGGTCTTCTTCCTGTCATTGCTGGCAAAAGAGGAGTCAAGCAGCAGGAATGTGCTAAGCAGTATGATGAGGATCCGTTTCATATTCAGAAATTAAAGCTGCATTGCAAACCATACGAATTCGACTGCATGGAATGAGCATATTGATTGTTGATGAGGGAGGGACGCACATGGAGGCCCAAATCCTCAGAAATGTCAAAATGAGATAGTTCGGCATCGACATAAGCATCGACGACGGATAGCAGATAGACACCGATAAAACTGAAAATGCTCAAGTCGCGGTATCTGCGATAGAGGTCCTTGCGGTTCTTGAACACCCGCTTCAGATAATCCTCATTGGCCGAAACATTATAACGAGGAGGAAGGAACTGCGAATAACTGGCCGTTGCAGGGTCGTCGTCCATGATGTCGAGATAGGCCTGCGAATAATCGCTGTACATCTGATTGTTCCAGTTCAAGGCATAAGCGCAACCCAGAAAACCACCATACACGATAGGGAGTTTCCAGTACTTACGGTTGTAAATCTGTCCTCCTCCAGGGAAGACGAGAGCCGTCCAGGTGGCACGGGAAGGGTCGGGAGACCAACCATCATCACCTGCCAACTGCTGAGCAACCGCAGAAATGCCTTCGGCGTCAAGCATATACAGGCTGTCGGCATTGGCTACCAACTTTGACTCCACAGCCGTAAGTTGCGCATTGGTAAGCGAATCCAGTTGATGCGCTGCCAATGCTTCCGTAAGAGGCTGTGTCAGACTGTCGGGCACCTCACGAAACGGCTCAATGCCTTGCCCGAACATCATCCCGGCAAGCAGCAGGGACATGCTCAAGCCCAAAAGCCTTTTCATAAAATGTCCGACCTTCATTTCCTCAACAATATTACTTCTTCAGTTTATCCAGCATGGCAATGATACGCTCCAGTTCCTCTTCATTCTTGAAGGGAATGGTGATTTTGCCTTTTCCCTTGGCATTGCATGCCAACTGCACATTGGTCTTGAAGAATGATGAGAGATGCTGACGAAGCAAGTCGAAATCGGCATCAGTGGTCGTTGCATCCTTCTTCCCTCTGGATTTCGTTGCAGCGCTTGCCCCGGCATTCTCCATCTTCACCAATTCCTCCACTTTACGCACAGAATAACCGTTCTCGCGTATCTGATGGAACAGTTCAATCTGCTTCACGGGATTGTCAAGCGAAAGGAGCGCACGGGCATGACCCATGTCTATCTCCTTGTTTTTCAGGGCCATCTGGATTTCTGCGGGCAGTTTGAGCAGACGCAGATAATTGGCTATGGTGGCTCGGTTCTTCCCTACCCGCTCGCTCAACTTGTCCTGCGTCAGTCCATACGACTCAAGCAGGTTCTGATAGGCCAAAGCAATTTCCATCGAGTTGAGGTCTTCGCGCTGAATGTTCTCGATGAGCGCCATTTCCATCACGTTCTCATCGTCAGCCGTACGGATGTATGCGGGAACTGTCTGAAGGCCAGCCAACTGGGCAGCGCGGAAACGGCGTTCGCCCGCAATGATCTGGTAAGCCTTCTCGCTGACCTTGCGGAGTGTGATGGGCTGGATGATGCCGATAGCCTTGATGGAATCCGACAACTCCTTCAGCGCAGCCTCATCAAACTCCCGACGGGGTTGGTTGGGGTTGGCGGAAATCTGCGAAACGGGAATTTCACTTATCGACGACGAACCTTCGGTCTTCACCTCATCGGTCGAGATGAGTGCGTCAAGACCACGGCCTAATCCGGTATATTTCTTCTGTTGTGACATAGTGTAGATGTTGCTTGGATAGATGGATGGAAAAACAACACGTCAGACGCTGCCAACTGCAAGTCGCTTCCTTCACTCAACTGTTACGTTTCAAAATCTCCTGCGCAAGGGCCAGATAATTCTGTGCACCTCGTGACTCCGCATCGTACAGTATCACGGGCACGCCATGGCTGGGAGCCTCGCTCAGACGGACGTTTCGCTGAATCACCGTGTCAAACACCAGTTCCTGGAAATGCCGACGCACCTCGTCGAGCACCTGATTGCTCAAACGAAGACGGCTGTCGTACATCGTCAGCAGGAAACCCTCGATGTCGAGTCCCGGATTCAGTTTCTGCTTTATCAGTTTGATGGTATTCAGCAATTTGCTGATTCCCTCAAGTGCAAAATACTCACATTGGACAGGAATGATGACAGAATCGGCTGCCACAAGTGAGTTCACCGTAATCAATCCCAACGAGGGAGAGCAGTCGATGAGGATATAGTCATAATCATCCTTGATGGAGGCTATCGTCCGTTTCAGCACCGACTCACGGCTGTTCATGTTCAGCATCTCTATCTCGGCACCCACCAAGTCAATGTGCGAAGGTATGAGACCCAGACCTTCAATCTCGGTGCTGCAAATGGCATCCTGCGCATCGCACTGACCAATGAGACATTCATATATCGAACATTCAGCCTGACGCACATCAACACCGAGGCCCGACGATGCATTTGCCTGTGGATCAGCATCTATCAGCAACACTTTCTTCTCCAATGTTGCTAACGAAGCCGCCAGGTTGATGGCCGTTGTCGTCTTGCCTACTCCTCCCTTTTGGTTGGCCAAAGCAATGATTTTTCCCATACTTTTAACAAATACTATTTTTCAAAGTGCGAAATTACAAAAAATCTCCCCTCCATGAAAGTCTTTATCGTAGAATCTTTCAAAAATGTGAATAAGTTATGTTTTTTTAAATGATTATCTATAAGAACAACTCGAAGAGTCTGGAGATATGCCGTCAAGCGACAGAATCCAGATTATCGACAAGTCAAAATACCGCGGGACTGACATTTTGCCGCCCAAATGGGAGGAATGGAGAAGTCCCTGCCCCAAACGGTTCATTCTGCCAGGCAGATGATAATGAATACCGTATCGGCATGTTCATGGCAGAGCAGAGACTGTTCATCCGGACGAGCGGTCTGTACATCCGAAATCCGAAAAATGGTCTGTTTTTTCAATGAGCATTGCCAAAAATCGGAAAATGAAGACAACTACAAAGAAAAAATCCTTTGTAAAAAGAAAAATGAACTTGAAAACGGAATTTTCAAAACTTTGGTTTTGAATTCCAAAGCATCAAGATTTATTATCATCGCATCAAAAATTTCGTTTCAATGCTCAAAAGCCAAAAAAGAAACGTCAAAATTTCGGTCATCTTTCTCAATTTTCATTTTTGCGCAATCCTTTGTTCGGACGGGGATGTGAACGCTGCCAAACGGAGGAGCAAAACCATCAGAAAGGCCTTCCCAACGACTTTTCCATAGGATTTTGCGTCGATAAGTTTTCTTTTGCCCTTGACTGCAGGTTCTGGGCGATTTCTGCCGATAATCATATTTTTTATGAAAAGAACTATCGAAAATTTGTGCGTTCGCCCAACTCTCACTACCTTTACACACGATATGAAACCACTCATACTTATTTCCAACGACGACGGCTACCAGGCACGCGGCATCAACTGCCTGATTGAGATGCTGCGCCCTCTGGCTCGCATGATTGTCGTGGCCCCTGACGGCTCACGCTCGGGCATGGCCTGTGCCTGCACCTTCACCCAACCCTTGTATAAGACCCTCATCCGCGAAGATGAGGATGTGGCCGTCTGGAGTTGTTCGGGCACTCCTGTAGACTGCATCAAACTGGCTTTCAACGACATCTGCACCGAACAGCCGGCAATGGTCATCGGAGGTATCAATCATGGCGACAACTCTGCCATCAACGCGCACTATTCTGGAACCATGGCCATCGCCCTCGAAGGATGTATGAAAGGGATTCCATCTGTCGCATTCTCCCTCGACAGCCATGCTCCCGATGCCGATTTTTCTCCTTTCGCCGACACCATTCGTCAAATCACACGCTATGTGCTCGACAAGGGACTGCCCCCTCATACTTGTCTCAACGTCAATTTCCCGAATGTTCCCGTCAGCAAGGGCATCCGCATCTGCCGGATGGCATACGGCGACTGGAAAAACGAATTCGACAAGCACATCCATCCCCGCACGGCCAACAACTATTACTGGCTGACAGGGCATTTCCAACTGGATGAGTCTGCCGACGAGGACACCGACCGGATAGCACTGATGGAGGGCTACACTGCTGTCACTCCCATCACCCTCGACCTTACCGACTATGCCCTCAAACGGCAGTTGGAAGGGGTATTCTCGGACGAGAGCAAGATTTGATGGCAAACCGTATGTTTCTTCTTCCAATCCTGAAATGAAATACTACCTCATCGTCGGTGAAGCCTCGGGCGACCTTCATGCTTCCAACCTCATGCGTGGGTTGAAAGATGAAGATCCAGAAGCAGAGTTCCGTTTCTTCGGAGGCGACTTGATGGCTTCAGTCGGGGGCACTTTGGTCACTCACTACCACGAGTTGGCCTATATGGGTTTCATCCAGGTCGCCTTGCATGCCCGCACTCTTCTCAAGGGTATCCGCAACTGCCGAGAAGACATCATGCAATGGAATCCCGACGTGCTGATATTGGTGGACTATGCAGGTTTTAACCTGAAGATAGCCAAGTTCATCCACGCTCATACCGACATTCCCATCTACTATTATATCTCACCGAAAATCTGGGCTTGGAAAACGCATCGCATCAAAGCCATACGACGCGATGTAGACGAAATGTTCTCCATCCTGCCCTTCGAGGTGCCCTTCTACGAACAGCATCAGTATCCCATCCACTATGTGGGGAACCCTTGTGCCGATGCTGTGGCAGAGTACATGCTTCACCCCACTCCACTCGAACGCTTCATATCAGAGAACCAACTGGGCTCCAAGCCGATTCTGGCACTGCTTGCCGGCAGCAGGAAGGCTGAAATCAACGACAACCTGCCCCGTATGCTCAAGGCTGTTTCTGCCTTTCCCGACTATACACCTGTGATTGCCGGAGCCCCTGGTATCGACGAGAATTTCTATCTTCCCTTCCTTGAAAATGCCCGCTCACAAGGCATCCAAGTGCCTATCCTGTTCGGGCAGACTTACCCGCTGCTGGATCATGCCCGAGCGGCATTGGTTACATCGGGCACTGCCACTCTCGAGACTGCACTGTTTCGTGTCCCGCAGGTTGTCTGCTACTATATGCGCTGCGGAAAAGTCGTTTCCGTACTACGCAGACTGCTTCTCAAGGTGCCGTACATCTCACTTGTGAACCTCATCGTGCATCGCGAAATAGTACCCGAACTGGTGGCAGACAAAATGACAGCAGACGAAATCTGCCATCACTTGAAACCGTTACTGGAGAACTCATCCCAACACGATGAGCAATTGAAAGGATACGATGAACTCAATGACATCCTTGGAGGTGCCGGTTGTTCAGTACGGGCAGCGAAACAGATGATTGAGTGTCTGCACACTCACGCAATGCCACAGAGAGCCAAATAAGCCACTACTGCCGGCACAGCCAACAGCATGCTGTCGATACGGTCAAGGATTCCTCCGTGACCGGGAAGCAGATTGCCAGAATCCTTCAAATCAAGTTGCCGCTTGATAAGCGATTCCGTCAGATCGCCGAAAGTGCCGAACACGACAACCACCAAGCCAAGGCCTATCCAATTCCAAACGCCCATGAAGGGGAACAGACGCCACATGACGACAGCAGCAGCCACAGTCAGCACGGCTCCTCCGATAGCACCTTCCCACGTCTTTCCCGGAGAAATCTTCGGCGACAGTTTATGCTTTCCCAGCAAAGAGCCAAAGATATAAGCACCAGAATCATCGAGCCACAAAAAGATGTATGTAGCCAACGGGAAAAGCCAGAAGGGCTCGCCAGCCAGTTGTGCGGAGACAGGCCCCAATGCCAGAACCAGCAACAGCGACAGCGGCAGGACAACATACAACTGTGTCATGCTCATCAAGCCCAGATTACCGATATGATTGGGATTGCTCTGCCCTAACTCGAAGACAAAGAAGAACAACAAGGATACCAACCATGGCGTAAACAGCAGCAGTGCGTTTATCTCCGGAAGGGTGCAGGCAAAATAGGTTGCAAGAGGAAATGCGAGAGAGGAACATGCCAGCACACTCCGATTCACCCGAAGGCCACAGCCTGCACTGACAATATGAATGAATTCCCTCACGGCAAGTGCCGTAAGCAGAAGAACCAACAACAGCAAACCCCATGGACGAATCACCGTCCCTGCTACCATTACAGCCACATAGACGATGCCGACCAGCGTCCTTGTCAGCAGTTTCTTCATAATCCGTTCACTAAATCGTCGAGGGTTACTTCGCGCACTACCGGACGGCCTGTCGTAGAGACATTGTCAGCGGTATTCGTATCGGTCTGGGGAGCATTGTCCTCATCGGCATTGTCAAGAATTTCTTCGCTGCGGGACGACCAAAGGCGCTTGCCAAAGATTCGTTCGGCATCCTCGGCGAAGATTACCTCACGCTCCATCAACAACTGAGCCAGTTGGTGATGTCCCTCTTGATGCTCCTGCAATAAGCGTTTTGCCCGTTCGTACTGCTCGGCAATCATAGCCATCACCTCCTTGTCTATCTGCTGGGCAGTAGTCTCACTGTATGGCTTGGTAAAGGAATACTCATCATTGTTGTAATAGCAGATATTGGGCAAGGCATCACTCATGCCGGCATAGGCAATCATGCCGTAAGCCTGCTTGGTGACACGTTCAAGGTCGTTCATGGCTCCTGTAGAGATATGTCCAGTGAACAATTCTTCGGCTGCACGACCACCCAGCAGGGCACACATCTCATCAAGCATCTGTTCGCGGGTATTTATCTGCCGTTCTTCGGGCAAATACCAAGCAGCACCTAACGCATTGCCACGAGGAACAATGGTAACTTTGATGAGGGGGTCAGCCCATTCAAGGAACCACGACAAAGTAGCATGGCCAGCCTCGTGGAGGGCAATGGTATGCTTCTCATCCTGAGTCAGCACCTTGGTTTTTTTCTCCAGACCACCGATGATACGGTCTACAGCTGCCAGAAAATCATCCTTGTCAACGGCTTTCTTGCCATGACGAGCGGCAATCAAAGCAGCCTCGTTGCAGACATTGGCAATGTCAGCACCGCTGAAACCGGGAGTCTGACGGGCAAGAAGATCCACATCCACATTCGGGTCGAGTTTCAAGGGACGGAGATGAACGCCAAATACTTCCTTGCGCTCGTTGAGGTCGGGAAGGTCTACATGTATCTGACGGTCGAAACGTCCTGCACGCAGTAGCGCCTTGTCAAGGATATCTACACGGTTGGTAGCAGCCAGAATGATGACGCCGCTATTTGTGCCGAAGCCATCCATCTCGGTAAGCAACTGATTGAGGGTGCTTTCTCGCTCATCGTTTCCTCCCATAGAGGGGTTCTTGCCACGAGCACGACCTACAGCATCAATCTCATCAATGAAGATAATGCAGGGAGCCTTCTCCTTGGCTTGACGGAAAAGGTCGCGGACACGCGAAGCACCTACACCCACAAACATCTCCACAAAGTCGGAACCTGACAAGGAGAAGAAAGGCACATCTGCTTCACCTGCAACAGCCTTGGCCAACAAGGTTTTACCCGTTCCCGGAGGTCCGACAAGGAGAGCGCCCTTGGGAATCTTTCCACCCAGTTCGGTGTACTTTCTGGGATTCTTGAGAAATTCAACTATCTCCTCAACTTCCTGCTTGGCTTCGGATTGTCCGGCCACATCGCGGAAAGTGATGCGATCAGCCTTTCCCTTCTCGTATACCTGCGCTTTGGATTTGCCGACGCTGAAGACACCTCCTCCGCCACCATTGGCTCCTCCACCACCCATACGGCGCATGATAAGGATCCAGAAAACGACGAGGAGGATGAGAGGACCAATATTCCAAAGCAGATTGTTGAGAACACGCTCTGTTTTCTTATACTCAAGTTGGCCGTCGAAATTGCCTGCTTCTTGCTGCTCTGACAAGAAAGTGTCAAGCGATTCCATCGAACCAACCTCACTTATCAGAACGGGAGTCTGACGGTTCTTCTGAATCTCTTCTGCTACCGATTCGCCGAAGACACAGACAAGACTGTCGGGAATGATGCTCATCTCGACCTTGTTATTGTCATAGGCAATGATTTTTTCCGCATAGCCCTTTTCAACATATCCGCGGAACTCCGTGTAACTGATCTTCTTTGACACGTCACCCTTCCCACTTGTGAAATAGAGAAGAACGAGGCCTAAAAAGATACAAGCATAGAGCCAACTCATGCTGAATACAGGTTTCTTTCCTTTCTTATCGTTTCGTCTGTCCATATTCATTTAGTCCAAGTCTGGCAGATATGTCAGTTTGGCATCTGCCCATAAATTTTCAAGATTATAATAAGTTCGCTCGTCAGGCACAAAGATATGTACCATCACATCCACATAGTCAATCGCTACCCAACGGCAAGTGCGCAATCCTTCACAGGCAACGGGTTTCTCACCTGTATCTACACGCAGACGTTCACCCACCCATTCTGCAATAGCCTCAACCTGACGTGGTGTGCCACCTTCGCAGATGACGAAACACGAACAAACAGCCTCATCAATGTCGGAGAAGTCCGCGACAACGATTCCACGGCCTTTCTTGTCCTGGATGGCATCAATGATCTTCTTTGTGAGTTGTTCTGTTTCTTTATACATATCCAACGTTCATCAGCAAAAAGTGTGCCAAACGGCAAAAGGCACTTTTTCCCGATGCGAAGATAGGACAAAAGAATGAATAATAACGTCGGAGAAATGAAAAATAACTTCTGCAGCCTCAAAAAAGAGGAAAAAATGCACTTTCTGATAAAAAAAAGAGGCAAAACATTTGTAGTTATCTAAACTTGCCGTACCTTTGCAGCGCAATTGGGCATTGGTGTAATGGTAACACTACAGATTCTGGTCCTGTCATTCCTGGTTCGAGTCCGGGATGCCCAGCACGAAGAGAGGAACTAAGTTTCTCTCTTTCTTTTTTGACTCTATTTCCGCCATTTCGATGGCTTACCCCATCCATTTGTGAACATAAAAAAGCCCGGTGTTTGGCCGGGCTTTCTTTTTACCTATCGGTGAATGTGTTTCAACGAATCAGCACTTTCTCAACACGCACACTACCATCGGAAAGACGATGACGGACGATGAGCAGGCCTCTCTGCGGTTCTGCCAAGCGTGCTCCACTCGGAGAATAGTATTCGCTGCCGACAACTTCGGGTTCAAGCGTGGCGTTGTTCACATGACTTACAATCTCCCACGATGTCTCAGGTCCCTTTTCTACGAGGACAAGTTTCCAGTCGTCGGTAGAGTACCAAGTTCCCGTGAAAGACTTTCCTGTATAAGCGCTGTTCACGGACATACCTATTGTGAGCAGGTGATTGGTGACCTTGATGTCAGAAATCTTGTGGATGCTCCAACCCCAACCTACACCACCATTGGCGTTGTAGATGTCAGTCTCCGTGCCATCGGTTACCCACTTGAGGCTGTCAGCCTCCCACAGTTCACCACGCTCAGCAGCATATTTGCGGATAGGCTCGAACAATGTGCTCTCATCGGCGAAGTCCTCACTGACTGCAGCAAAGATGAAGGAATTATCACCATCAGAACGAGCAGCGCAGGACAGTTCGTATGTACCATTGGGTACACCACGAAGCGTCTGGAAAGCCGAGAAGTTCAGCGCACCGGCAGAACCATTCCAACTGTCGAGGTAATAATTCGAGGTGTTACCGCTATAGTGCTGTCCGCTGATAGTAGGACCATTGCCGGTTCCCTTCTCTACGGTCCATCCTTCACCATTTGTGACGTCAAGGGCGGGATTCTGGAGTAAAGCAGAAGTGACATCACCAGGCTTCAGGTTGAAGACAACCGAAGAGAGGTGCATGATATTCACGGCATCCTTGAGTTCAGCCAGCAAGGCTGATGTGCTCTCTGCACTGCGCAGATGGTCGGTGAGTTGTGCACGATGATTGGCCATGACGGTTGTTACACGCTCGGCATAGGACTGAGGATAGGTGCCACTTGACACTTCAGCCTCAGCATCAATGTAGGCTTCCATATAAGTGACATAACCTCCCAGACGGGTGTCCAAATCGGGAAGGATGTCGGTAGTGGCATCCTCTGCCAACAATGCAGCATCCACAATAGACAGAGTCTTGTCGATGACAGAAATCACATCGGAAGAAGCATCTGCCTTCATATCAACGAGTTTCTGGTAGTTGCCCTTCCGGAAACTTAAGGTGGTACCATAGACTGTCTGATAGTCCTGGACGACAGGATTGATCAGTGCACATGCCTCAAGATATTTTCCTTCAGCAGCAAGTGCCTTGGCTTCAGCATAGGAGGCATTGAAGGCTACGGCATCGCCAGGAAGAAGTACAGAAGCCACATTGTCGGCATCAGTCTGTGCTGCAGTCCAGGCCTCGAGCATATCCTCTTCGGTAGCAGGGCCGAAATACTGCAGTGTGAAGTCTCGGAATGTACACCAACTTGAAGCTTGGTGCGAACTGTTGCGAACACCGAAACGCAGTTTGCCGTCATAAACAATGACATCAAGCACGTTTCCTGCATCAACACCCTCGGCACCCTGGTAGAATCCGTTGTCAAATGCTTCCGAAGTGGATACACGCATGTTCACATAGTCATTGAGAACCTGATCACTGCTGATACCCATATCTGTAGCGGTGTGCGTGTAAAGAGACATCAAGGAAGTACTGCTCAGGTTTGCATAGAGTTTGGCCGAGAGGTTTTCCGTGCCGGCAGCATGTGCAGCGCCTCCATCATTGCCTGCTTCGCGGTAGAATCCGGTGACAGTGATGCGATACTTGCCATTGTCAACATCCATTTCCTGATACATGTCGAAATCACAATTGTAGAATTCCATGACATTGTACTCAAGACTGGGAGCCGAGCCCGACCAACCGAAGGAACTTTCACGCAGCGTGGGATTGTTGATAAGGAAGGTATAGTCGGCAGGTTTCTCATGCGAAGCCTCCTGTGACTTATAGTATGCCAAAATTGCTTCGTTAGCCATATCGAGATAGTTGAATACGACCTCACAAGTCGTGTCATCATCACCACCTTCATCAACAATGAACGACAATTCGGAATAGGCCGACATCAAATCTTCCACTCCAGGATAGTCAAGGTTGGCGAGTTCTTCCATCTTGGCCATGAGTTGCTTGATCTGCTCAACCACCTCAATGGTTTTCTTGGCATTGGCAAAAATCGTCTCCAATTCGTCATAGGCAGCTTGAACCTCTTCCTTCTCATATCCATCGGAAACATAATCCTGAGCCATGATGGCTGCATCGTTGAGTTCATAACCGACGCCAAGAAGAAGGACATCAGCATTCTCCTCAAGATACGACTGAATCTCTTCAATCAGTCCTGCCAGAAGCACACCGGGGAAGTTTCCGAAATAGGTGAGTTTGAAATCACGGAAAATGTGCCAAGCATAACCGGCAGCCGATGAATTTCGCAAACCAATGGTGAGCGTTCCGTTGGTGACAACAACATCCACGAGGTTATGACCATCAGAATTGCCATTAGCATCAAAAGGACCATACAAACCAGCATCGAACGCAAGAGAGGCATTCTCCATATTGTCGGCATATCCGTTCAGGTTGCCTGTCGAGGCGAACTCATCTGCTCCATGCTCGTAAAGCGAGTGAATGGGAGCCGACTTACGGTTGGCGAACAGTTCTGCAGTGATGTTCTCTGTTCCATCGGAATAGGCTGCACCACTATCATTGCCTGCAGCACGGCAGAATGCCGTAACACTCAACTGATACTTTCCATTAGGAAGGCCTTCGATGGTCTGACTGATTTCACAACTGTATGCTGCGTTCTTCCAGAACTCCATCGTATTGAAGTTGATGGACTTGGAACTGGCATCGGTTGTGACAGTCCAGCCATCAGAGGATGTGCGTACAGAAGCATTGATGATATGGTTGGTGTAGTCGATGCCATCATTGCCGGGATCAAGGTTGTTAATAAGGAAATCATCATAGATGGAACTGAACGACTGATAAAGAGTCGTGAAATCAGCCAATCCCAATTCCTCGTTCTGCACAGCGGCAGCAGTCTCTTCCATAGCCGCCAGAAGTTTGGCTGCATCAGTCTTCCAATCTTCATAGTCACCTTCTGCTTTCTCCAACAGTTCCTTTGCCTTGGCATAGACATCCACGCAAGCCTTGATTTCCTCTAATAGACTTGTCAGCGTGTTAAGCAATTCAGTGGCAGCTGCTTCTGTGGTGACGCTTTCAATCTTGTCGGCATTGGCCATGAACTGTTTGCGGAGAGCATCCTGCATGGGTTCACCGAGATAGTCTTGAGCGGCCTCTACTACAACCAGCATATCCTGCTGTAGGCAATAGGTCTTCACAGCATCCATGCTTGCATTGCCGTAACTGAAGAGTTTAGTTTCATCCCAAGCAATCCAGTTCGCCGTAGTGTTGACAGTCTTGAAGCCGATTGTCATTGAGCCGTTGGTAACTTCGACAAAGCAGTTGTACTGCTTGGCCTGTGTGGGAGCAGACTCGACAAGTACTTCCTCTGCATTGGCATACACAAACACGCCCTCCACCTTGACTTCAGAATCACCTTGCTGCGTGGCTCCGCACATAGCAGAGAAACGATAAACGCCATTCTCAAGAGAGATAGTCTGGGATACATAGGAATCGGGAAGTGCGTTCGGTGCTGCCGTCCACTTCTCACAGTAAGTGGTAGTACCGTTCTTTCCCGTGAACTCGTTGTTGGTCTGCGTCTGCATTCCGTTGTTGGTCCATCCGTTCAAGCCATCTTCAAAACTTGGATTCGTAATCAGATTCGTCACATCGGTCTCAGTAACCTGAGCCGTTGACACGAGTGCTGCCAGGACAGCCATCGTAAAGAGTAGAAATCTTCTCATGGTGATGTTTTTATTGAGGTTGAAAAATTGGTATCTATCTTTTTTGCTTATGCGATGTCAGTCTCGTCGTCCCATAAAAATAAGGATATAATACATCAAGGTAGCCAACGAACTCAATGCCGCCACCACATAAGTGTATGCTGCAGAGCGGAGAGCACTTTCAGCATCGCGCTGCGTGCGAGGGCTGGTAATGCCTGCATGGTCGAGCCACGCAAGGGCCCTGCGGCTGGCATTGACCTCCACTGGCAACGTCACGATACTGAAAAGCGTAGTGAGTGCAAAAAGAGCAATGCCAACCTGCATCAAGACGGGGAATGTCTGGATGAGCAGAATGCCAGCGAGCAGCACCCACGACACAATCTTGGACGAAAAACTTACAATAGGAACCAGCGAACTGCGAAGTCTCAGAGGGGCATAACCCGTGGCATGCTGCAACACATGTCCGCACTCATGGGCTGCCACTGCAGCAGCAGCCACACTACACTTTCCATAGACATCCGGGCTGAGGTTGACGCGTTTGGCAGTTGGATCATAGTGATCGGTCAGTGTACCATTGATGCAAGATACCTCCACATCATAGATGCCATTGTCGGCCATCATCTTCAAGGCCACATCGCGACCCGTCATGCCACCTGCCACAGCCTCCTCGGAGAACTTGCTGAACTTCCGCTTGAGGGAGGCCTGTGCCACATAACTCAGAAGGGCTATCAGTATGAATATTGCGTATACCATGGTTGATGTCCTCTACATAAAATACTTAGTCTTTGAAACGCTCGATGGTCTGCTCGCGGTCGGGACCTACGGAGACTATACGAATGGGAACCTGCAGTTCTTCCTCAAGGAACGAGATATAGTTGTTGAATTCCTCTGGGAACTCATCCTCGCTGGTCATTTGGGTAAGATCGCACTTCCATCCAGGAAGTTCACTGTAGACGGGTTTCACGCCACTCTCCACGCTATACGGGAAATCCGTGATGATCTTCCCGTCAACCTCGTAAGCCACGCAAGCCTTAATGGTATCAAAATCATCAAGCACATCGCTCTTCATCATAATGAGGTCGGTGACACCATCAATCATGATGGCATAACGCAAAGCCACAAGATCAATCCAACCACAACGACGACGACGGCCTGTAACAGCACCAAACTCATGTCCCAGCGCACAAAGTTTATCACCTGTCTCATCAAACAGTTCTGTCGGGAAGGGACCTCCACCCACTCTTGTACAGTAGGCTTTGATGATGCCGTAAACGCGTCCTATCTTGTTCGGGGCAACGCCCAGACCCGTGCAGGCTCCGGCACAGATGGTGTTGGAGGAGGTTACATAAGGATACGAACCGAAGTCCACATCGAGCATCGTGCCCTGTGCACCTTCGCAAAGCACTGACTTGCCGTCACGAAGAAGAGCATTGACCTCATGCTCGCTATCCACAAACTTAAAGTTTTTCAGATATTCAACACCTTCAAACCAAACCTTCTCGAGGGGTTCCATAGCAGCAAGACGCTCAGTCAGTTCTTCCTCAGAAAGCAGGCTGCGAAGCATGTTGATATGACGAGCCTTGGCCTTCTCGTAAGCAGCCATGAAGTCTCCTTCAATGTCACCTACTCGCAGTCCATTGCGGCTGACCTTGTCGGTATAGGTAGGACCGATGCCCTTGCCTGTTGTTCCCACCTTCGAAGTGCCCTTGGCTGCTTCGTTGGCAGCATCGAGCAGACGGTGTGTCGGCATGATGAGGTGAGCCTTGCGGGAAATATGAAGGCGCTCCTGAAGCGGATGACCGCTGGCGGCCAATGCCTCAGCCTCATCCTTGAAGAGTGCAGGATCCAAAACCACACCATTGCCGATGATATTCAGTTTATCACCTTGGAAGATGCCTGAAGGGATGGAACGCAGCACATACTTCTGACCCTCAAATTCAAGTGTATGTCCAGCATTGGGACCACCTTGAAAACGTGCTACTACATCATAACGCGGGGTCAATACATCAACGACCTTTCCTTTACCCTCATCACCCCATTGGAGTCCGAGCAATACATCCATTTTCATTTTTTACTCTCTTTTTTGTTTTTTCTGCGCAGAGCAGCAGCGCATCTGCTGCAGATTCCATATAAGTATAATTGATAATAATCGGGTTTGAAACCTCGAATGGTGGTCTGTTCCACCAAGTGCATCCATCGGTCATTGCGCAAATCCTGTACCTGTCCACACACCTTGCATACACGATGAAAATGCGGCTCCATGCCAAGACGCCATTCATAAGTCATGGAGGAACCAAAATAGAAACGGCTGACGATGCCCAAGTCGGTGAGCATGTCAAGGTTGCTGTACAATGTGCTGAGACTCACACGAAAACGCTGCTCATTCAAAGAAGAGCGCACATCATCCACAGTAAAATGGCCTTCCATTTTGAACACAGAATCTACGATAGCACGACGTTCAGGCGTGACCCTAAGGTTACGCCCATGAAGATAATCCATCATCATCTCCTGCGCCATCTGCAAATATTTCTGCTTATCGTCGTCCATTTACTGCAACGCTACTTAGCATTTTCGCAAACAAAGGTAGTAGATTTTTGAACCAATGCCAAAAAAATCAACAACTTTTTTCATCGAGTTTCTCCATAGCTGCAACAGCCACAGGTTTGAGCAATCCATTGCCCGAAGCAATGGCAGCGTTGGCCTGGTCAACGAACTCATCGCGACTGCGCTCATTGAGTTGAGCATCAGGCTGAGAGAGCAAATGGCACATCAGGCGGAAACCGGCATACTGAGTCAGCACATCGTCCGAGGCCATCCACTCAAACGCCTTCTCTGAAGCATAGGGCAGACGACGGAAGAGATTCAAGCAAGTGAAGTCGATAATCTCTGTATCATGCATCTGTGTCAGCCAGATGTCGGCTATCTCGGGGAAGAAGGACTCCGTCGGCTGCAGCAGTCCGGCCAGAATACGACATTCGCGTATATCTTCTTTCCATAAAGCCTGCGCCAGATCATGGTCAGGAGCATAATCTGCGGCAATCTCCTTCAAACGCGGCAATTCGATGCCGAAGATAAGATGGTACTTCAATCCGCGTTCACGCAGGTTCTGTGCCATCATTCCGTTCATAAAAAGCCGGAGTTGTGTCTTGATGTCCGATATTTTCTTTGTTGTTTCTTCCATACTTATTTGTTGATGTAATACCCCAAAAGAACTCGGCCCCATCCACAAGGGAAGAGGGCCGAGACTGCAGGGATGCTATCAGAGATTGCTGTACTCGCGGCTGTAGCGAAGGTTCTGTTCGGCAAAACTCTCACTGTAGTCAATAGTTACGTCAGTGATGTTGCCATCCTTATCCAAAACAGGCGTATATACAGGATTGATGAATCCCTTGTAAGGTGCCAAGTTGAGGGCCTTGTAGCGGGCAAGCACCTCGGCATGCAGTTCGGGGTCCACCTTCACGGCATAGTTCTCCACCAAAGCGCGGGCAGCCTCATAGTCGCCCTCACTCTTGATGCGCTGAATCTCGGCAAGCAGTTCACCGAAGAGTTCACGAAGTCGTTTGTAGTCGTTGACTTTCACATAAGTCTTACCATCCTTCTTTGTCAGTTCCACAGCCTTGTCGGCATGTTCCAGCACCCAGTGGGCAATGAGGGAACGATTACGCATGTGGGCCTCCTCAATCTGGTTGCCCGGCTCGATGCGGACGAGTTGAGTCATCAATCCGTTCATCATATAAGTATAATACTGCGACTTATAGGCCTCCTTCGAGGGAAGCAGACCGAGGTCCAACAGTTTCTGGTCAGCGACATAGTAAAGTCCGAACAAGTCGGCGCGGGCCTCTTCGATGGTACTGCCATAGGCTTTCAAAGCATCACCGCTCACTCCGGGCAACAACTTTCCGCTGCCATGGCCAAGGCACTCGTGCAAGTCGGTATGGAGATCATCAGTCATGCTGTCATACTTGTCGATGAGTTCACGCTCCTTTTCGCTATACACGAATTCCTCGTTGAAACCGTTGCCGTGAGCAGCCATGGCATAAGCCTCTGTGAGATTGCCGATAGTAACGCTCTTTGAGCCATGAGCGGCACGCACCCAGTCGCTGTTAGGCAGATTGATGCCGATAGCGGTACTGGGATAGAGGTCACCTGCCAGGATAGCGGCAGTAATCACCTTTGCGCTGATGCCCTTGCACTCCTCCTTCTTGAAGCGGCTGTCCACAGGTGAATGATCCTCAAACCACTGTGCGTTGCTGCTGATGGTCTCGGTGCGCTTGGTGGCCTCCATGTCCTTGAAGTCCACGATGCTCTCCCACGAAGCCTTCAGGCCCAGCGGGTCGCCGTAACTCTCGGTGAAGCAGCAGGTGAAGTCGACACGGCTGTCAAGGTCCTTGACCCAGGCGATGCAGTAGTCGTCGAAGGTCTTGAGGTCGCCATCTCTGTAGAACTGGATGAGCTTCTCGATGACGGCCTTCTGCTGCGGGGTCTCGGCCAGCGGAGCAGCCTTCTCGAGCCAATAGACAATCCTGCGGATGGCTCTGCCATAAAGGCCGTCGGCCTTCCAGACGTTCTCCACGAGCTGTCCGTCCACCTTCTCCAGACGGCTGTTCATGCCGTACATCACGGGTTCGGGGTCAAGGGTATCCTTCATGGCCTCGTAGAAAGCCTCTGCCTCGGCCTGTGTGACGCCCTCGCCGTAGTAGTTGCAGGCAGAGGTGAGGATGAGGTCCTCGCCGTCGGCCTGGTTCACCTTCTTGGCCAGGACATTCGGGTCAAACATCACGGGACAGATCTCGTCGAGGAACTCATCGACGGTCTGACCTTCGTGCAGGGCGGGGAACTGGTCGGGCTCGGCCAGGACGCACGTGCGGAAGAAGTCCTCGGTGAACTCCGGCAGGAACTTGATCTCGCCATAGTGGTGATGGATGCCGTTGGAGAACCACACACGCTTGAGGTAGACCTCGAGGGCCTTCATGTTGTCGGTGTCGTGGTCGAAGGCAGGATTGGTGTAGATGAACTCCAGGATCTGACGGATGGGAAGGTTGTAACGGCAGTTCTGGTCGAAGAGGATGTCGCGACCGTTGAGGGCAGCCTCGGAGAGATAATAGACGAGCTTCTTCTGGTCGAGGGTGAGACTATCCCACCCCTTCACCTCGTAACGAAGCATCTGAAGGTCGGCAAACTTCTCGTTTGCATACTCGAACTCGGCGCTGTTCTTGTCGCCGCCACACGCTGTCAGCAGAATTGCAGCCATAGCCATGATTCCAATGTTCTTTTTCATATTTATGTTGTTTATCAAAATGTTTTCTTCTACCGTCCGCACCGGCTGTAGAGGTCGGCCAACGAACCCTTTGCCACACCCATGGCGACGGCCGTGTCGAGGTCGTGACGGGCATTGCGCTTGCGTTTCATCTGCAGGTAGACCTCCGCGCGAGCGATATATATATAAGGATCGGTAGGCTCAAGCTTCAGTGCGGACTCAAAGTCGAGCAGTGCCAGTTCGCAGAGGTTCTGGTCGGCCAGCACATCGGCACGGGCCAGGAGGTACGACACATTGTCGGGGTGCTCCTTCACGAGCGTCCCTATCTGCTCGGTAGCCTCACGCAGCCGGTTCTGCTTCTGGTTGAGCAGTGCCAGTCCCAGGCGACCGTTCTCATGGGTGGGGTTGAGGGCCAGCAGATGGGTATAGTCGGCACGGGCGATGTCGTAGGCGCGCTGGTGCACGGCGATGTAGGCACGGAAGAGGAGTGCCTCCTCGTTGTCGGGGTCCTGGTCGATGACGTTGCAGTAGTCGGTGTAGGCCTTCTGCTCATTGCCCAGTTCAAGGTACACGGCAGCACGGGCCAGCAGCACGGGCATGGCCATGGGCTTGTAGTTGAGGGCCAGCGAATAACTCTCCACAGCCTCCTTGTCGAGGCCCATCTGATGCTGTATGGAACCGAGGTTGATGAGCAGCAGGACGTTGGTCGGACTGCCTGGATCGAGGGCGATGGCTTGCTTCAGACACTCTGCGGCAAGGGAGAGGCTGTCGGCCTCCATGGCGGCAAACGCGCTGTCAACCAACGCAGTCTGCTCCTGTCCCACAGCAGGCGCGCTGCACAGGAGACACCCCACAAAAAGGATCCGAGAGATGATCTTCGCTTTCATTGTCTGCAAAACTACAACATTTCGCGCGATTCCCCAAAAAATCGCCCAATCTTTTAGCAAAATACAACCTTCGTCCCCTAAGGAGACACAAGGCAACTGTTGTTTCATTTTCACTTTTTTCATTCATCCTATGAATGACACGAAGGTTAAAAAGCACTGCTGCCGACGTCTTTTTGCGGAAAATAATTGCACATTTCAATGGTTTTCACGACTTTTGCACGATATTTTTTTACGAAGGAGTCCAATTTTTTGTTTCGCAGAATACAATCCGTTGGTTTTCACCATCATATACGAAGAATAATCAAAAAAACAAAATAAAAGCAAACATGGTAAAAGGACGCATCTCCAACCTTATCGCGGTACTCATCACCGTCATGCTCTTCGGTGCCTCGGGCATCGTAGCACAGACTGTCGTCAACGTTGAGACAGCCGGAACACTCTCTACCCTCCTCGAGGAGACAGAGACAGAAGTAAAAATCACAGGTCCCCTCAACGGCACGGACATCAAGTATCTGCGCCACATGACCGTCGACAAGAGTCTGGCCAGCATCGACCTCTCCGAAGCCACCATCGTGGCAGGCGGTGAGGCTTACGTTGACACGAAAAAGACCGAGGACAATGTCATCGGCGAAAACATGTTCAAGGATTGCAAGAAGCTGAAGACCATCTCCCTGCCCGCCACGACAAGCTTCATCGGCACCAACGCCTTCTGCAAGTCTGGACTGCGCGAGATTGACATTCCCAACAGCGTGAACCGTCTGGGCAACGATGCCTTCGCCTACTGCAGCGCCCTGGCCAAGGTCGTCATCGGCAACCGCGTAGCCAAGTACGAGCAAGGCGTCTTCTACAGTTCGCCCGTCAAGAATGCCTATGTCAAGCGACTGGTACCAACCTCCACCTCGGCCTACATGTTCTCTTCCAATCCCACCATTCATGTCTATGCCGAAGCGCTGGAGGAGTACAAGCAGTCCGCATGGGATGACTGCGGCACCCTCGTCGGCGACCTGGACGAAATCTATCCCAAGGAGAAGGATTCGACAGACGTGGCAAAGGAACTGGTCGGCAACTACTTCGTAGATGCTGCCTGCACCCAGCTGAAGCCGGAGTATCTCGCCATGAGCGACGAAGAACTGACGAACGTCTTCACCGAAGGCGGCATGCCGATGTTCATGGTCGAAATCGCCCTCAAGGTGAAGAACGACAGCTGGAAGAAGTACGAAAAGGACTTCCGCATCCACAGTTACAACGCCTACAGCGATGCCGCGTACTGGAACAGCCTCCTCATGAGCACCGGCGGTTCCTACATGGGCAATCCTACGGGCATCTATTCGGCCGACAACAATCCGATGTTCGTCTTCGTCGATCAGGATGTGCCCGCAGATGCCACCCTGTACTTCGCTGCCTGCGTCGACAATGAAATCGTGTCCAACGCCAAGTACGGACAGAAACTCACGAAGGGTCTGAACGTCCTCGAAGGCACGAAGGATGCCCTCTACTATATCGTTTACACCGCCGACACCAAGTCGCGCACCAAGAAACTCAGCGAATGGCCCGACATCACCATCCACATCGAGGGAGGTGTCGTGAACGGCTACTACGAACTGTCCCGCCACAGCGACAAGGACTATGCCGCCATCCTGAAAGCCGCCACACACGAACGCTTCACCGTCAAGGGCGACGAGTCGCTCTTCAACTTCAAGACGGCCACCTACAGGAAGATTTGGCCTTCGTCCATCGACAAGTGCATCTGCTGGTTCGACAGCCTCACCGTCTGGCAGAAGGAACTCATGGGCTTCTGCGAGTCCGTAGCCTCCGGCCAGCGTGCCGCTGCTCCCCACTGTCTGACGGGCGGCGAAGCCATCTTCCCCATCTACTACAACAACCCCAACTTCGCCATCGAAGGCGAATCGGGTGACGCCGGATGGGCCAACTCCACCTCCTTCCGCACCTCCTACAACTCCGCCGACTGTGTAGCCTCAGCCTTCAACGTCAAGAGCACCAGCCACGACGACTGGTGCGCCGGCCACGAATGTGGTCACAACAATCAGAAGACCATCAATCTCGAGGGCGGCACCGAGGTGTCCAACAACCTCTTCTCGAATGTCGGCCGCTACCTCACCGGCAACGTCACCTCATCGGGTCTGCCCCTCTCGACGACGATGAACGACTACGTCGACCACGTGCCCTATTTCGTGCGCAACATTTCCAGCAGCCTGCGCATGTACTACCAACTCTACCTCTATTACCACCAGGCGCAGAAGAACACCGACTTCTACCCCAACCTCTTCAAGGCGCTGCGTGAAGACCCCCTGGAACTGTGGAAGAATTCCAACAACAGCAACCTGAAGTTCGTCCGCAAGGTGTGCGAGGTGGCACAGGAAGACCTCACCGACTTCTTCGCTGCCTGGGGCTTCTTTGAGCCTTTCACCAACAAGAAGATCGACGACTATGGCTCGCACACCCTGACCGTCCGCCAGGCAGACATCAACCGTACGCTGGCCGAGATCTCCAAATATCCCAAGAACCGCCAGATCCTCTTCGTCGAGGACCGTGCCGACTATGTGCTGACAAGCGGTTTCGCCGCCACGGCTGGCAAGAAACGCCGTGAGTCGGACCAGGTAGGACAGTGTGGCGACCTCGGACAGTTCACCGACTATCTGCCCGGCGCAGCAAAGCCCTCTAGCTACACCTATCTGCAGGCTGACTCCCTCTTCTCGATGACGGGCACAGGCGGTGTGGGATTCATCATGCTGGACAAGGACGACAAGATGCTCTTTGCCTCCAATGCACTGAACTTCTGCATTCCCTCCCGTATCGAGGGCGAATACACCATCTACTCTGTGGATGCCGACGGCACACTCCACGAGGTGACCAAGGCAGGCGAAGGCAAGCAGACCGTATACGTTGAGAAAGCCGGCACGCTGGCCGACACACTGACCACCGATGCCATTCAGGCCACTATCAGCGGCTCCCTCAACGGCACAGACATCAAGTACCTCCGCACACTCATCGGCGAAGAAAAACTGGCTGCCATCGACCTCACTGATGCCAATATCGTTGCTGGAGGCTCATCCTACTACCAGTCCAACCGCACTGCACTCAACACGATGGGCAACGATGCCTTCAGCGGCTTCCGACAGCTCATCTCCATCCGTCTGCCGTTGTCCATCACCAAGATCGGCACCAACGTCTTCTCCAAATCGGGCCTGAGGGAGATCATCATCCCCGACGGCGTGACCTCCATCGGTGGCGATGCCTTTGCCTACTGCGACCAGCTGAGCCGCGTCGTCATCGGTTCCAAGGTCAAGAGCATGGGCCAGGGCGTCTTCTACAGTTCGCCCGTGAAGGAAGCCTTCGTGTTCCCCACCACTCCCCCGTCCAACGGTGCCTATCTGTTCTCCTCGAAACCCATCATCCATGTCTATGCCAGCTCTCTGAATGCTTACAAGAAATCAAGCTGGGCAGAATATGGCACGCTGGTGGGTGACCTCGACGATTACGAGGACGTCACTGCCATCGACGTTATCCAGGAAGATGTACAGCCGGTCGTCACCGAAGACGCTCCCTACTTCGACCTCTTCGGCCGTCAGGTCAAGGAGCCGCAGGCTGGTTCCATCTACATCCGGAACGGAAAGAAAATCATGTTCAATTGATAGGAGCGGGAGCCTCAAGCTCCCTCCCCCCACTTCCATACGCTTCGCGAGGCTATTCCCCATAGCCTCGCGTTTCTTTTCTCAGCGTCACGCCCCAGGAGTGTCGGAGCCATCGGGAGTCTCAACACTCGCAGAGGAATGATCGGGGCGGAGATACCTGTTTGCCGCCACCACGAACGATCTGCATCTCCTCCCTGTCGATGAGGACCCCTGCATGAGTACATCCGAAGGCAATCTGACAATAAAGTCCCCAGCAGCATCGGACATGCGTGTATTCCTATCTATCATTCCTGTATCCGAATGACTGCACTATCATCCAATGGCGACGCCATTGACCTGAAAGGATGGAAGGCTTTATCCTGGTGATGCCGTCCTGACACAGATTCCTTACCGACGTGACAAAAAAAATCTGTGCCGAAGCAGAAGCCCCGACACAGACTGATTGTAGGAAAGACGGATGTCTTACGGCTTGGCTACGCTGTAAACGTAAGCGTTCTTGCTGGAAGTCTCAGCCAGACCATTGTAGAGGGTGATCTTACCATTGACGACAACCTCGTCGCCAACCTCTACCTGACCGTCGCCCTCAGCCCAAGGAGTGTTGTTGAACCAGTAAACACTGTAGCACTCGAAGTCGTGAGCCTTGTCGTCGCTGCTCTTGCCGTTCTCAGCACCGTTGAAGGCACCGTCGTCGGAGAGCCAGAAGGTACCTGTGCCGTAGCTGGCGCTGAAGGTGTAGAGCACCTTCGAAACGATACCCTTGACGAAGACGTTGAAGTCACTGGTACCGCCGATGGCGTTGGCAACATCGATAGCGCCCTTCACGTTGAAGGGGAACTCGAGGGAGCCCACACCGTTGGCATCGGTAGTGGCACCATTGACGCTGTATACCCATGCGTTCTTGCTGGAAGTCTCAGCCAGACCGTTGTAGAGGGTGAGCTTGCCGCAGACGATAACTTCGTCGCCGACGCTTACCTGAGCATTGCCGTCAACCCAAGGAGTGTTGTTGAACCAGTAAACGCTGTAGCACTCGAAGTCGTGAGCCTTGTCGTCGCTGCTCTTGCCGTTCTCAGCACCGTTGAAGGCACCGTCGTCGGAGAGCCAGAAGGTACCTGTGCCGTAGTTGGCGCTGAAGGTGTAGAGCACCTTCGATACCTTACCCTTGACATAGAAGTCGGAAGTAGAGGTGCCGCCGAGCTTGTTGCAGTACTCGATAGCCTCAGCAACCGTGAAGGGAACATCGAGGGTACCGGAGAGACCGTCCTGGCTGATGGAAGTCTCAGCAGTGTAGGTCTTGCCGCTCTTGGTGGTGGTGAAGACGAGGGTAGCATTGCGGGGACCAGCCGTGTTGGCAGCTGCATGGAACACGATGGTGTTGCCGCTGATGGACTTGATGGAGAGCCAGTCCTGAGCAGCCTCGGGAACGGTTACGTTCACGCCGTCGCCCTTGCAGACAAGGTTGATGGTGTAGTCGCCGCCGTCGGAGGAGAGGTTGGCGTTCTCAGGTTCGATGGACTCGACCTTGATGAGGGACTTGCTGACGCTGATGAAAGCAGCATCAACGAGTTCGACAGTGCCGTTGTAGGTGCTCTTGGGACCCTGTACGGTTACTTCGTCACCGACCTCGATGTCGAAGCTGGACCATGCATAGGCGCCGCTGCCATTGACAGTACCGTAGATGTAGATCTCGCCCGTGCCGTCGTTGAGGTACCAGTTGCCATACTGAGTGTTGGCAATGGCGGTGCAGACGCCGGTTACAAGGAAGGTCTTGTTGTCAGGACCATTGAGGATTTCAGCGCAGGTAGCCTTCGAGATGGTCGAGAGGCCCTGGATGACGTTGATCTTCTGCGTCTTGCCAGCGCAGTAGAGGTCGAGGGTGCAGTTACGTCCGTCGAGGGTGGACTCGGCAGAGAAGGTAACGGTGGTCTCACCGGCAGCACCGGTGGGAGGAGCAATGTTAAGCCATGCGGGCACGCCGGCTGCATTGATCTCCCAAGCATCGGTAGAAGTGACGACGATCTGGGTCGAACCGCCGCCCATGGGGATGGCTACATAAGAGCTGGATACCTGCACCTCATCCAACAGGGTGATGGAAGTGTCTTCCTCACAGCTTGTGGCGAAGAAAAGAAGTCCCAGAAGTGCAATGAAATAATATCTGAGTTTCATATCTTTTTCGTGTTAAGGATTAGTTAAACATGTAACGAAGACCTACAGAAGCATACCAGCACTGTCCCAGCGAGTGGTAGGGAACGAATGTCTCGGTGCTGCCGTTGATGGCCGAAGGAGTGGAGAAGGTAGCATAGCCGTCAGCATCGACGCCTTCATACTTGAGGACGCGGATGTCGTTGCTCGAACCAGTGAAGTCGGGGTTGGCATACTTCTGTACGCCCCAGCTGCTGTTGAAGAGGTTCATGACGTTCTTCAGGTCAGCGGTGAGCTGCAGCTTGTGAGTGGTGCTTCCAGCCTTCACGGAGAAGTCGTGCTTGTAAGCAAAGTCAACACGGTGTACGAACGGGTTGCTGTATGCATAGGTCTCGCTGTACTCGCCCTGGTGAGCGCTCAGGTAGCTGTTGCTGTGTACATAGTCCATGAAGCGGGCAGCATCGTCGTCGCTGACGAAACGGAACTCCTTGTTGGCAACCTGCTCGTCGGTGGGGATGTAGATGCAGTCGTAGTTGTAACCGTCGCCGTTCATGTCGTTGGTGGTCTCGAACGTGTAGTTGTAGCTGCCGTTCCAGGTCTCATAGATGACGCTGTAGTGGTTGCCACCCTTGTCATGCATGTTCAGAGCTGCGATGAAGCGGTTGGGGGTGTTGTTGAGGGCATAGTGGAGTCGCATGTTGTTGGGGTTCGGACCCTCGACGGTAGCGATGTAGTTGAGCACGGAGCTGGCGTTCGAGCCAGGCAGAGAGGTGAGCTCCTTGTTCACCTGGCGGGTGTAGCTGGCCATGAAGTCGATGTAGTCGGTGGGACGAGCGTTCAAGGTGACGCTGGCAGCCCAACCATAACCCTTGTTGGTGTTGGTGAGGACATACAGCGAGCTGTTGGTCTGGTAGCCGTCGCCGAAGACAGGACGGTTGTCAACACCATTGAAGCGGGCGAAGCCTGCTACGCTGGGCACGGACCAGTCTTCGATGGTGGCTGCGTTGATGGTCTTGTTGAAGATGAACTCACCGCTCAGAGAGAGGGGGAAGCTGGTCTTGAACTGGTAGTCGGCAGCGATGGTGCTCTTCCATACCTGAGGCATCTTGAAGCTGGGATCAACACCGCACATACCGGACGAATAAGCACCGTCCTCGGGATTGATGGTGGTGGGATAACCCAGACCAGCGAGCTTGTTGTAGAGGGCATCAACAGTAGCCTTGCCGTTGGCGTCGGTCACGAGACCACCGGCGAACTCGTTCATGGTGAAACCGTTCTTGGCAGCGTTCTTGGCATTGATCTGAGCATTGTACTGAACCATACCGGAGTTGCTGGGCATGTTGGTGAAGAACACGAGAGGCAGACGACCGGTGAAGAGACCGGTACCGCCACGAACCTTGAAGCTCTTGTCACCCAGGACATCCCAAGTGAAACCTACACGGGGAGAGATGGAAGGCTTGGCAGTAGGCCACTTGCCGGTATCCATCGTACGGCCGTTGTAGTCCTTTTCAAGGAGGGCAGCGTTGGTCATCAGGTCGGCGTTGTTGAATACGAACTCATCGATGCGGAGGCCATAGTTGACGTTGAAGGTAGGAGTGACAGCCCAGTCGTCCTGAGCATAAGCACTGAACTTGTTGAAGCGTACGCGGGCAGCGGGAGCTTTTTCGCCGTCATAGCCGTAGGTGAGACATACAATCTCGGGAGCAGCGCCGGTGAGGAACTCATCGAGGCTGGTGTAGCGGTAGTAACCGGTACCGTTACGCATGTACATGTTGTCGGCCAGCTGGAACTCATAACCGAGTCCGGCAGTGATCTTGTGGTCGCCAGCATAGTAGGTGACGTCGTCCTTCATGTTCCAGGTGGTGGTGTGAACGGCGTTGTTCCAGGTGAAGAGCTCATAGCCGAGTGACAGATAAGCCTGATTGTCCTTCAGGATATCGATCATGGGGAACTCGTCGGAAGTGGACGAACGGACGTCATCCTTCTTCGAGAAGGTAGCCAGGAACTGGTTGGAGAGGCTCTCGTTGATGCGGCTGTTCAGGTCGAGGGATACGGAGTGTACCAGGTTGTCCATAGCATACATCGAGTTGGCATACGACATGGAGGACTTGGAGGTACGGGCATCCGACATACGGGTACCACCGTCCATGGAGCTGGCGTTGGGAGCATTCCAGCCACGGTTCTGGGTGAAGTTGTAGCGGACGGCAAGCTTGTTGGCCTTGTTGATGTTCCAGTCGATGCGGGCGAGGAACTTGTAGTTGCTCTCATCGGCGGGGAAGCTGGTATAGCTGCCTGTGTTGTAGCCGTACTTGTTCTTCACGAAGTCGCTCACCTTATCGAGGTCAGCGGCAGTGGTGCGGGAGATGTAGTTGTTGGGATCGGCAACGCCGTCCTCGGAAGCACGCCAGCGGTTGGCGATGGTAGGAGTCTTGGTCATCTCACCGTTCACGAAGATGAACAGCTTGTTCTTGATGATGGGAGCACCGAGGGTGAAGCCGTAGGTGGTGCTGCGGTCGGTGGCACGAGCGCCGCCGATCTGCTCGCCATAGACGGCGTCACCACGCATGTTCTCGTTCTTGTGGTAGGTATAGGCGCTACCCTTCACGGTGTTGGTACCGGACTTGGTGATAGCGTTCACACCACCGCCGATGAAACCGGTCTGACGAACATCGAACGGGCTGATGACGACCTGCATCTCTTCGATGGCATCGATGGAGATGGGGTTACCACCACCAGGGAGTGCGGAGCTGAGACCAAAGTCGTTGTTGAACGAGGCACCGTCGACGGTGAAGTTGGCAGTACGGCCATCCGTACCCATGAAGGTCATGCCATTGCCGCCATAGGGGCTCAGACGGGTGACCTCGGTGAGGCTGCGGCTGACGGTAGGCAGGCTGGCGATCTGGGCACCGGTAATGTTGGTGGCAGCACCAGTCTTGGCGGTGGAGAACTTGGTGGCGGCTGCGCTGATCACAACCTCATCGAGCTGCTCGGCACCATCTTTCAGCTTGACGTTCTGGACGTAGGTCTCACCAAGGGCGAGGGTAACGTCGTCGTAAACGGCTGTCTGATAGCCGACGTAGGAGATGGTCACCTTGTAGGGACCACCGGCGCGCATACCGTTGATGGTGTAGCGACCATCAATGTTGGTAATGGCACCGTACTGAGTACCGGAGGGCATGTGCACAGCCAGAATGGTGGCACCGATGACATCCTCGTTAGCACTGTCAGTTACCTTACCGGACAGAGCCGATGTGGTAATCTGGGCACTTGCGGCTGCACTGACAATCATCAGGGCAGCAGCCAAAAAGAAACGCAGGTTTTTTAACATAACTTTTTGATTAATAAAACAATATAACTAATTCTTCGTTATTATCCACAACTATGGCGCGAATATACAACAATAATTCAATCTGCATTCATAAAGTGCAAAAAAAATATAACAATTGTTGATAACTTTTTTCGGGCTTTTCCGAGGTTCTCCTACGGAGACAAAAAAGCAGAGGCCACACCGATGGTGCAGCCTCTGCCGAGAGGGGTTATGTCAACCGATTAGTTGAACATGTAACGCAGACCGAGCTGGATCTTCCAAGCCTGGTTGGTGTTGATGTAGTAGTCGTAGCTCTGGGTGGCGTAGTTGCCTTCCTTGTCCTTGTACATCGAGAAGGTGGGAACGTTGTTGGCATCCTTGCCTTCATACTTCAGCACGCGGCTGGTGTTGCTGATGCTGTTGTTCTTGTACACGCCCCAGCTGCTGTTGATCATGTTGCCGATGTTCATGGCATCGAGGCTGATCTGGAAGTTGTGGGTGCTCTTGCCTACCTTGAAGGCGATGTCCTCAGCCACGCGGAAGTCGAAGCGGTTCACCCAAGGAGCGCGGGTAGCATAAGCCTCGGCATATTCGCCCTTGTGGTTCTTGAGGTAGTTGTCCTGCTCTACGAATGCCCAGAATGCCTTGCGGTCGGCATCGCTGACGAAGTTGATCTCGCTGTCGTCGGCGGGGATGTACATCAGGTCGTAGTTGATACCGTCGCCGTTCATGTCGTTCACGTAGCAGTAGCTGTAACCGTAAGGAGTGCTGCCGGTGTAGAACAGGTTCAAGTGGAGGCCGCGGCCGTACATGGTCTCATAGGGGAGGAAGTAGCTGACGCTGGCGATGACCTTGTTGGGAACAACATACTGGCTGCGCTGCAGCTTGGCGTTGTTAGGACCATCGACGGTGATGAGGCCCTGCCAGGTCGACAGAGGATCGCTGCCGGGCAGACCGGAGATTTCCTTGCTCTCGGTGTAGGTGTAGGCGGCCATGATGTCGAGGTTCTTCACGGGAGTGGCGTTCACGGTCAGGTTGGCGGTGTAGCCGTAGCCTTCCTTGGTGTTGGTCAGCACGGGAGCGTCCTTGCCCTTGTTGATCTGATAGGTGGCGGGGTAGATGAGACGGTTGTCAGCACCGCTGAAGCGTGCCCAGCTGTCGTCGGGGTTCACGAGGTTGATGTTGTCGATGACAACGCCGTAGATGGTCTTGTTGAACATGAACTCACCGGTGACGGTCAGGGGGAAGCTCACGGGCAGACGGTAGTCGGCAGCGAGGCTGCTCTTCCAGATCTGCGGCATGTGGAAGTTCTTGTCCACACCGCTCATGGTGGAACCAGCGACATGGTTGTCATCAGAAATGTTATAAGGCAGGTACTGGCTCAACTTGTCAAGAGCAGTGGCTGCGTCGGTGATCATGCCACCATCGAAGTTATGCAGTTTGTCGTTGTAACTTACAATCTGGCCATCCTTCCAAGTACTCTTGAACTGAACGCTGTTCTGAACCATGCTGGCGTTGGTAGGCATGTTGGTGAAGTATACGAGAGGCAGACGGCCCTGGAACAGACCGGTACCACCACGGAACTTGAGGGTCTGGTCACCGTAAACGTCCCATACGAAACCGAGACGAGGAGAAACCTGGACGCGGTTGGTAGGCCAAGCGCCGGTGTCGATCTTCTGTCCATCGCGGAATGTGTACTCAAGGATAGCCTTGTTGGTAGCGATGTCGCTGTTGTCAAAGAGCAGATCATCGAAACGCACACCGTAGGAGAGTTTGAAGTTCTTCGTGATATCCCACTCATCCTGAGCATACAGGCCAAACTGGTTGAAGGTCACCTGGGCATTGGGATTGAGTTCGCCTCCCCAACCGTAGGTGATGGCGAAGTTTTCGGGAGTACCGTTGAGGGCTGCGATGATAGCATCGGCATTGCCGTTGGCATTGTAACCACCTTCGACAGCATAGCGATAGTAGAGAGCACCATTACGCATGTAAGCGTTGTTGGCGAACTGATGTTCATAACTCAGTCCGGCAGTGATCTTATGGTCACCAGCCAGATAGGTGACATCATCCTTCACACTGTAAATCTTGTTGTGAACACCATTGTTCCAGGTGAAGAGTTCATAACCGAGACTCATGTAAGGCTTCCAGTTGCCGTTGGCATCCTGCATGATGATATCCACGTGGGGGAAAGGAGCAGAGTTGCTGCCACGGACATCCTCGATGTTCGAATAGGTGGCAAGGAGCTGGTTGGAAAGTTTGTCACTGAGTTTGCTGTTGAGGTCAAGGGAGAGAGACTGCACCTTGTTGTCCATCGAGTACATGTTGTTGGCGAAAGCCATGGACTCATTACCCGAACGATAGGTACCGTTGAGACGATAGCCGGTATCGCTGGAGTTGCCGTTAGGAGCATTCCAAGCGGTGTTCTTGGTGTAGTTGTAACGTACGCTCAACTTGTTGGCATCGTTGATGTTCCAATCCACGCGGGCAAGAACCTTCATGTTACCCTCGTCGCCGGGGAAATCGGAATAACTGCCGGTATCGTAACCATACTTCTGCATCATATAGTTCTGGACGGCCTGCATGTCGCTGGCAAGAGTACGGCTGACATTACCCTTGGCTTCCTCACCGCCCTGGTTGGCACGATACTGGATCACCTGACCCGGGGTATTTTCCTTCTCGAAGTTCACGAAGTAGAACAACTTGTTCTTGATGATCGGGCCACCAAGAGTGAAACCGATGACTTCCTTCTTCTCTTCAGCGCGTTCGCCAAGGTCATTGCCGGCAATCACGTTACCGCGCATGTCCTGGTTACGGAAGTAACCATAGACACTACCCTTGGTGGTGTTGGTTCCAGACTTGGTGATAGCGTTCACACCACCACCGATGAAGTTGGTCTGACGAACATCGAAGGGAGCAATGACGACCTGTACCTCGTCAATAGCATCCACCGAGATGGGGTTGCCGCCGCCGGGGAGAGCATCACTCAGACCGAAGTTATTGTTGAAGTTGGCACCATCGACGGTAAAGTTGGTCGAACGACCGTCACCGCCACCAAAACTCATGCCGTTAGCATAGGGGCTCAGTCGGGCAATGTCGGAGATGCTGCGGTTAACGGTAGGCAGGTTGGCCATCTGGATGCTGTTGATGTTGATGGCTGCACCGGTCTTAGCCGTGGTAAACTTGGTAGCTGTAGCGCTGATGACGACCTCATCCAATTGCTCGGAGGACTCCTTCATCTGATGGTTGAGCACATAGGTCTCACCAAGTGAAAGTGTTACATCTTCATAGACGGCTGTCTGATAGCCAATGTAGGAGATTGTCACCTTGTAGGGACCACCGGCACGCATACCTTGAATGGAGTAACGGCCATCGATGTTGGTGATAGCACCGTAACTGGTACCAGAGGGCGTGTGAACAGCCTGGATGGTAGCACCAATAACGGCTTCTTTTTCACTGTCAGTCACCTTACCGGCCAGAGCCGATGTGGTAATCTGAGCACTTGCGGCTGCACTGAAAATCATCAGGACAGCTGCCAATACAAAACGCAGTTTTTTTACCATAAATGATTAAATATAAAACGGTTAGAAATAATAGTTCTAATGTTTCAGCAATTTTCACCGCAAAGGTACATATTTTTGTGGACCAATTGTGAAAACACTCAAGAAAAATTTAAAAAAAGTTATCAACCCAAAAGCCTTCTCTGACAGGCCTTCATCAGACTCTTCTCGGCAAGGAAAACAAATAGGAACGAGCACAAAAAGACAGGGCAGCGAGAACCTTCCCGCTGCCCTGTCTTTCGTCATATCATTTTATTTCCTTCATACCGAGTTCCTTCAACACTTCGCGTGCCCGTTCGGGTTCGTTCGTGGTAAAGTGGTCAACCTGCATTGGCAGGAAGCGGCGTATATCGTTGTCGTTATCCACCGTCCAGATATTCACACTCATACCGTTGTCGCGGGCCTCCTTGATCCAAGTCGAATCATTAGCAAAGACTCCCATATACGTGTCAATACCCATGATACCATCTTTGGCCAAGTCGGCCGGACGGATGTCGGTACCCAGATACTGCACGTCAATGCCAGGAGCCCACTCCACGAAACGGCGACAGGCATGGATACTGAACGAAATAAACATCACTCGTTCGGGCTTCAGCAAATGGTACTTCTTCAACTGCTGTAAGGACAATTCAATGGCACGGTCCTCCACTTCAGGTGTGGAGTGTGGTTTCATTTCAAACACCAGTTTGGTAGTCTTGCACTTACGTGCCTGAAGAAGGTAGTCCTCAAGGGTTGGGATGGATTCTCCGTTGGGCAACTTCACTTCGGAAAAATCAGCAAAATCATGCTGCTCAAACCGCATGCCGTTCACCGAACCGTCGTGAAAGACTACCAACACTTCGTCCTTCGTCATGTTCACGTCAAATTCGCTACCCCAGAAACCATGGTCCTGAGCACACTTCAGCGCAGCAACCGAGTTGGTAGCATGGCCGCCCTCATCGCAGTTCCAATAACCGCGATGAGCCACGACGCCCGTTCCTTCATACACCTGCTGTCCACTCTTCTGGACGTTTCCGCACGATGTCAGAAGCAATGCTGCTCCTGCCACCATCATTAAACGTTTTATTTTCATTTTATATAAACAAGGTGAATTAATACTTTACATTCAAAATCAATAAACAGATGCTCAATAATACCCTACTCCCGTCTGATACAGCATAGGCAGCCAAGTACGGTAGCGTACTTGCTCGTTCCAGGTATTGCAGGCCGAGGCAAAATCGCATAAATGGATAGTCTGCTGGTCGACAGGCTTGTCGGCATATGTTCCGCAACTTACCTTCAGGCCATATGCCATCCACATCTCCTTAGGAGCATTCTCCACAGGTTCCAGATTTACCGTGCCCTTTTTGTTTGGAATGGTCAGCACCACGTCTACGTCACCGTCTTCAAAGCGGCTGTCGCGGGAAAATACCACCGGACCGCGCTGTATGGCAGCCATTTGGTTAAGATGCACCAGCCGTGCCGGCATGTCGAAACGGAGGCGGATAACATCACCAGCCTTCCAGGTATTGGCAAGGAGTAAGTGCTCACCAGCCACCACATTCTCCACGTTTTTGCCGTTCACCGAAACCTCTGTCTGTGCGCTCCAACCCGGGATGCGTAGGGCCAGCGTGATATTGACGGGTTTGTCGGGTGTCACACGGATTTCCACCTCATTGGTGCGCGGATAGTCGGTCACCTGTTCGAGCGTCAGGGTGCGCTTGCCGCACTGCACCTTGGCGGTGGAGGGGATGTAGAGGTTCACGTCCACACGGTTCTCACAAGGTATGCGGTAAGCCACACGGGGAATCATCGCGAAGGCACGCGGGGCATTGGCGTTGCAGCAGTTGATGTGTACGTTGCACTGGTTCACGCCCTCGCGGCGGAAGCCCTCCAGCGGGGTGTACTGCACGATCTGGCTGTTGTCGGCCTTCATCGAGGCCATCAGCGCGTTGTACATCGAGCGTTCCAGTTCGTCCACGTAGCGGCTGTCGTCGGTGATCTCCAACAGACGCTCCGAGTACTGCATCCAGGTGAACGTCACGCACGTCTCCATGGTATGCTGGGCGGGATAGGTCTGCAGGTCGTGGCCACCGTAGAAGCACTCCTGCGTGCAGGCGCCGCCGGCGATGTTGATCTCCTCGGTGCGGATATGCTCGTAGGCTGTCTTGGCAGCCTCCAGGTATTCGGTCTTGCCGGTAGCGCGGAAGAGTTCGATGAGGCCGACGTAGCACGACATCATCTCGTAGCCCTTCTGACCGTTGGCGAAACTCCACCACGAGTCACCGGGCTTCAGGGGAAAGCGCTGACCCACGGGTTCGTCACACTTTGCCACCAGACGCGGACCGCCCTCACCCTCGCAGTCGTCCACGATGAACTGGGCGAACTCGAGGTAGCGGGCATCCTTCGTGTCGGCGTAGAGCAGCATCACGGGTTCGAGGATGCTGGCGGGGGGCATGCCACGATAGAGGCCCGCCTGCCAGATGTGCCGGCCGTTCGGACCAATCTCGGTCATGGTGTAGTCGAGCAGACGGCAGGCAGCCTTCAGGGCCCGCTTGTCACCGCTCAGACGGTAGTACTTGATGAGTCCGAGCAGCGTGTACTTGCGGCCCCACACGTCCCACGTCCAGGGACGGGCACGCGTGGCCTTGTCGTGGTCGCCGAGATAGCCGTCGGGCTGCTGGGCCGACATCATCTTCTCGGCCGAATCCTTGATCTTTGCATACAGCACAGGATCCTGCGAGTACTGGTAGTAGGCAATGGCGCCCTGCACCCACTTGCCCCAGAACTCCGAGGCCCATTGGCCTTTCACATCACGCGGATGAAAGTAAGTCTCCACTATTTCATCTGTGTCCTGTCCTTTCACACGGAGCTCAAGACAGCCATCAATGCGGGCACCCACATATCCCTGTAAGTCCACATCAATCACCTCCCAACGCGAGGCAGCCTTCATGTCATTTACGCTTGTCAGACACAGCAGACCAAGCGCCATCAACAATCTGTATTTCATACTATTCGGTTTATTTTTTACGGAAGAGACCTTTTTTGACTTTGGCTTTCTGACAGTTGGCGAACATCTCATTTACCTCTTTCACACTGCTGGGCCGGGGAGCATCGTCATTGATGATGTTGCCCTCAGGATCGATGAGCATAAAACGGGGGATATAGCGTACATTCAACGCCCGACAGACAGCCCCTTCCTTGTCATTCAGTTGGTTACCCTCAAGGTTCAACTCCTTTGCAGCAGCCTGCCATGCAGCAGGATCTTGATCGACTGAGATGGAAACAAAGGTCACATCCTTGCGTTCAAGGCTCTTCTCCAAAGCCTGAAGATGAGGAATCTCCCCACGACAAGGTTGGCACCACGAAGCCCAGATGTCAACATACACATACTTGCCACGGAAGGAGGAGAACTCCACCACATTGCCGCTGAGGTCTTTCAGCACAACATTATCGGGAAAAGTGGCAGCGGCCACCCCCAGGCACGACAGGCACATCAATCCTGCCATCACCCACAATCTGCATCGGTTGTTTTTCATATTGTTAAGCATTATACTGCATGCAAAGATAAACAAATCCTCCCCACTCCACAAAATTCACGCAACATTATTTCACCAATGAATCGTGCTGACGCAACATTTGACAGAAAAACACCACTTGTTGACAAAATAACGTTCACTCACCTTCCCGTGATTCTACACAATCTTTTCACTCAGTCAAGCCATCGGCAATGAATACTGTCATTCCATGTACATTCCAGTGAGCGGAATGAACAGTCGGTTGGGGCGGATGTACATGGGATTTTCATAGGATGG
>R22__coassemble_124_pt1 | contig 60928 bp, 34 predicted proteins | sample R22__metabat2_low_PE_006 | metagenome-assembled genome bin R22
TATTTGGCCATCCAACAAGGCACTGGTCAACTAAGTGAACAGAAGCGCATTACTGTGGGTAGAGTACCTGAAGCGGTGGGCGGCATCATTGCCCGCACAGTGGCCTTCGGTGACACATTAGCCAATCCTTTTTTCTGGGGCGACCCACAGACTGCACGGGAGTCCAAAGCAGCCATCACGCGCCTTACATCTTTATCGACTACAGGTGCACGACTACGCAGAATTATCGACACCAGCGAGAAGTCAACCTCATCAAAAGTCTACGAGGATTTCGGCTGGATGGTCATCAGCGATGGACAAGTACCCTCAGCCATCGAGCAACCGAGAAAGAACGAAGCAGATATTATCAACATTGAGTGGTTCTCCATCGACGGAAGGCATGTGGCTTCTCCCAGTGACAGTCATATCTACCTTCGGAGAATTACCGACAGTCAAGGACGGACAAAAACAGATAAAGTATTATATCATCCAATTAATTAATCAACCCAATGAAACGCATGAAGAAGATTTTTACCATCCTATGCATGGGGCTGGCAGCCTTGACTGTCCATGCCCAACAATACCAGACGGGCGACGAGTTTGACTACACGAATGCCGATGGTATCACCAAACACTACAAAATCGTAGGAGACAATCTCATTGAGAATCCGAGTTTTGACAATGGAGTCACAGGTTGGACAGGCGGTGATGGCAACGCCCTTGGCAGTGCCACCGTGAAGACCAGCGGCGGTGTTGACGGCGGAGCCTATATCGTACCCACAACAAACACAGGAAAAGGCGGTAACGCCTCCATCGGTACAGCATGGGAACTTGAGAATGGCAAGACTTATGTTTTCAGTTACTTTGTCCGTCAGGAAACGAGTACCTCGGCAGTCGCCAAGGAGGGATATATCGTCACTTCGCAGACCAATACAGCACGCGGCGATGAGACGATGACACTGATGTATGCAAGCGAGAATGCCGACTGTGCTTGGACACAGAACACAATCGTCACGACAGCCCAGTACACATACCTACAATTCTGCGCACGTTGGCTCGACAGCCGTATCGGCTTCGATGCCTTCATTCTGGCAGAGGTCGAGGAAGCAGTAGACCCAAAAGAACTCACCTCACTGCTTGAGAATTGCAGCGAGTGGATGGACTATTTTGGTGAGGATGCTGCTGAATACAGCACCTTCGAAAACATTGTAAGTGATGCTTGGAGCATGGCAGACTATCCCGATGAGTACACCGCCGATGATTTCAACGCAATGGTAGCTCAGGTGAAGGACGCATTACTCGATTTCCGCATGGCCAACGCCAATGACGAAAACATCGTTGATGTCACCAGTCGCTACATCAAAAATGCCAGTTTTGACAATGGCATGGTTGATTGGGAGGCCAACAACTCGGCCGTTAACAACGGTATAAACTGTCGCGTACAAACTTATTTCCAAGAGGTTACAGACCGTATCATTGAAATTAATGGTTTACCCAGCACAGATACCTACTTCCGACAGACCGTCACGGGTCTGCCCAAGGGCTACTACATTTTCTCCGTCCAATGTGTCATGACTCACACCGCCGGTGAAGGAGAGCAGACTGGCGCCTATATCTTCTGCAACGGTGCTGAACAAGATATGAAAACTGCTGAGATGACCGCTGGCGATGCCTCCTACGCGAATTCTCATCCCGAGACATTCAGCATCCGTGGCGTTGTGACCGACAATGACATCGTGGTCGGCCTCATGGGTAAGGCCGATGGCCTGTACAGTTATTTGGCCATTGACAACGTACGCCTCGAATATGCCGGCTTTAACGTCGGTATCTACCTCCAAGCCCTCTGCGAGGAAGTCGAGTCCTATCTGGCAGAACATGTGGACGAACTGCTTCCCAGTATCGTAGCATCCTTGGAAGATGAGACGGTCGAGGCCAACGGTATTATGGGATCAAGCGATGAAGAGATGAATGCCGAATATGACAAATTGGATAAGATGTTCAAGGAAGCCAAGAATTCGGTTGCAAAGATGGCTGAACTCACTGAGAGTGTCAACCAACTCGTTGATCTGCTGAACACAACCGAATATCCAGGAGCTGAGGCCGCAGTGGTGGCTACGGAGAAAGCGCAGGATCTCATCGACGGCAATGTTGATGACGCCACCTATCAGACCATTGTCGACATGATCGCTTCCATTGAGCAGGCCCGTAAGGACTACCTGATGAGTCAGGAGGCCACGCACGATAATCCTGCAGACTACAGTTTCCTCATCACCAACCCCGAATGCTATACCAACACTATCGGATGGACTGGCAGTAGTGCAGGTTTCGAATACAATGTCGCCGAGTTCTACAACATGGACTGGGAGATGAGTCAGACCATCGAAGGAGTACCCAACGGACTTTACGAAGTATCCCTGACAGGTTTCTTCCGTACAGGAGCTAACGATGGTGGCAACGCCTACCGCGCAGGCAGCGAGAATCTCATCGCCAAACTCTTTGCCAACAAGTCTGCCAGCAACATCATGTCGCTATACACTTACACCTCGGCCGAGGCAGGCTGCTCCGATGACGGCACTAATGGATACATCAATGTGCGTCAGTATGCAGACGAAGCTTTCACCAATGGCTTCTATTCAACGAACAAGGTGAAGGTCATCGTCACCGACGGCACACTTACCATCGGTGTTCGAGGCGAAGGCCATGAGAGTACGAGTTGGTTCGCCTTCCGAGACTTCAGACTCGCCTATTTCGGTGAAGCAACCGATATGGATATGATGGCAGTATGGCAAGAGGTCGCAGCAAAGGCTGACGAGATTGATGCTGCGCTATTGAACGGTGACCGCAAGACCTTTGAGGCACAGTACGCCGAGGCGAAAGCGCTTGCCGGTGAAGGCAAGTACATGGAAGCTTACTATGCATTATTACCCGTCAACGATGCCTATCAAACCATTGCGGCTGCCACGAAGAGTTTCCTCACCGGCAATTATGCTACTGTCTCCGCTTCGAGCGATGCTGTTCTGAAGGCAGCCAGCGATTTCGCCAAGAATGCCATCCAGACTGCAGATGCGACCTCCGAGATTCTTGAAGGCCTTGATGCAAAGTTGAATGCCTACATCAAGTACGCCACCTATGTCGAAAGCGTTAAGGAACTCACTGCCAATGCCGTCCGCAACAAGTACGAGACATCGTATGTGACGGTCGTCAACGAAATCATATCAGCCAACGAGGCCTCACTGAAGAATCATCTCCTCAGCACTGAGGACGTCAACACCCTGACGGAACGTCTTCAGAAGGCAGTTGCAGCCATGCAGAAGAGCGCCCTGAAGAGCGTCACCGAAGGCAGTGATGTCACCAACCTTCTCATTGCCAATGCCGACATCACTGACAGCACGCCTACCGGCTGGAGCATCATCCTCGGTTCGGGCAACCAACCCACCAATAGCGGACAGTACTGGACCGGCAATGCCGACGAGCGCTACCTCGACAGTTGGAATGGCACAGCAGGGAGACTTAACTTCACGGCCTATCAGATTCTGACAGATATACCCAACGGCACCTATGCATTGAGTTGCCATGCACGTGGTGACGGCGATAACGCTTTCCTGTTCGCTGCCACAGCACCTTACGATGAGATTAAGAACGATTCCACCATGGCCCTCGCCGTAACAGCGGCCTCCACACGCTGGGCACTCTTCCCCAACGATGCCGACCAACGTGGAGAACTATGGACTACAGACAGTCTGATCTGGGATGCCGGTGGCGAACAAACCGACATCTTCCAGGCACACGAAGGAACCGGTTGGGGCTGGGCTATCCGTGCCATCGATGACATCGTGGTTGACAACCATGTGATGACCATCGGCATTACCTGTGACAGCACGCTCACAGGCAAGCCTTTCACGGGAACTTGGTACTCGGCTGACGAATTCCGTCTCACGCTCAAGACATTGGGCGACAACAGCGACTATACCATTGACACGCAGATCACTCATATCAATTCCGTGCAGGTACGCACAGAATGGTACACCTTGGACGGGCGTCAGATGGCTGAACCCCAGAAGGGCATCGTTATCGTTCGTTCGGTGGCTGAAGACGGCACTGTATCCATACGCAAGGTCTATGTCAGATAAACATTCATAGACTCAGCAAATCACAAGAAAAGGGCGTCTCCAGACGCTCTTTTTTTGTTAATGAAGAAAAGTTGGAAACAAATTTGGCAAATTGATACAGAATCCGTATTTTTGCACGATTAAGGAAAATTGGATGCAAATCATAAAGAACCTCATGGCCATTGTCTGCATGGGAATGCTGTTCGCAGCATGCTCTACCGACGTTTCCACCATCGTTGAAAACGAGGAGGCCACTCGAGGCGAAGAATCCACAGCCCCTATCGTCGTCACTCATGACAAAGTCGATATCGATGTGCCCGCAAAGACCACAACAGCCTATGGTTGCGTTGAAAGCGAAGGGGCATCAGATATCGTGAAGCGAGGTTTCTTGCTCTCCTCAACGGATGAAGACCCACATATCGGTGACAAGGGAGTACGCTCCATCGCTGCAGGAAAGGGCACAGGCGAATACAGCAAGACCATCTCATCGGTACTGGCCGGAAAGACCTACCATCTGCGTGCCTTTGCGATCAATGCCACAGACACCGCCTATGCTAACGTCATCACCTTTGAGCAACGCGGTCCCAGACCTGAACTGGAAACCTTCCCGGTGGAAATCCGCGTTCATCGTGCCGTCATCGTCAATGGAAGGTTCACCAAAGCCAGTCCAGAAGTTACCTCTTTCGGTTGTTGCCTATCCACCCAGCCCAATCCTGGCCTCACCGACAAAGTCGTCACGGCCTCTGATACCTGCAAGACCAAAGGATACCAAGGCGAATTCGGTGTTTACTTCGACAATCTGGAAGCCGACAGGCTCTACCATGTACGCACATTCGCCATCACCCCTACCGATACCGTCTTTGGCTGCGAACGCATTTTCAAGTGTGCACGCAAAGGCTCCCTCACCTGGGGATTCTGGTATGGCGAGGAGGAAGAGGCTCGCAAGGCTGGCGCTGCGGATCGCATCCGCATCGCCCTGGACAGTGCTTGTTATTACTATTGCAACTATTCGCTGCTCTCCAAGCACATGAACGTGAATTATGAGCCGGGTGTTCAAACCGCTGACTGTAACATTGAAGGCTGGCTCCGCTTCGGGCCCAATAGTTCATACCAATGGGTAGGTACCACAGAGCATGAGATTGCCCACGCCTTGGGCGTAGGCACCGCCTCCAACTGGGATAATATGTTCGATACCAGCGGCATCTGGAAAGGAAAAAACGCCAACCGCATCCTACGTGCAATGCTCGATGACCAAACCTACCTCGTACGAAAATCTGGCATTCACTTCTATCCAGGAGGCATCAATTACAGTACGGAGGTTTCCTCCGGTGAGCGAAACAGCCATGGCACGACCTTCCGTAACGAGCGGATGCTGCAACTGAACGCCCTACTGCTACAGGGTATGCGCATGGATGGGTTGACATCCTATTAAGCAAATAATACCATGACCAGAAGTAATAGTTTCCCTACAACCCTTCAAAGACTGTTAACAGGCTTGCTTCTGCTGGTATCCCTGTCCCATCCTACACAGGCGGCTGATACACTTCGCATCGCATGTGACTCGCTGACGAACCATTACACCTTCCGCATCGCTGATCATCTGCAACAACGCGGCAGCACACCCGTCTGCATTGCCCTATTCTGCCCCTACGGACAAAAGGCGAGGGGCGCGCGAATTTTCCTCAGCGAAGAACAAGTGTATTGTCTCAAGAACGAAACAGATACGGTTTGGTTGTTACGCAACAGTCTTCCTAACCCTTGCAGGAGCACGACTTGGACCTTCGTCCGTAACACATCCCTTAAAATTTATCGCTCAGGCATCTGCCTCGGAACAGTGCCTGAAACGACAGCCGACAAACCGGAGATATCTATCAGCGGAGACAAGGAGCGGCTGAATGCATTTGGAGATGCGTCCTATTTAATAAAAGAATCTCTTGTAAGCGCCACGGAAGCCATCACGCCTGATGAAGATGCCGGAGAGTACTGCATCGACATGTTGGACCGCAGCCATGACAAGTTCAAGAACATGGCCCCCGATCCCTACTGCAACCATGGTCTCATCACCACAAACGGGAAGGCATACACTACGGCCAATGCCAGTATCACCGCCGATGCCAGCGTGCAGTGTACTTCCAATGTTGCATACTCCACCTATGGACTCCGAGCCTACGGAGAGCCGGCTGACCCCTCACAGCCGGTGCTTTCGATGCCAGTGTCATTCACCGCAGGCACGCCCTATCTCCTCCGTGTGAAAGCACGGAGCCATGGCTACACGGCGCGCCTCGCCATCGGCAAGGAGAACAATGGCTTTATTCTGGAAGACACAAAGGACGAATGGACGACCTTCGAGTGTGTCTTTACCCCTTCTGCCGATCGCACGACTTTGGAACTTACCTGCGAGCATGCTACCAACGAGTCCACATTGGACCTGGACAACTGGGAGGTATACACCTGTTTGACATCAACCTCCAAGGTACTCACCAATACCGCCATATCAGGCGTACAATTGACAGCCGGCCAGTCGTGGGTTCCCAGACAAAATGTATGGACCTATTGGTTGGGATTCACTGACAACGGGCAGGGTTGTTCCTCTATCGACACCACGCTCGTCAAAGTGGCAGGCCTCACCTCACTCACAATGTCGGTTGAAGGTTCACGTCTCTATCCCCTTGCCTTCCCCGGTGCACTCCTCGGCATGCATGTCGACGGCAACTACGACATGGCATCTCATACACGCGAGCCACTGCTCCCTGGTATTGATTATGTGTTACAGCGATACTGCTGCCCAAGTTTTGAATTCGTCGACAACAATGAACGTCCCACAGCCGGCTGTTATATGGTCCAGTTCGTTGACAATCTCGACGACACACAAGTTACGATGAACTTCGGCTGTTGCACTGCCATCACCGATGGTCTCTGGGCGACTGGAAACGATAACATCAAGCAGGACGGCTATGCCTTCATCGGTAACCCTGCCTTCGCGCCGTTCACTCCCGATGGCAAGTTCCTACGCTACGACCCAAGTCGCCAGATGTTCATCCTCACACGTAACGAGGAACTGCGACCTTTCGAAGCCTATATCGCCACCTCTTTGGCTGCACCAGTCTCACAGATTTCCACTGGCTACCACACTTGTCTGAGCCAAATCGTGGACGATGAAGGCTGTCGCATCGGTATCACGGTTGCGCACGGGAGTGTCACGCTAACGGCAACGGCAAACACAGAGGTTCACATCTACACCCTTGCCGGAATCGAAGCCGCATACGCGGTCTTAACCCAAGGGACGCCCACTACCCTCACGTTGTCTCCTGGCCTCTACCTCATTGATAATAAAAAAATAGCCATTCGTTGATAAATAATTCTGTTCACTATATGAAAAAGCATTCGCAATTCTTCACCGGACTGATTTTCGTCTTTCTCGCTTGGGCAGCCTTGCTGATCTTTGAGCGGACGTTGCTGTTCCGTGCGCAGGAACTCAGCCTCTGGTTACCAACCCAAGTGTGGTTTGCAGAACGGATGAGAGTCCCTGCTGGTTTCATGTCGGTAATCGACAATCTGTTCACACAGTTTTTCTACTACCCCTGGTTGGGAGCACTACTCCTGGCAGCTCTCTGGCTGGTAGACTATCTGCTGACAATCGCCATCTTCGAGATTCCAAAGAGATGGTCGGCTATTGCACTGCTGCCCATCGGACTGCTCATCGGCTGCACGATGGAGGTCGGCTACTGGATTTTTCTGATAAAGACCCAAGGCTACCTCTTCTCTGCCACCGTCGGCATCACTTTTGCGTTGGCTGCCATCTGGGCACTACGCAAGTGGGAATCGGCCATCGGCCGCTCCATAGGCATCGCAGTACTCTTCATCGCCTTCTTCCCTCTGTTTGGTGTATATGCTCTTCTGGCAGCACTCCTCACTGCATTATTAGGCGTTGCACGCGACAAGGGCATCGGACGATGGATAGGGCTTGCCCTAAGCGTGGTGGGCTGTGCTGCTGCCCCCTTCTGCTGGTACTACGCTTACATCAAATCACGGAGAGTGATGATGTATGCCGCAGGCTTGCCTGCCTTTGAGTTCAAAAGTGAACTCTTCCTTTTCTGGCTGCCCTACATTCTACTCTTCGCCTGTTTGATAGCGCTCTGTTTCATCGTTTTCAAGCAGGAAGAGGAAAAGCCAGAGGCCGCCACTTCTGCCAAGATTGCCGCACAATCCCCCAAAAAGGGTAATAAAAAGGTGCAACATGTCCGTAAGCCCCTCCCCAAACAGCAGATAGCCAATGCTGGCTTCGCCGTGCTGGCTGTACTGCTGGCTGTACTGTTCTGGTACAAGGACCTCAACTTCCATACAGAATTGAAGATTGAGGCTGCCATGGACAAAATGGACTACAAGGGAGTACTGGAAGCCGTGAAGGCAGAGAACAAAGTCATGGCCAAGGCACAACCACGTTACATCAAGCAGAACAAGAAATATACCGAGGAAAAGATCAAACTTATCGAAGCACAGGAGAAAGGTTCAATGCCACAGGCCGACCTGGAAGCGTGGGACAAGGAACTTACGAAGAAGTACCAACGTATCCGTCGGCACACTGAGCCGACACGCCTCATCGTCATGGCCAAGAACCTTGCGTTGTTGAAACTTGGCCGATCAGGCGACGAAATGTTCCACTACCTCGATGGTGGCGCAAAGCCCGCCACTCCGCTTGACATCCGTATGATGCAGGTGGGTGGAAAGATGCTTTACTACAACTACGCACGCCTGAACTTCTGCTATCGTTGGTGTCTGGAGGATGGCGTAGAGTATGGTTGGAAGACCGAATACCTTAAATACATGACTAAGACTTCACTGCTTTCGGGCGAATACAAAGTCGCTCAGAAATATGTCAACACATTGTCAAAAACCCTTTTCCACAAGAAATGGGCGGCCAAATACCAGACATACATCGACAACCCCTCCGAAATGAGCAAAGACAAAGAGTTCGCCTCCATACGACAACTCTACTGTTACGAAGATCAACTTGACGGTGATAACTCGTTGGTAGAGATCTACCTGCTGAACTACTTCTCCCACTCATTTGCCGACACGACCACCCCAATGTTCGACGAGATGGGTATGATGTGCGCCCTCACACTCAAGGACATCCCCACCTTCTGGCAGAACTTCTTCCGCTATGCCACCAGCCACAAGACCGAACGCATGCCGACCCACTTCCAGGAGGCGGCACTGCTTTACGGCAATCTTGAGCCCGGCAAGGTCGACATCAGCAAGATGCCTTTCGACAAACCCATTGAAATGAAATTCAAGTCCTTCATGGAATGTGCCCGAAAGAATGCCATGGGTGACTATGCTGAACGCGATCCGGAAATCCGTCAGAAGTTCTACAATCAATTCCACGACACCTACTATTACTTCTACTTCTTCATCCGCGATGTGAAGTCTTATTGATCTTCTAATGACAACAAACCTTATGAAACATATCAATCTTTTGACAGCAGCCATTCTGATGCTGTTCACGGCTTGCACCACGAAAGTGCCCACGGAGTTCACTTCCGTCGAGAAGATGCCCTCCATCTACCCCAACTACATCGGCACTACCATCCCTTGCAATATTGCCCCACTAAACTTCATGTACGCCGACAAGGAGGCCAAAGACGCTGTTACCGTTTTTACATGTGGCGAGGAGACCATCACACTGTCAGGTGTGAAGGCACAATGGAACGTGAAGAAATGGCACGAGTTCCTGAATCAATCCAAAGGGAAGCCCATCAATGTCACAGCCTACATCAAGACCAATGAGTGGACCAAGTATCACTCCTTCCGTATTGACGTTGTTGACGATCCCGTAGATCCGTACATCACCTACCGTCTCATAGCTCCATCGTATGTGACCTATGAAGATCTAACCATCAACCAACGATGCCTGGAAAACTTCCGCGAAGAAGCAATCTACTGCAACATGATGCAGTCGACCGAAGAAAACGGTCAATGCATCAACTGCCATTGTTGTCGCAACAACAATCCCGACAGTCTGCAGTTTCATGCACGTCAACACAAAGGAGGCACCATCATGGCCTTCAACGGTGAAATTCAGAAAATCAACTTGAAGACCGACTCCACTCTGTCGGCTGGTGTCTACCCAGCCTGGCACCCCACGCACAACTACATTGCCTACTCGGTGAACAACACAGGGCAGTCCTTCCATACGCGCGATACTGAAAAGATTGAGGTGCAGGACCTTGCCAGTGACCTCATCCTATATGACATTGACCTCAACGAAGTTACTCGAGTGGAGAGCGACACGACAGAATGGGAATGCTTCCCCTGCTGGTCGCCTGACGGACGTTGGCTATACTTTGTCTCAGCCCATTACGAGGCGCACGAGTTCGGTATGCGCGAACGCGAAATCATTGACCGATACCAGGAATTCAAGTACAACCTCTACCGCAAGTCATTTGACCCAGCCACCAAGCATTTCGGAGAGAAGGAATTGGTGTATGATGCATCTGCTCTCGGTAAAAGTGTAACGCTACCCCGCGTCTCGCCAGATGGGCGCTACTTGCTGATGACCATCGGCGACTATGGTGTGTTCCACATCTGGCATCATTCCGCAGACTTGCTGTTACTCGATCTTAAGAAGAATAACATCCGTCTGCTTAGCGAGGCCAATAGTACCAACACCGAAAGTTTCCACAATTGGAGCACGAACGGACGTTGGATCCTCTTCAGCAGCCGACGTGATGATGGCTCTTACACGCGCCTGTACCTATCTTATTTTGACCGGAATGGAAAGGCACGCAAGCCATTCGTCATTCCGCAGGAAGATCCAGAGTTCTATCAGGATTTCTACTGCAGTTACAACATACCAGAGTTCATGACAGGGCCTGTCACCATCAAACCGCATGAGTTTGCCGCGGCTATCAACAAGCCGGCCACAGGAGCCGTCTACCACGATGCCTATTGACACGCAGTTCGAAATGAACACCAGCGCCCCTTCTCTTCATCGGAGTAGGGGCGTTCTATTTGGTATTGAGAAAAAGAGAAAAGGTAATAGGGGGAGATAGGTCGTCCAAAACAGAAGGAAGTACAAAGCATAAAACAGGGAACATCCATTAGATAAGAACGTAAAAATCAACAAAAAAGAACGGAATAAAAAGGAAAATGAAAGAGTTTCTGTTGAAATGAGCGAGGTGAATTGAAGACTCTCCCTCGCCATTTCACACATCATCGCGGTAAAACTTCCGAAAAAAGGTTTAATATCACAAATACAGAAATCAATAAAAGGAAAAGACCGCTCATAATCAAAATTTACTGGGATTAGGTTTCATTTTATTACACATGTCATTTTATAGTCCATTCTGCTCATCCGCCCGACGAAGAAACGCATTCCTATCATTAGTTTTCTTTGGATTATTACATCAATTTTTGGACCATTTTGTCCAAAAAGAAACAGAATGTGGTGTCAAAGTGTCAAGTGTCAAGGTGTCAAAATTATGATGCATAATGCCTAATTGAACTTTAGAAATTGCTTAATATTAATATATAATAAATTATATATTAATATTAATATATTATAATTATATATTATAACATCTCATCAATAGAATGTTCGGGTTCCGAGTCGGATTTGTTTTCGATAACGCAACATTTTAAGGGGCTCCATTTTGACACCTTGACACTTGACACTTTGACACCATGCGTAAACGGTCAAAGCAAGAATCAGGCATGAGTGAAGAAAAAAGTGAGATAATAGTGGCATAAAGCAAATGGGCAGGAACATGTGGGTAGGCAGAAGAAAAAGCAGAAGGAACAAAGGCGGAATTATATTCGAGAACAGGTGACACGAACGTGAGATAAAGTGAGGGATTATGTTGGACTTAAGGCTGTGAGAAAAGGAGAGAAAAATGAAGCACAAAAAATAAAAATTAGAGCACAAATAATAGCACACGAAGTCTTTGTTGACGGAGAAAATGGGAAAAGGTTTAAAGCACCTGAAAAAAATATCAACAAAAGATGGAATTTTTATGTTAAAAAATTTTGCAGAAGAAGAAAAAGTCGTAATTTTGCGCGGTTAATAATTGGTATACCCTCAAAAAATGAAAAAAATATTAATTAAATTCAATAGTATGAATACCGGGAAACAGCATGGTAAGATTCGCAAAATCAGTACATTTGCGAGCCTGATTTTCGTGTGTATTGCAGTGCAGTCGTGCCGGGATCTTTATCCCCTCGACGACAGTGAGCCTGAATGGTTGGGCGCAAGCATTTACAGTTACCTCGAAGAACAAGGCAACTTCAAGTATTTCTTGAAAGTCATCGACGACCTCGATTACACCGAGGTTCTCTCGAAGACAGGTAGTAAAACTTTGTTCGCCGCCGACGACGCTGCCTTCATCAAGGGCATCAACGAAGCATGGGGAGTACAGAGTTACGAACAGTTGAGCGATGCGCAGAAGAAGATCATTCTTTACAACAGCATGCTCGACAATGCCTTCCTGCTCGAGATGATGTCAAGTACGGCTGCCACCAGCAGCGACGGCGATCCTCAAGAGGGACGTTGTCTCCGTCAGGTGACATCCGCAAACGTTGTCGACACCATCGGCTTCTACATGAACGCCGATCTGCCGAAGAACAACGGTTATTGGGACCGTTTCCGCGAGAAGGGTATCCGCCTCGCCACCGACGGCACCAACAGCTACATGGTACACTTCCTCGAGGAGCAACTCTACCAGAACGACATCACCCTCGAAGACTTGTATCTGCTCTTCAACAAGCGGTACGATGACATCACGACCAAGGATGCATTCATCTTTGACAAACGCGTCATTGACCAAAACGTCACTTGCAAGAACGGTTACGTACACCAACTCGATGGTCTGCTCATCCCCCCCAGCAACATGGCCGAGGAAATTCGCAGAAATCCGAAGACACAACTGTTCAGCCGTCTTCTGGACCGTTTCTCAGTGCCCGTGTACAATTCCACCCTCACCGCTGACTACAATCGTCTGAACCACTTCGGTGATGATCTCAACTCGGAACGCGTCTATGAGAAGCGTTACTTCACCACCGGCTCCAACCGTGGTAATTCCGGTGACTACCTGTCATTCACCGATGACGACAGTCGTACTCAGAACGCCAAGGGTTCTCTTTCATACGATCCGGGTTGGAACAGTTACAAGAGCGGCAGCAACAGCCAGACCAGCGCTGAGGTAGATATGGGTGCCATGTTTATCCCCAACGACGAGACGCTGCTCGAGTACTTCAGAACTGGTAAGGGAAAGGCCCTCATCGAACGTTACGGATGGCGTGCTGACGGAACCAAGTGTAACTTCCCCGAGGAAGCCATGGACAGCATCCCTCTCGATGTCATCCAGGCTCTTGCACGCAACGTCATGAAGAATACTTTCAACAGCACCGTTCCCAGCAAGTTTGAAAGTATTATGAATGACGCGCGCGAGGACATGCATGTATATAAAGAGGATATCGACGAAGTCATGGTTTGTAACAACGGTGTCGTATACGTGATGAACGAGGTCTACAGCCCCGCCCGTTATGTAGCCGTCATCGCCCCTGTCATGTTAAGCGAGGCTACCCGCGTCACCTACTGGGCCATCAATCAGTATGAGTACGACAAGTACCTCCTTGCCATGGATTGTTACTTCAGCCTCATCGTTCCGTCCGACGATGCCATGCGTTACAACGACCCGTCCACTTTAAAGGATCCCGAACCTACTGCATACCTCTTCCGCTTTGATGCAACAGCCAAGAGCGAAGCCAACAAGGTATATGCCGAGACCTGGACCTATGACAAACAGACAGGTGACCTCATCAAGCAGGGTTCCAACTTAACGAATGCCAGCCAGATAAAGAATCTTCTCTCGCAGATGATGGAATATTACATCGTAGTCGGCGACTTCCAGGATGGCAACAAGTACCATATGTCTAAGGGCTACGGCTCGGTGAAGATTGAACCCGGCACCAATGTCTATGAAGCAGACGGTCGCGTTGAGGTTGACCGCATCTATGGTGGACACGAACTTGAGATCGATACCACAGGTTTTGACACAGGCATACCCGTAGGAGAAATCTATCATCAGGAGAACGGTGTCACCTACCGCCTTGACCAAGGCATGATTCAACCTGCCACTCAGTCGGTTTACAAAGTCCTCTCCACCAAGCCTGAATTCAGTGAATTCTTCAGCCTGTGCGAAATCGACCCCGACATCCTTGAACTCATCGGTTACCACAACGAGAAAGGCGTTCTGGACAACGACAGTATCAAGCGCTACTACATCTTCCAAAACATGAATGGTCTGGACTACAACGTTCGCACGTTCAACACCTACCACTACACAGTCTATGTTCCTACCAATGAAGCTATTGAAGAAGCCTACGACAAGGGTCTTCCCAATTGGTATGACTTGGGTGACGAGGCACGCGAGTTGCTTACACTCCGCGACAGCGTAGTTGCTGACTGCAACTTGGAGGTGACAGACAAGATGGCCCTCATAGATGAGTATAAATCCAACGGCACCAGTCAGGATGTCATTGACGAATTGCAAGCCGAGGTAGATGCCCTCAAGGAAAAGATCGAAGCTACAGAGGAAGAAATTGCCTCACGCAGCGTAGTCATCACCAAGAAGACGAACTTGATCCTCGACTTCGTGAAATATCACATCCAAGATAACTCAGTATATGTTGACGAACTGCCCCACTGCTTGGTGGAAGGCATCAACACCTATTACACAGTTAGTTACGAAACGGCTACTCTTGACAACCTGACCAAACGATTCAGCAAGGTCACCGTCGAAACCAAGCCCAGTAACTACAGCAGCCATGCTACCATCACCGTCAAGGGTGACATCAGCGAGTTTGACAACACTTGCCAGGTCATCAACGAAGATGGTACCGAAGGTCAACTGTTCAACATCATGACCCGCGACATCGAGTTCTCCGGCAAGACCATCGAAACTTCGTCCTATGCCGTCATGCATCAGATCGACAACTGCTTGGTCAACGACCGAATCTTCATCGATGGCAAGTTCACAACCGTAAACGAATAATATAAGGTATCATGAAATTATATAAGTATATCCTTTCAGCCGTTTTGTGTCTGCTGACAGCAAACACTTTTGCTCAGACACGTATCTCCGGAAATGTAAGCGATGACCTGGGTCCCATGATGATGGTTAACGTTGTCGAAATTGACAAGGACAACCGTATTCAGGAGCACGCAGTCACCGACTTCGATGGAAACTTCAGCATGATCGTCAAAAACACGAAGAACAAGCTGAAAATCTCCTACGTAGGTTACAAAGAGCAGGTGCTCGAAATCGGCACACGCACTGTATTCAACGTCAAGATGAAGGACGACAACCAGATTGACGAGGTCGTCATCGAAGGTAGAAAGCGTAGCGAGACCAACGGACTTGACATTCTCGACCGAGAAGTTTCCGTGGCCAAGCAGACATTCAACATGAGCGAGATGGAAGGTCTCTCCTTCGCATCCGTCGACGAAGCCCTTCAAGGACAGATTGCCGGTCTTGATATCGTGTTCAACTCCGGTGACCTTGGTTCAGGTACACAGATGCGTCTGCGTGGTACATCTACCATCAATGGTAATGCTGAGCCCCTCATCGTCGTCAACGATAACATCTTCGAGATTCCCGAGAACCAAGAGAACTTCGACTTCTCTACCGCCAACGAGGAATCTTTCGCACAGTTGCTTACTGTGAACCCCGACGATATCGAGAGCATTGAGGTACTGAAAGACGCATCGGCTTGCGCCATCTGGGGTAGCCGCGGTGCCAACGGTGTCATCATGATCAAAACGAAGCGTGGTTCACGTGGTAAGACCCGTGTCACCTATAGTTACCGTTACTCCAATGCCTGGATGCCCGAAGGATTGAAACTGCTCAATGGCGACGACTACACCATGTTGCTCAAGGAGTCGCACTTCAACCCTAAACAGAGCAGTTCTGCATCCAATGCCGAAGAGTTGAACTACAACCCCACATTTGCTGAATACGAAAACTTCAACAACAACACCGACTGGGTGTCTGCTATCAGCAAGCATGGTTCAACCGATGACCATAACCTCAACCTCACCGGTGGTGGTGACCGCGCAACCTTCCGTGTCAGCGGTGGTTACTATCACCAGACAGGTACCGTCATCGCACAGAAACTCGACCGACTCTCCACACGTATGGCCCTTGACTACTACGTCAGCGACCGTATCAAGGTGTCATCCGACTTTGCCCTCACCTACACTGACAACGATCAGAACTACAGCGGTCTATTGGGTACGGCACAGATTATCATGCCTAACATGAGTATCTATGCACAGGATCCCGAAGGCAACGACACGCAGGACTATTATATCATGCGTCAGACAGCCAGCAGCATCTTTGATGGCAATCAGAAGTCCTACATCAACCCTGTTGCTGTAGGTATGGAAGCCTGGAAGAACGTAAAGAGTTACCGTATCACCCCACAGATCTCACTGACCTATGACCTTCTCGGTCTTGATTACAGCGAGACCCGACTGAAATACTATGGTATGGTCTATATGGATGCCGCTACTACCAGTAACAGCGACTACTATCCCAACAGTCTGAGTACACAGGGATGGCTGGATAGCAGCGTCAACAAGAGCTCAACCTCCGATGACAAATCCTTGACCTTCAACACCCGTCACCGTCTGAACTTCACCCCGTACCTCGGAGAGAAGCATACACTTACCATGATGGGCGAATTTGAAATGAACATTGGTAACAGCTCAAGCCAGTCTGCATCTTCCAATGGTATTCCTCACGGTATCACCAGCCCCACCACCGGAACATACCTCAGCGGCAGTTCTACCGGTACAGGACAGTGGCGTTCAGCCAACATGAAGTTCTCGGGAACCTATTCATTCATGGAAGGTCGATACAGTGCTACTGCCACTCTTCGCCGCGACGGTTCAACAAAGTTTGGTAAGGCACACAAATGGGGTAACTTCCCCAGCCTTTCCATCCGTTGGAACATTATCGACGAGCCTTGGATGAAGTGGTCAGAAGATTGGCTGTCCATGCTCTCCATCCGTTCTGGTGTTGGTATCACCGGTAACCAACCGGGCAGCGAATACTTGCACTACACCACATACAGCACGAACGGACGCTACCTCGACATGACGGCTGCAGCTCAGGGTGGTCTGCGACTCACTGACCTCCGTTGGGAGCAGAAGAAAGAGTTCAACCTTGGTACTGACTTCGGTTTCCTTCAGGATCGTCTGACTGGTGACATCAATATCTACCGCAATGTAACCTCCGACCAGTTAATGGGTGGCTACTCCATCCCAAGTTCCAATGGTTACTCCTCACTGGCATATAAGAACAGTGGTGCAGTAAGCAACAGAGGATGGGAACTTACCATCAACGGAAACAAATTCATCAAGGTGGGAGACTTCTCGATGAACTGCTACGTTAACGTTGGTCAGAACTTCAACCGCATTCTCGAAATGGAAGAGAGCGTGTTGAACAACCAGAACGGTGACTATGACTTCAATAACGGTAGTTATCTGGGACGTATCCAGGTTGGCAATCCTCTCGGATCATTCTACGGATTCAAGTATAATGGCGTCTACGACTACAGTTATAAGAACTGGGAGAAGGCACTCGCTGACGAGAGCTGCTACACCCGTCCTGTACAGTGGGATGAAGACGGCAACGTCATCAAGTATGGTGCAAGTTGCCCCATCGCCTACGATGAAGAAGGTAATGTCATCTACGGCGCAAACGGAAAGCCCCTCCAAATGGTGTTCGGCTACGAAGAAGGCACACAGAAGTATGCATTCAAGGGTGGTGATGCCATCTATCAGGATATCAACCACGATGGTAACATCAACGAGCTCGATATCGTCTATCTGGGCAACTCCAACCCCGCAGCACAAGGTGGTTTTGGCTTCACCTTCATGTACAAGAGACTTCAGTTGAAGACTCAGTTCACCTATCGTGTGGGTGTTGACGTTGTCAACGAAGCCCGTATGAAGGTCGAGAACATGTATACGAATGACAACCAGAGCATCGCCGTCAACTGGCGCTGGCGTAAAGAAGGTGACGACATTGTTCGCTCACTGGATGGCACAAGCACCGACGGTACAGGCCTTGACCTCCACAGTATGGAAATGCCCCGCGCCCTGTACAATACCGGTTACAACTGGCTCGGTAGCGACCGCTACGTTGAGGATGCCTCTTACGTACGTTTCTCCTACCTGCAGCTCTCTTACAACTTCGATGCTTCCAAGCTGAAGAAGTACGGTATCAACAGCCTCTACCTTGCAGGATCGGCCAACAACCTCTTCGTATGGACCAACTACACTGGTCTCGACCCCGAAATCTCAGTCGGTGGTTGGGGATGTGCTAAGGACACCTCCAAGACTCCGCGTTCGAAATCCTTCACACTGGCTTTAACCGTCGGTTTCTAAGGATAGAATTAAAGAAAAGAACCACATTAAATGAACCGAACGATGAAAAAGACATTCAATGTATTTTCTACCATAGCAGCAGTAGCACTTGTGTTCACCGCTACATCGTGTACGGACTTCCTTACCATCTATCCTACCGACAGGGTGGTACTCGAAGACTTCTGGCAGGACAAGTCTGACGTCGAAAATATGGTGGCCAACAGTTATAGAAACATGGTTACCACAGACTTCCTCAACCGTCAGGTTGTATGGGGCGAACTCCGTTCCGATGATGTGATCGAAACGACAAATACTGGAACCAGCGAAAAGTATATTAACAATGCGAACTTGCTTGCCACCAACAGTTGGTGCGATTGGTCCAGCTACTACAAGGTCATTAACAACTGTAACATTGTCCTGAAGTTCGCGCCTCAGGTGATGGAACGTGACCCGGACTTCACTGCCGGTGACCTGGCTGTAGTTCGCGGCGAGATGCTTGCAATACGTGCCTTCTGCCACTTCTGGCTTGTACGCACTTTCCGTGATGTACCCTTGCTGCTCGAAGCAAAGGTTGATGATAGCCAAAACCTTTACATCCGTCAGTCAGAACCTATTGCTGCTCTCGACAGCATCCTCCTCGATTTGGATGAAGCTGAAGATCTTGTTCTCGCTTCAGGTGCTTATGCCAACATGAAGTACAACAAGGGACGTTTCACCGCTGACGCTGTCCGCGCACTGCGTGCTGATGTCCTCCTGTGGAGGGCAGCCTTCACACAGAACAAGAGCGGCAGTGATGGCAGCGATTGCTATGAGTTCTACACCAAGTGTATCGATGACTGTGAGCGCATCCTTGCCGACCGTATCGCTTACATCGAGCAGTACAATTACAAGAACAGTATCGAAGATGAAAGAGCCAAGACAGCAACAGGACCGGTTGTAGGTTATCCTTTGGAACTTAACCAACTAACACAGGCTCTCCAGTCCTGCCACGACGAGCCCTACAAGGCAATCTTCGGTGGCGACATGAACAACCTCAAAGAGAGTATCTTCGAATTGCAATGCGACATCAACAACAACCGCAACTATACAATTGCAAGGTTCTATGGCCGTGGCAGCGGTTCTCGCATCTTCAACGCTTCAACCTATATCGGCAAAGAGGATGATGATAATGGCCTGTATAAGAAGACCGACCTTCGTCGTGTGACAGTAGCCGCACAGAACTCTGACGAAGATGATGTATTCCCCATCGCTAAGTATGTTACCGAATCAACCAGCGCAGGTACCACAGACAAGAATTGCGTTCCAAAGTATCGCGACACACAAAGTGGCGATGCCGGTTATTATTCGGAAAGCAACTGGATTGTTTACCGTCTTACCGATGTAATGTTGATGGAAGCAGAAGCTCTCTCGCTGCGCGCTGATTCTGTCAAGAAAGACCTGGACAAGGCTTTCAAACTGGTCAAAGCGGTTTACTATCGTTCAAACTGCTTCAAGATTTCACGTAACGACTCTATCAATTACACTACCGGTAACCCCGAGAGTATGCATGCTCTCGTCCTCGACGAGCGTCAGCGCGAGCTTTGCTTCGAAAGCAAGCGTTGGTTCGACCTTGTGCGCATGGCACTCCGTGACGGTGACACAAAGAATATGCTCGATGAACTGGTTCCTCACAAATACGAGAGCAACCAGAGTGCTATCCGCAGCAAGATGGCTTCATTGGACTGCCTCTTCTTCCCCATTTATGAGCGTGAAATCAAGACTGACTCCATGCTTGTTCAGAATCCGAACTACGAAATAGAGGACGTCTTCTCAAAGAACTAATTGCCTTGACTACACATGAGAGCCAATAATAGATACCTCTTCACAGCAATAACACTGATCGTTGCAATGTGCTTCGGTCTCTGTTTCTCAAACTGTACGGAGGAGATTGATACAGGTAACCGTTATACTTTCACAGGTAACACTGTAGCCAGTTTCCTGCAGGAGCATGATGACATGTTCAGCGATTTCATAGAAATTCTACAGCGCGGCGGCAAGTTTAACCTGATGAAGGCATATGGCACTTACACTTGCTTCGCACCTACCAACGATGCCGTAGAGCGTTTCCTGTTCGAGCAGGACAGCATCTATCGTGCTTCTCTTCTACCAGGTGCAAAGAAGGTGATATGGACCGGTGTCACCTCCCCTCGTCTGGAGGATCTTACTGATTCCATGTGTACAGTCATCGCACAAACACACCTCCTCACCAAAACATATTTGACCACTGAGATGGAAGGAGACGTTGTGCCTACCATGAATCTGAACGACCGTTACCTCACCATGAGTTACGGTACAGACTCTTTAAACCACAGCCTCCTTTTCATCAACGGTGCCGAGGTAATTTCTTCTGACCAAGAAGTTGAAAATGGTGTCGTTCACACCCTTTCATCTGTGATGAATCCTTCATCAAACACTGTACCTTCGCAGATTGAGAACACTCCATTCCTCACCATATTCAGTGAAGCATTGGAGAAGACTGGACTCACAGATAAGATGCAAGCCTATAAGGACTACGACTATAAGGACGGTGACAAAAAGACGCTGACCATCTACAACGTTTCTGGCTGTCCTTATCCTGCCACACGTTACTTTGGCTTCACCGCCTTCTGCGAACCTGATGAAGTGTTCAACAACTACGGCATCTACAATATTGATGATCTCTACAAGCAGTGTAAGATTTGGTATCCGAATGCAACGGACGAAGATTTTACAAGCCCGAACAACGCGCTGAACAAGTTCATTGCTTACCACTTGCTCGATCGTAAACTCCCCTACAGCCGATTGGTATGCTACAACATTTCCGTCGTTCGTGGTGGCAGCACGATCTTCAAGTCTGAGAGCAACCTTCTCACGCGTGGCGACCGCTACGATTATTTTGAGACTCTGCAAGGGACAATCATGAAAGTTTGCATGCCACGCAGTAATTCGACCTATGGGTCTGACATCCTACTCAATTATACGAAGGATGTGACGAACCCGGCGAACAAGTACGACGTTCATGCAGGCAACCATGATGCACGCGTCAACGTACGTGTCCTGAACCCGAGCGAAGTTGCTGCTGACAAGGAAAGATACCGCGATTATAATCAAGAAGCATTGAACGGCTCCATACTTTTGATCGACAATTTCCTTGTTTACGATGAAAATGTGATGAGTGGATTCGTGCTCAATGAAATCATCCGTCTTGACTTCTCATCACTTGTACCCGAATACACCAACAACAACATCCGTTGGAGTAGCGGTGAAAACATTCAATTCGCCGCATCAGGTGACTACGAGTTCTATATTCCCGACGGATACAGCGATCGTCTGAAGTACAACACAGAAGAGACCCGCCTTTACTACTTGAGCCCGCACACCAGTTGGGCGAACTATCAGGGCGATGAGTGTATGTGTCTCGGTGCCTTCGACTTTGCCTACCGTCTTCCTCACCTGCCAGCAGGCACCTATGAACTGCGCATGGGCTATTCCGCAAATTCCAATCGTGGTATCATCCAATTCTACGTGGACGATGAGGTAACCGGCATTCCTACCGACCTCCGCAAATCCATGGAGATTCCCGCTGTAGGTTGGGTTGCAGATTCAAGAACGGAAGACAATGGAGTTGCCAACGACAAAGAAATGAAGAATCGCGGATGGCTCAAAGGCCCCACCACTTTCTACTATGGCGGTTCAACCATTGCACGCAACTACAACTGCGACTGCAGACGAGTGATTACCACAAAATACCTTACAGAAGGTGATCACTGGCTTCGTTTCAAGAATGTCAACGATCAAGACGACGGCTTGGATCAGTTCATGCACGATTACCTTGAAATCGTGCCTGTCGGATGGCTTCGTCGTGAGGACATCTCAGTTGAAGATAAACGAAAATAACATTAGTAAAAAACTCTAGTATGAAACGCAACAGGAAAATAAGTGCTGTCATCATTGCCTTCGGCTGCCTACTGGGTCTTGCCCAGATAAGTTGTGTCGAGGAAATTGATACGAGCAATCGCTATACCTTCAAAGGAAGCACTGTGGCTACATTCCTCCAAGACCATGAGGACATGTACGGCGATATCATTTACATTCTAAAAAGAGGTGGAAAGTTCAATCTGCTTAAAGCTTATGGTACATATACATGTTTTGCACCTACCAACGAAGCAGTAGAGCGTTATCTGATTGAGCAGGACAGCATCTATAAGAATTCTCTTCTGCCTGGAGCCAAGAAGGTCATGTGGACGGGTATTACTTCACCTGTGCTGGAAGATCTATCTGATTCAATGTGTGTTGTAATTTCGCAAACACACATTATCCCTGCCACCTATCTCACCACAGAGATGGAAGGTGATGTAGTACCTACAATGAATCTCAACGACCGATATCTTACCATGAGTTACGGCGTGGATTCGCTGCTGCACAGCGTACTTTACATCAACGGAGCCGAAGTGATATCGGGTGATGAAGAGGTTGAAAACGGTGTTGTTCACACTATCAAAGATGTGATGAATCCATCTTCTGAAACAGTTCCGACCGTCATCGAAAACATGAAGTTCCTGTCGATTTTCTCAGAAGCGCTCGAGATGACAGGACTCGATGCCAAGTTGCAGCCTTACAAGGACTTTTCATATACAGATGGTGACAAGACTACGCTCACCATCTACAATGTTCCCGGATGCCCCTACCCCAAAAACCGTTACTTCGGTTTCACGGCATTTGTAGAACCCGACTGGGTATACAACAATGCAGGCATCTATAACATTACCGACCTCTACAAACAATGCAAGGTTTGGTATCCGGATGCTACCGATGAAGACTTCAAGAGTGAAAACAACGCCCTTTACAAGTTTATTGCATACCACTTGCTTGACCGTAAGTTGCTTTACAGTCGTCTGGTCTGCTATAAGATATCGTGCGGAAGTTATTTCAACTCTGAATCTGTATATTTGACTCGTGCAGACCGTTACGATTACTTCGAAACAATGCAAGGTACGATGATCAAAGTCATCATGCCACGTAGCAATGCGACGAAAGGTGTGGCTTGGGATGGTACTACCCGTTCATTCGCAGACTGCGTTTTCCTGAACTATGCCAAAGATGCCATCAACACGGCAGATCCTTTCAACTCTACCAGTGGCAAGAACAACATCAACGTCAACGTCATGGTAATGAAGCCTGAAGATGTATCCAGCAACAAAGAAATGTATCCAGGATTCCTTCAGGAGGCACTTAACGGCTCCATTCACCTTATCGATCACTTCCTCGTCTATGACGAAGATGTCATGACAGGACATGTTCTTAATGAGATCATACGCATTGACTTCTCTTCATTGGCTCCAGAATATACCAATAACAACATTCGTTGGTCGGATGGTAAAGGCATTCAATTTGCCAGTGCAGGAGACTATGAATTCTATATTCCCAACGGATATAGCGATCGAATCAAATACAATTCCGACGAAGCCCGTCTCTATTATCTCAGCCCACATAACAGTTGGACCAACTATATGGGTGATGAGTGCATGTGCCTCGGCAGTTGCGACGTTTCTTATCGACTGCCACATGTTCCAGCAGGTACCTATGAAATACGATTAGGCTATCAGGGCATGACGAACCGAGGGATTGACCAATTCTACTTCGACAACGAAATTACGGGTATTCCTGTTGACATGCGTTTGAGCGCTACCGATAACAAGAACATTGGTTGGCTCAAGGATTCACAAACCGATGACAACGGTGTCAACAACGACAAACAGATGAAGAACCGTGGCTACCTTAAAGGAAGCACCCAATATTATGCTTATGGTCACATCGCACGCGAGGAACCTTCACGTTTGGTGCTCGTGCTTACCACCAAGTACCTGGATGGAGAAGACCATTGGTTCCGCGCGAAAAACGTCAATGACAATGACGACGGTTTGGATCAGTTCATGCACGACTACATTGAGATCGTACCTGTAGGCTGGATGCGCCGCGAAGATATTTCTATTGAAGAAAAGCGAAAGTAAGTCCAATAACAAAAAAGATACGAATGAGAGACAAAGTTTTAAGTAAGTATGCAGGAATGACATCTGCATCCTAACTGGAAAGAACGCTCTGACTCAAAAGGTAATAATATATATGAGAACAAATTAAACAATTTATATCAATATGATGGAAAAGAGTATCATAAAAACATTAGTGCTCGGCACCTTTGTAGCCTTGGGACTGGCATCATGTACTGAGACATGGGACGACCACTACAATGAAAAAGAGGAGCTGAACTCCAGTGAAACGCTTTGGGACGTCATTCAGTCACAAAGCGAGTTGTCCGATTTCGCAAAGATGTTGCAACGGACGGGTTATGACGAACTGCTGAAACAGGATCGCTTCTACACCGTCTGGGCACCCGTTAATGGATTTGCGTATTCGGAAGACAACGACAGCTTGGTGCAAGCTGAGTTCGTCGAAAACCACATTGCGGACTATCGACATATCGCAACCGGTACGCTCGAAGAAAACAAGGTGAAGATGATCAACAAGAAGTACATCTACTTCGATGGCGCTGCTGGAGAATACACCTTCAAAGGAAATGCGTTGAATAAGAAGAACATCCCCGCCAAGAATGGTATCTTGCATACCATTAGCGGATATGCCAACTTCACAGCCAACGTGTGGGAGCAACTTGGAAAAATCGATTCTCTATCGGAAATCAACAGTTTCCTCAAATCTTTTGATGAGATTGAGTTCGACTTGAACAACAGCGTTCAGGGTCCCATCGTAAACGGACAGATCACCTATCTCGATTCCGTTGTCAAGGAACGCAACGACTGGTTCAGCAAAATTGGCTACCTGAACCGCGAGGATAGTTCCTACGTGATGATAGCCCCCACGAACGAGGCATGGCGTACCATCTACAACAAAGCACTCACCTACTATACTTTTGCCAACAACAATCCCAAGGGTGATTCGCTTCAGGTTCTTCTCGCCAAGTCGGCCATCTGCAACAACCTTGTATACAGCAAGACCATCAATCACATGAAGCAGGATACCGACATCCGTGATCTCGACTCCCTCATTTCCAACTATCGCCAACATAGACGCATCTTCTACGAGGAGCAGATGGAACAGATCTTCGAAGGCTACAAGGAAAAATATGAACTCAGCAATGGCGACTTAATCGTTGTTGACAAGTACGGCTTTGACCCTCGCAAGTGCTGGCACGATACCATCAAGATTGAAGGTGAGAACTCGATGTATATCGAAGGTGCAACCTGCAACTTTGAATACGGCTCCATCAGCAAGGACAGCATCGAGAAATACAAACTGATTTCTCGAGGCAGTTGGGGCAAGTACGCTCCTACCACGACCACAGGTAACCCGAAACTCACCATCAAGTTGCCTAAGGTGCTTTCGGCTCCTTATCTTATCAAGTGCGTGTTCGTTCCTGCCAATTATGCAGATAAGTCTGTAACTGACCTTAAGCCGAATAAGTTCACTGCACAGCTCAAATATGTTGACCTCAATGGCAAGTCGCAGACCCTCTCCTTGGGTTCTAAACTCACCAACGATCCTACACGTATTGACACCATGACTCTCGTTCCAAATGCAAAGGATATCACCACAGAGTATTTCCGTTTCCCCGTCAACGAAGTTGAAGAGAACAATTTGGAACTCATTAATGCTCAGTTGATCATTACAAGTGCCCTTACTTCACGTGATAAGGACTTCGACCGTACGATTCGCCTTGACTGCGTAATGCTTGTCCCCATCGATGAAGAGACCTACGTTCCCGAAGGCGGTGGTAATGACAACGAAGGAGATAAAGAATAATCAAGGTTCCTGTAACTATAAAAAAGAAAGACAATGAAGACAAATATGAAGAAACATTTCAGATTGGCAACAGCGCTTACTTTCTGTCTGGCTTGCTTTGCAGGAACGACAGTTCTGTCGGCACAGGAACAGCAAGGCGATGTGCAAACTACTACGATCACCGGACGCATCGTAGATGCAGCCGATCAGGCACCTATTGCCGGTGTGCGTGTTGAAGGATACGGAAACAACCACGTCACCGCCATGACAGGCGAAGACGGAACCTTCACAATCAAGGTTCCAGAGACCGTAACTTCGCTCTATGTATCTACCCCAGGCTACACCAGCATCGTGATCGCTGCACGTCAGCCCAAGAAAGACCTTGAACTCTATAATGAGCAGTTCTCCGCTTTCTCAAAGAATGAATTCGATGTTACTGCCAAGGCGTCTGCAACCGTTGGAGTAACCTCTGCTACAACTATTGAGACTGAAATCCAAAACAAGTTGGGCGCTGATGTTCGCAGCATTACCCGTTCTGGCACTCCAGGTATGGGTGCTATCATGCTGATGCAGGGTATCAACACGCTCAACAGTTCCTCCCGGCCTCTGGTGGTTCTCGACGGTGTTGTCCAGGACCTCCAAGACAGTTATAAGGCCGTACATGACGGATTCTACAATAACATCCTTGCAGCCATTGACGTCAATGACATCGAAAAGGTCACCGTTCTGAAAAACGGAACCTCCCTCTATGGTGCAAAGGGTGGAAATGGAGTCATCCTCATCGAGACTCGCCGTGGTCATAGCATGGCTACCCGCATTGAAGCCAATGTCAATGGTGGTTTCACCATGGAGCCAAATACTCCTGTCATGATGAACGCATCACAGTTCCGCATTTATGCCAACGAACTGATGGGTGGTGTCACTACCGAAAAGTCGCGTTTCCCCTTCTTGTGGGACCACCAGAACTACTATTACAACATGTATCATAATGATACCAATTGGTCTGATTATGTATACCGCGAGGCTTGGTCTCAGAACTACAAGGTGAACGTACAAGGCGGTGACGAAGCAGCCATGTACAACTTCTCGTTGGGCTATTCCGATGGTGAAAGCACTATCAAGTACAACGACTTCAATCGTCTGAATATCCGATTCAATACCGACATCATTCTTGCCGACAACCTGAAGACTCGTTTTGACATCGCTTATTCACGTATCAATCGCAATCTCCGCAACGACGGTATTCAGAAAGACCTCGAAACTGAGCCTATTTCATCTCCGACATTCCTCGCTCTTGTAAAATCTCCTTTCTTGAGTCCGTACAAATACAACAACGACGGAACTTTGTCACCTGCCCTCGAGGGAGCAGACACTTATGCGAACTTCGACCAGAACTCTAGAAACAACTCTTTGGGAAATCCTCTGTCTTTATTTGAGTACGGAGAAGGCAACAACAAGAATGTACAGGAATATACGGTATTTGACGTTACTTTCGCACCTGAATGGACTCTAGGCAAAGGCTTCGTCCTTAATGGTCTTTTCAACTATACGCTCCACCGCACAAATGAGAAGTATTTCCGTCCGATGACCGGTTCACCCAATTTCTATATTGCAGGAATGGGTTATTCACGTAATGAGGTTCGCTCATTCTTCTCGAAGGAGAGCAGCGTCTACGCAGACCTCCATCTGGATTGGAGCCGTCGTTTCGACGATCACATGTTCAGCGCTTTCGCTGGTGCACGTTACTCCAACTTTGCCTATGATTCCAGTTACCAGTCTTGCCACAACACAGGTAACGATAAATTGCCGAACATCAGTGCAAGTTATGACTTCCTTGATGAGGATGGTCAGGATAACGTATGGCGCAACCTCGCTTACTATGCCAACTTGGACTACAGTTTCCGCGGCAAGTACTATCTGGAAGGCTGTGTATCAGCAGAAACATCCTCACGTTTCGGACGCGACATTGAAAGCTGTCTGAAAGTCGGAGGCGTATGCTGGGGTATCTTCCCCTCACTGCAGGCTGGCTGGCTGATGAGTGCTGAACCTTGGTTCAATATTGACGCCATCAATTTCCTGAAAGTAAATGCAGGTTTTGACATGTCAGGTAACGATAACATCAGCAACAATGCAGCCTTTGCTTATTTCAGCAACGTACGTTACCAAGACCGTGCCATGGGTCTGACTCTCACCAACATCGAGAACCAGTCCATCCAGTGGGAGACCACCACGCGCTACAACGCAGGCCTTGAAGCCGTTCTGTTCAACAACCGCTTGAAGGTCGGTGCAGACTTCTTCCACAATGTCACCGACAATCTGCTCACGCTTAAGAACCTGAACTATCTGACTGGTCTTAAGAACTACTGGTGCAATGGAGGTTCTCTTGAGAACAACGGTTTCGATGCGTCCATCCTTGGAAAGGTAATCAATACGAAGAATTGGAGATGGGAACTCGGAGCAAGTGTTGCACACTACAAGAACACTGTAACTTCTCTGCCTGATGAGGCATTCAACACCGATATCTATGGCGGTACACTCCGCACAGAAGTAGGCAAGCCTGTCGGCGTATTCTATGGATATAAAACCGATGGCGTATTTGCCAAGGGCACTGATATTCCTGTAGGCAAGGACGGCAAACTTCTGAGTACTCAGGATGCAACCACAGGTAAGACTACTGAGTTTGGCGCTGGTGATGTACACTTCATTGACCAGGATGGCAACAACATCATTAATGAGGACGACCGCGTTGAGATTGGTGATCCCAACCCCGATTTCTATGGCAACTTCCAGTCCAACCTCTCCTACAAGCACTTCACTTTGAGCGCTACCGTCAACTACGTATATGGCAACGACATCTACAACTACCAGCGTTGCCTGCTGGAGAGCGCAAGTAACTTCTACAACCAGACCGTAGCCGTAACCAACCGTTGGCGCACCGAGGGTGATATCACCGATATGCCCAAGGCCACCTACGGAGATCCGCTTGGCAACAACCGATTCTCTGACCGTTGGATCGAGGATGGTTCGTACCTCCGTTTGAAGAATGTGACTCTGTCCTACAATGTACCTCTCAGCCTGAACTGGCTGCAGGGCCTCAACATCTGGGTAGCAGGCAACAACCTCTTCACGCTGACCAATTATCTGGGTACCGATCCGGAATTCTCTTGCAGCAACAATGTCCTCTATCAGGGCATCGATGCCGGACTGCTCTCACAGAGCCGCAGTTTCCACGTAGGTGTCAAGATCAACCTGTAACAATATGTGCAACTCTATAAGAAAAACAACAATGAAGAAATCGATTATAAGCATTCTTTTTCTGGGTGCACTGATGTTTGCCACATCATGCTCGGATATGTTTGACATCGACTCCAGCCGTGTACGCTACGAAAAGTATAATACGCTGGATGTAACTGCCGACTCCGTCTACTCTGTCATGGGCATTCTGCACGATCTGCAACTGATAGCAGACCGCTATGTCATCCTGGGCGAAGTACGTGGTGATTTGGTAGATGTGAACGAACTCACCAAGGCCTCTCTGCGAAACCTTTCCGAGTTCAACTATGACGCCGACAATGAATATCTGGATATTGCCGATTACTATAATGTAATCAACAACTGCAACTATCTTCTTGCCACGATGGATACTACCCTGCGTCACAACAACGAAGCCGTCATGGTGGACGAGTATGTGGCTGCACTCAGCATTCGTGCTTGGACATACATGCAACTTGCCATCAACTATGGTAAGGTGCCCTATTACACCAACCCCATTACCACAGTAGCAGCATCAGAAGCCGACTATCCCAAGTACGACATCAAGGAGATGGCTCTGGAACTCATTCCTCAACTTCTCCCCTATCTGGACTACAAACTGCCTGTTTGGTCTGGTCTGAAGGCTGGTAGCACTTCGGTCTCCACAGAATTGTTCCCGCCTATCCAGTTGATGCTGGGTGACCTCTACCTTTGGCTGGGAGACTATCAGAACGCTTGGTACACCTACAATGATTACATCACCAACAATCCTAACTGCTACATGAACGCCACTACGGGTAGCACCACTACCAGATACGCTGGTTTGATGCCGTTGGGCCATGCAGCAGTAACCACCACTGCCAAAGCAACAACCCCTTCCAACAACAGTTGGGGCTATACGAATGCTTTCTCCACCATCATGGGTAAGGGAACTGAAGCCCTCTGCGTCATCCCGATGCAGTCAAGCAACGAAAAAGGTACCGTCTCAGAAGTGGCCTCTTTGTTCTACACCAATGACGGAACACACCAGTTGGTAGGTTCGGATCTTTGGTACGAACTCAGCAAGGCTCAGGAATACTTTGCCGGTTCCACCACTCAGGCAGGAAAAGACGATGGAACATACTCCATCCTTTCTGCAAAGGGAGACCAGCGTGCCGAATACCTCCGCTACAAGTATCAGACTGAAGAAAACGAGTATATCGCTATCCGCAAGTTCAATTCCGGAAGTACCACTTCAGCCTCAGGAACAGGTACCGTTGCCTATAACAACTGGATTATCCTTTATCGTCGTGCCCTCGTCTATCTGCGTGCTGCAGAGGCTCTCAACTGCCTGGCTGCACAGCAGCATGATGCTACAATGGCCATGAGCGCCTTCGGCATCCTCCGCGATGGATTCGACATTCTCTTCCCCAATGGCGACGTCTACAAGAAGGATATCCAGCCGTATACCCTTGGCGTCCATGCACGTGGCTGTGGCGATGTCTATCTGGATACAGCCAATTATGTAGTCAAGGACGAAGTAATAGCCAAATACCTCAATAAGGAGGCCGAGACGCTTACCTTCAACGACACCATTGAATATGTTGAAGACCGCATCGTAGATGAACTTGCTCTCGAGATGACCTTCGAAGGCAACCGTTTCACTGACCTCATGCGCTTCGCCGAACGTCGTGGTCCTGAATTCCTTGCCAACAAGGTTGCCAGCCGCAAGGGAAGTGAGTACCGTGATGAAGCACTCTACCAGAAGTTGCTCGACAAGAAGAACTGGTACTTGCCTATCAAGTAAACATTATCCATTCGCAATCTATCCAAAAGAATTAGCAATATGAAAAAGACATATAGATTCGGTTATCTGTTTGCACTGCTCGCCGTATTTGGACTCTTTGCCTGCAACGACAATGGCAATGAAGAAGAAATCGAGGTCAATGACAGTCCCTTCGTAGGCGTATGGAACCTCAATACCTCCAAAATAGCTGTCACCTACGACCTGCTCGACTCTGTAGAGAATGTCATCGGTAAGCGCGAATTACCTGTTGAGACAGAATGGTACAAGAATGCCCCCATCCACTCTCTGGAGTTCAAGGCAGACTACACTGCTCTGGCTCAAGTCGGTGAGATGAATGATGGTCCCTTCACCACCATGGTTTATCTGTGGAAGGATCTCGGTGACAAACTCATTATGCGTACGCTCAACACCTATGAGAAGCCTGTTTCCGACACAATGGACATTGCCAAAAGTGGCAATGCTGTCACTCTGACGACCACTCGTAAGAGTAATGCTACGTTCAAGGAGGAAGTAGACTTCTTCGACGAAGAGCTCGACAGTACCTATCAGATTGAAAAGAGATATCCCGCGATCAAGTACACCACTATCACCATCGATATCGATAAGTAAACACGCTTTGTCGTGAACTTTCACAAACTCCTCCGTTGTCGTTTATTCTCGCTGCTGGTAGCCACAGTGGTTACCCTCAGCATGACGGCAGCAGAGGAGTTTGTTGTTGTCATTGACGCCGGTCATGGCGGCAAGGATCCTGGAGCGCAGAGTGCCAACCACAAGGTCAACGAGAAAGACATTGCACTCAGCGTCGCTCTCAGGACAGGAGAACTCATTCACAAACGCCATCCCGAAGTCACCGTCAAGTACACCCGACGCACGGATGTATATGTCACGCTGAATGGTCGTGCACAGATTGCAAACAAAGCAAAGGCGGACCTGTTCATTTCCATCCATTGCAATGCAGCAGAAAGTCGAGAGGCCTATGGGGCAGAAGTTTTTGTCTTAGGCTCAGAGGACAATCGCACCAATGCGAATCTGAATGCTGCCAAACGCGAGAACAGCGTCATCCTGCTTGAAAAAGACTACAAGGAGACATATCAAGGTTTCGACCCCAACTCTCCTGAAAGTTACATTATCTTTGAATACCTACAAGGCGAGTATCTGAAAGAAAGCATCGAACTGGCCCAAGACGTACAAAATGAGTTGTGCAAAACGGCTGGACGGTCCAATCGAGGCGTCCATCAGGCAGGTTTTCTGGTACTTCATGCCACTACCATGCCCAGCATCCTCGTTGAATTAGGGTTCATCAGCAATGCTGCTGAAATGAAAATACTGAATTCGGCGGAAGGGAAAGAGAAATTCAGCAACAGCATAGCCAACGGATTCGACACCTATTACAAGACACTGACGAACAAGAATAACTCTGTTCTCCCAGCCAATGTCACTGAAGAAAAGGAAGCGACACCTGAGGCTGAAACAAAGGCAGAAAAGCCGATTGTTGAAGAAAAGAAGAAGACAGACGACCTTGCCAAGAACCCTCTTCCCGACAAGGATGCAACAAAGGAGGTAAAGAAAACACAGGAAGAAGTGGTTCAAAACGCCGATATTCCACAATCAGCCAACGCCACAATTTTCAAAATCCAATTCTTACTCGTTGATGAGGCTTTGCCCACAAACAGCGACAAGTTGAAAGGGTTACCGCAGGTTTCCTATTATATAGAAAATGGAAAATACAAATACACTTGCGGCGACAACACCAATCTGGACAACGTGCTGGAACTGAGAAAAAAGGTTACCGAGACCTACAGCGATGCCTTCATCGTTGCTTTCAAGAATGGCATCAAGGTAAACACATCCGATGCCATCAAGGAATACAGAGCCAAGCACTAACGACTTTTACCGGAAACAACAAGAGATATGAAAAGGTTCAAGGAGACGGCAATCGGAATTGCATTCATCGTGGCCATCGTCTTGTTGTATGTTGGCATCAGTTTCCTGAAAGGCAGGAATCTCTTCTCAAACAAGGAAACATACTTCGTCCGATACAACGATGTCACCGGATTATCCGATGCCAGTCCTATCTTTGCACATGGTGTACGTATCGGCATCGTCGACAACATCTTCTACAATCCCAAGCAGCCCGACGATATCATCGTCCGTATTTTGGTAGACAAGCGCCTCCAGATACCACAAGGCTCGACGGCAGTACTCGAGACGGAATTACTTGGATCGGTAAACGTGAACTTGCAGTTAGCCTCTCATGACTCCCCTCCCCTTTCGCCGGGTGACACGCTGGAAGGAAGCATCAACAAAGGAATCATGGCAGAAGTAGTGAATGTGTTGCCTTCAGTGAAGTACCTGGTCAACAAAGTTGATACGCTGCTGACAACGACACAATCCCTGCTGACAGACTCCTCAGTCACAAACATCTTAAACAACACCGAAGAATTCACTTCTCAGGCAGGCACGAAATTGAATGAATTGTCAAAATTGTTCAATGAATTATCAACAACAGTCCAAACATACAATCGTGCAGGAGAACATTTGGATACGCTGAGTGGGCAACTCTCGGAAGTCGCACAATCCATTCGCGAAGAAGAATGGATGGCCCGTCTTTCTCATGTCGTCAACAATCTTGATTCCATATCTTCCCTACTCGTCAATGACAGGGGAACAGCCGGAAAAATCATGACAGATCCTCACCTTTACAACAGTCTTGATGCAACCTGCAGCGAGGCTCGTGAACTCATCGAGGACATTCATCAAAACCCAGGCAGATACATCCGAATCTTCGGAAAAAGCAAACAATAATCCGCGTCTCAGAAGGACAAATCCGACACGCTTTTATATCGAAAGATAACGCCCTTAATTAAAATAATTCTAAATAAAAGGCGTTTCTTCCCAAGATTTAACGAATACGCGCAAGAGCCTAAAATCGGCTACATTAGGCAGGTTCAAGAGTTTGTTCAGGACGAATTTTTCGGAAGTCCCATTGCCTTCCATACGATTGAATATCAGCATAATAACAAAATGCATAAACAGCATTGCCAATTGTCACTTATCAACCGTCAACGAGCTCTGACATAGGCAGTTACGAAAGGACAAAGAACTCGTATCGTAGAGAAATTTGCACAGTTCAAAAAAAAGTCCGAAATTTGCATCGTAGAAAGAAAGAGATAGGGAGAGTTGATTTGTTGAGAGCAGCACCTTGGTGCTACTCCCATTTTTTCCCTCCCAAATGAAAAGACAAATGGACAAAGAACAACTGGTACAGCAATGGGGCAAATGCTTGTCGATCATCAGCGACAACATTCCTGCATCGGCATACAACATGTGGTTCGCAAACATCACACCGCTGAAGTTTGAGGATCATAAGTTGTATCTCGAGACACCCAGCCAGTTTGTTTACGAATACATTGAGGAACACTACATCGACCTCTTGTATGCGACCATATGCAAGATCTTCGGAGAGGACACCGACCTGATGTATCGTGTGCTTACCGACAAGACCAACCAGTTGTCTGTAGATCAAGAATCAGAGAACAAGCACTCTGCCGCCGGACAGCCTCAGTCGGCTACCCCGGAGAGACTCAGCAATAAGACTCCTGGCCGCATCAACGTCAGCACACAGGATCTTGATCCGATGCTCCGCACCAACTACAGTTTCGACACCTTCATTGAAGGACAAAGCAACAAGTTGGCAAGGGCTGTCGGTCAAAGTATTGCGCTCGATCCCGACCACACAATCTTCAATCCCTTGTTCGTATATGGAACAAGCGGTATAGGAAAGACCCACCTCATCAATGCCGTTGGCCTCAAGATCAAGGAGATCTTCCCCGAGAAACGCGTTCTGTATGTATCCGCTAATCTGTTCAAGGTGCAGTACATGGATGCTATTCGCAAGAACACCCTTACGGACTTCATCAACTTCTACCAGACGATTGATGTCCTCATCATTGACGATATTCAGGAATTTGCTGGAGCGGAAAAGACGCAGAACACCTTCTTCCACATCTTCAACCACTTGCATCAAAACGGCCGTCTGCTGATCATGTCTTGTGATCGTAATCCAGCCACGCTGGATGGTATAGAAGACCGTCTGATAACCCGTTTCAAATGGGGAATGGTTGCCGAAATCGAACGGCCTAACTTAGAACTGCGAAAGGCCATCCTTGAGAGCAAGATACATCGCGACGGCATCCACATGTCCGACGACGTGATTGAATACATCGCCCAGAATGTCACGGAGAGTGTACGTGAACTGGAAGGTATCCTCAACTCCATCATGGCGCATGCAACGATTATGAACAAGGAAGCCGATGTGACTCTGGCCCGTCGCATTATCGACAAAGCCATCGTCAAGGCTCCCCGCGAGGTCACCATCGACATGATTCTCAAAGAAGTGTGCGAGCACTATCATGTCACATCAGATGAGATTTCATCCAGCTGCCGCAAACATGCCATCGTTCAGGCAAGACAAGTAGCCATGTATCTGGCACAGCAGCATGTAAAAGGCATCACCCTCGCCCGTATCGGTGAACGCATTGGAAACAAAGACCACTCAACGGTGCTCCATGCCATAAACAACATCAAGGATTCCATTGCCTTTGACAAGATTCTCAAAAACGATATAGAAGAAATTGAGAAGACAGTACTTCAACGCTGACAACTCCCAAAACAACAGAGACGCATCCAACGATGCGTCTTTTTTTTGTGTACGAAAAAGCGCTTTGACAACACAAAGCCCTTATTAGTAAGGATAATATACACTCAATTGCATAAATCAGACCATTTGCAAACGAAGGAATGACACATTCTACCATGAAAATACCAATGAATACGAAAACGGAATGTTCATTCCAGAGCAGAGATTGTTCAAACTGACGAGCGGTCTGTACATCAGAAACCGGCAGACAAGGAAATTTTTACAAAAAACATTACTATAAAAGTAAAGAAAAGGCGGATAAAGATGAAATACATTGATGCGGAAAGAAAAACGAGCTTTGAAACGGATTTTTCAAAGTTTTGATTTTGAATTTCAAAGTTTCGAGTTCAAATTCCATCGCATTGGAAATTCCGTTTCAAAGTTCATTATAGAAAAATGGAAAGAGAATTCTAACGTAATCGTGCTCTTTTCGTTCATCATTGCAGTCCGCTCTCCAGAGAATGCTGAAAAAGCGATCACACGAACAGGTATTTCCACTATTTGTATGGGGGTCCCTCTTAAAGCAATCCACCAGCGATAACCTGCAGGATATTTCGGCTACGTTTGTATTGATACCCTACAAAAGTTTCACGTTTTGGGGAAATCTCTTTGGGAAAGAGATATCGGCATTGACGTTTTGTCAAATTCCTTCCTGGAGATGAAAGAGGAATCGTACCGGAACGGAACTTAATTGGACTGATTTCAAATAACATTTCTGCCCATTATGATTAACTATGAACGGGTTAAGATATGAAAAATTTCTTTTTTGGAAAACTTTTCGAGGTTTGCATTTTCATAACCGATTGAATTTCAATAGTGATTAACGATTTTTTGGAAAACTTTTGTTTTTGAAAGATTTTTTCAGTGATTTATTTTGATAATTCAGAAAAGGTGCTTAGCTTTGCACGGAATTTGTCCCAAAACATCTCGACTTTCTACAAAAGGAACATATTTCAGAACAAAAAACAAGAAAAATATCAACTGTGGAAAAGAAAACATACTCCTTCGACGAGGCGTTTCAAGCAACGCTGGAGTACTTTGGCGGTGACGAACTGGCCGCAAAAGTGTGGGTGAACAAGTATGCCATGAAGGATTCCTTCGGCAACATCTACGAGAAGACACCCGCAGACATGCATTGGCGTATCGCCAACGAGATTGCACGTATTGAGGAAAAGTACGAGAATCCCATGTCCGCCGAAGAAGTATTCGGCCTGCTTGACCATTTCCGTTACATCGTCCCGCAAGGAAGTCCCATGACTGGTATCGGCAACGACTACCAGATTGCTTCCTTGTCGAACTGTTTCGTCATCGGCATGGATGGCAACGCCGACAGTTACGGTGCCATTATCCGCATCGACGAAGAGCAAGTGCAGTTGATGAAACGTCGTGGTGGTGTAGGTCACGACCTCTCGCATATCCGTCCGAAAGGTTCGCCCGTCAAGAACTCCGCTCTCACCTCCACAGGTCTTGTTCCTTTCATGGAGCGTTACTCCAACAGCACACGCGAAGTGGCTCAGGATGGTCGACGTGGAGCCCTCATGCTTTCCGTTTCCATCAAACACCCCGACGCAGAATCCTTCATTGATGCCAAGATGACCGAAGGAAAGGTCACCGGAGCCAATGTATCCGTGAAGATGGACGATGCCTTCATGGAGGCTGCCGTCAAGGGCGAAAACTATCTGCAGACCTACCCTATCAGCGGGAAGGATCCTCTCTACACCCGTGAGGTGAACGCTTCACAACTTTGGGGAAAGATTATCCACAATGCATGGAAATCGGCCGAGCCTGGCGTCCTCTTCTGGGATACCATTCTTCGCGAGAGTGTGCCCGACTGTTATGCAGACCTCGGTTTCCGCACCGTCAGCACGAATCCTTGTGGTGAAATTCCTCTTTGTCCCTACGACAGTTGCCGACTGCTGGCAATCAACCTCTACAGTTACGTCAAGAATCCATTTACTCCCGAAGCATACTTCGACTATGCGCTTCTCCGCGAGCATGTCACGAAGGCCCAGCGCATCATGGACGACATCATCGACCTTGAAATCGAGAAAATCCAGAAGATTCAGGAGAAGATCGAAAGCGACCCCGAGAGTGAAGAAATCAAGTTCTCGGAGCGCAATCTGTGGAAAAAGATCATGGACAAGAGCACCAAGGGACGTCGTACAGGTGTTGGCATCACCGCAGAAGGCGATATGATTGCCGCCATGGGTTACACTTACGGCACAGACGAGGCTACAGACTTCTCCGTTGAGGTACACAAGGCCATTGCACTTGCCGCTTACCGTTCATCCGTTGTCATGGCCAAGGAACGTGGTGCCTTCTCCATCTTCGACGCTGAGCGCGAAAAGAACAATCCTTACATCAACCGTCTGCGTGAAGCCGATCCTGAACTCTACAGCGATATGGTTAAGTACGGACGTCGCAACATAGCCTGTCTCACCATTGCTCCGACAGGTACTGTCAGTCTGCTCACCCAGACCACCAGCGGCATTGAGCCCGTGTTCATGCCTGTATACAAGCGTCGTCGCAAAGTCAACAAGGACGATCCCGATGTACATATCGATTACACCGATGAAACCGGCGATTGCTTCGAAGAGTTTATCGTATACCATCACAAATTCCTTGATTGGATGCGCGTGAAAGGTTACGACACCACAAAGAAGTATACACAGGAAGAAATTGATGCCCTCCTTGCCGAAAGCCCGTACAACCATGCGGCAGCCAACGACATAGACTGGGTCAAAAAGGTACAGATGCAAGGTCGTATCCAGAAATGGGTCGATCACAGCATTAGCGTCACCATCAATCTGCCGGCTGATGTCGACGAAGAACTCGTCAACCGCCTCTACATTGAGGCATGGAAGTGTGGATGCAAAGGCTGCACTGTCTATCGTGATGGATGCCGCAGCGGAGTGCTTATCTCCACGAAGAAGAGCGAAGAAAAGAAGCCTGAACCATGCGACTGCCGTCAGCCTGTCGTGGAGGTCCGCCCGAAAGATCTGAAATGCGATGTCGTTCGTTTCCAGAACAACCGCGAAAAGTGGGTGGCCTTCGTCGGACTGCTGGACGGACGTCCATACGAGATTTTCACCGGTCTTCAGGACGATGACGAGGGCATCCTGCTACCCAAATCAGTCACAGAAGGACACATCATCAAGAACATCGACGAAAACGGCGTCAAGCGTTATGACTTCCAGTTCACCAACAAGCGTGGCTACAAAACCACCATTGAAGGACTGTCTGGAAAATTCAACAAGGAGTATTGGAACTATGCAAAACTCATCTCCGGCGTCTTGCGCTATCGTCTCCCCATTGACCAGGTCATCAAAATGGTCGGTTCGCTTGACATGGACAACGAAAGCATCAATACTTGGAAAGTGGGCGTAGAACGCGCACTGAAAAAATACATCGTGGATGGAACTCCCGTCAAGGACCAGGCATGCCCCAGTTGCGGAGAGCACACGTTGGTCTATGAAGAAGGCTGTCTCCACTGCACCAACTGCGGATACTCCAGATGCGGTTAATCTATCTCAGGAGACAATAATACCCACAACTGAGCATAAGGACTTTGTCATCTGGCACATTCCTTATGTTCTTTTGTTTACAAACGGACAGTATGGAAATAGAATTGAATGGTCTCACGTTTCACGCTTATCATGGCGTGTATCCATCCGAGCATGTTATCGGTGGCACTTACACCGTTGACCTGGTCCTTCATGCTCCCGACGAAGCCGCTTTCGAAAGCGACGACCTTGAGGACACCATTGACTATGGAGCAGTGTGCAAGACCGTCCAAGAAGAGATGCAACAACCTTCTGCACTCATCGAGCATGTTGCCGCACGTATTGCCCGCCATATCCTTCTTTCTTTTTCGGGCATCGAAAAGGTCGACATACGTCTCTGTAAACTCAATCCACCTATTGAAGGCATAGAGGTCGCCTCAGCCTGCATTCGCGGTTCTTTCAAGCGTTAGTTTCCAACAGCAGTCTATGAAGAAAGGTTTCATCCTTTGGGTCGTGTGTATTTGTCTCCTTCCGTTGATGATGTCAGCGAAAGGGTGGATAGATGTCACCTCACAATATATCGTGAACCCCAACTTCGACAACGACAGCAATGCGGGATGGAAAGGCAGTTCCCCCGGACATGCCCAAGCCGGCAGTTTTGCCGGAGAGTTCTGGAATTGCACTTTCGACTGCTGGCAGGATATTGCCTCCTTGCCAGATGGACGCTACCGCATCTCCGTTCAGACCTACTATCGCATCCACGACCCAAGCCAAAATGACCTTAACGCCTACATTGCTTCGGGCGGCAACGGTGAGGTTTACACGTATCTCTATGCCAATGACCAGGAGCAAGAGGTGCTCAACTACTACTCAGAATACTGCACCGAACAACTTGACAATACCACGGCATGGCTCTACAACAGTCGTGCTGGTGCCAATGTCTGCTATGCCCATTCCATGTACGCTGGCGTAGATTGTTTCAAGCGAGGCATGTACTGGAATCATATTGAGACCGACGTCACTGATGGCACGTTGCGTATCGGACTGCGATGCGACACTTACCAGACTGCAAGTTGGTGTCTGTTCGACAACTGGATGCTCGAATACTGGGGCGACATCGTTGACGTCACCGACATCATCCTAAAGGATGACGACATCCATCTTTGTCTCGGCGAGACCTATGCTGCGACAGCCACCATTCTCCCCTCTGATGCCACCTACCGAGGTGTCACTTGGCAGAGCGACGACACTTCCATTGCCGTTGTCGATGCCTATGGAACCATCAAGGGCGTTGGGAAAGGTACAACCACCATCACGGCTTCGTCGACCAATTATCCCGACATCAGTGCATCGTGTCAAGTCACCGTCACCTACAACCCTCCTTCATCAGAGTCCATTATCATCAACGAAATCATGGTCGGAAACAACGGCATGTTCATGGATCCTTCATGGAACTACGGTGGTTTCGTCGAACTCTATAACCCCACAGATGTCAGCGTCAGCCTTGGCTATTGCTACGTCAGCGATGATGTGCTCAACCCCACAGCCTTTCGTCTGCCTCTCGCCATCGGCTCCATACCTGCCCACGGATTCCTCACCCTCTGGTACGACCACTACCATGGGCAGTGGGGACCGACCCAAGTCGGTATGAAACTCGACGCTGACGGAGGCACCATAGTCATTGCCGACATGGAGGGCAACATCATCGTGACCCAAGACTACCCTGCTGCCATCTCGCGCACCTCCTATGCCCGTGTCACCGACGGCTCCAACCATTGGGGCTACACCTCCACACCCACGCCAAGTGCTACTAATGCCGGCAGCAGTTTTGCCACACAGCAACTCGAGGCCCCAACCGTCGATAAGGATGCCCAACTCTTCAGCGGCACCATCAACATTCAAGTCACAATCCCCAACGGATGCACTCTGCGCTACACCACCGACGGCTCTGTACCCACGCTCTCCAATGGAAAGACTGACACGAATGGTTCCTTCAGCATCTCATCAACCACCATCTACCGTTTCCGTCTATTCCGTGACGGCATGCTCCCCAGTCCCGTCGTTACACGCTCGTACATCAAGGAGAGTGCCTTCACGCGCAATGGCAAGCCTTGCACGCTGCCAGTCCTTTCCGTTGCTACCGAGCACGACAACCTCTACAGCAATGCCTATGGCATTTTCACTACAGGACCAAACGGACGGGCAGGAAACGGACAAAACCAGAAATGCAACTGGAATATGGACTGGGACCGTCCTGTGAACTTTGAACTCATAGACACTACTGGAGTCATGGTCATCAACGCTGAAGCCGACCTATCCGTCAGTGGAGGATGGACACGCGCTTCCGACCCCAAGTCATTCAAACTCAAAGCAGAAAAACAATACGGAAACGGCAACTTCTTCCGTTACACATTCTTCCCTACCAAGCCGTACAACCGCAACAAGACCATCTTGTTCCGCAATGGAGGAAACGATGGCGGATGCCGCATCAAAGACGCAGCCTTGCAGGAGATCATCTCACGAAGCGGGCTCAATCTCGACTGTCAGGCCTATGTACCCGTGCACCACTTCATCAATGGTGCATACAAGGGAGTCCTCAACATGCGCGAGCCGAACAACAAGCACTTTGTTCTTGCAAACTATGGCTACGACAGCGACGAAATCGATCAGTTTGAGATCAGTCCCGACTCAGGCTATGTCCAGATGACAGGAACGAAGGATGCCTTTGACCGTTGGTATCAACTGTCAGAGAATGCGGGTGACCCCGACACCTACAAGGAAATCTGTCGAATGGTCGACATTGAGGAGTTTATCAACTACATTGCCATAGAATTCTATCTTGGCAACTGGGATTGGCCAAAAAACAACCTCAAAGGATATCGACCACGTACTGAAGACGGACGTTTCCGTATGGTCACCTTTGACCTTGACGGAGCCTTCAGCGTCGGAGACCCCTTCACCACCTTTGAAAGCAAACGTATCTTTACCTTTGACATGCTGCGTGGTGATCGTCAAGGCGAGTACATCACCGATGAGATCGAGATTGTCACCATTTTCCTGAACATGCTTTCCAACGAGACCTTCCGCAAACAGTTCATCGATACTTATTGCCTGGTCACCTACAGCGTTTTTGATCCCGAGCGGTGCAGCAAGGTAATCAAAGAATTGGCAGAGCATGTGGCAGACGACATGTCTTTTTCCGGGAACAATCCCTGGAGCACAGCCAACGACCTTATTTCTCGTCTCAGTGCCTCCTACCAATCCACCAACATCAAGTATCTGCGCAACTATTCTCGCATGCAGTTGTCCGGAGTGTCCCCCATAGATGTTAAACTCCAGTCTGACCTTGAGGAGGCTCAACTCAGCGTTAATGGTCTTCCTGTTCCTTTGAACCGTTTTCACGGCACGCTCTTTCCTCCAACGACAGTCAAGGCCCAAGCCCCCGGAGGCTACCGATTCAAAGGATGGCAGTCGGCATCGCAAATCCTCAACACTGTCATTGAGAAGGGTGACAACTGGTCCTATTATGATCAAGGATCATTGGATGATGTGGATTGGACCGCCAACCTATACAACTATACCTCATGGAATAAAGGCAATGCTCCATTGGGTTACTTCACCTCCGACCCAGACAATGCTCGGGGTTACCAGACTTTCCTTGACTACGGCAGTGACAAGAATGCAAAACGCCCGACCTACTATTTCCGTACTCGTTTCACGCTTCGCTCCACGCCATCTTCTTCCGACATTTTCACCCTCAACTACACCTGCGATGATGGTTTTGTCATCTATGTAAACGGCAAGGAAGCAGGCCGTTACCTGATGCCTTCCGGCAAGCCATCTTTCAATACCTACGCCTCCTCACATGCGCCAGACAACCCAGACAGCGGCACGATGTCCCTCAACGCATCACTTTTCAAGAAAGGCATCAACTATATTGCCGTGGAGTTACATAACAATGCTGCCAACAGCACCGATGTTTACTGGGATGCCGAACTGGCGACAAGCGTTGGCGCCTCAGCGGATAACGCCATTGTCTCTACCGACGAAGAGTATTCTCTGCCCCCCACAGGTCCCCTCGTTCTCACAGCCCTGTTTGAACCCGATGATGAATTCAGCGGCACATCCTGCCCCGTCCGCATCAACGAAGTCAGCCCGACCAACAGCATCTATGTGAGCGATCAATGGAAGAAGAGTGACTGGATTGAATTGTACAACACCACATCTGAAGATATAGATCTTACCGGAATGTATCTATCCGATGACCCCGATGACCCTCTGGCATACCAGATTAGTACTGTCGAAGGCGTGGACAATATGTTGCCTGCTCATGGATTCCGCATAGTATGGTGTGACAAGTTGGAGCCTATCCATGCCCTTCACACCTCGTTCAAACTCGACAATGATGGTGGCTTTGTCATCCTCACTTCTGAGGACGAAACCCGGCAAGATATCTTTGAATACTGTGCGGCAGATGGTCAATGCACCGTAGGATTGTTCCCTGATGGCAGTGCAACCACTTACGTCATGCACTATCCCACCATTGAAAAAAGCAATGTCATCTCTTCAGCAGACAGCATCCATATCCAGCAGGCACTGCCCAACGGTATCCGCAGTATTACTGAAGAAGGACCTCCTGGCTCTGTCGATGACGGCATCTTGTACGACTTGTACGGACGACGTGTCATCCAGCCGCAGGCCAATAGCATTTACATCCTCAACGGCCGCAAAATACTCTTCCGAAAAGCAGAAGACGGCAAGCCGTAGGGATGATAATTCCAAGATTCTTTTTTTTCTATTTCTTTAAACATACTGTTCAGGCCTCCGGCCGTCGCGAGACTTCCGGAGGCCATTTTCCAAGAAACATGAGATTATGAGCATTTTCATTCTTTGGTTATCATTGGCAACCTTATTTATCGAGACTGACAATACGGTTGTTCGCACGAATCTGGCGGGCGAACCTCTTTCTTGTCTTTCTACCGAAACACCCGTATGGGCACCTCCTCCCGCCACAGACTCTGATGTGACACCCGACTATCCCTCTCTCCCTGGTGACGCTGCCACTGAAGGGTATGATGTGGCTGCTTATGTTTGGCCAGCCTACCACGACGATCCACGTTGGAAAGAGATAGGGTTGTTCGATCAACATCATGGAGAATGGGAGGTCGTACGACAAGCCAAACCTCGTTTTGAGGGGCACCGACAACCTCGCAAGCCTCTCTGGGGTTACCGCGACGAGACCAAGCCTCGTGTGCAGCAGCAGGCTATCGTCTGTGCCCGCGACCATGGTGTGAATACATTCATATTTGATTGGTATTGGTTTGAAGGGCGTCCCTTCCTACAGGACGTACTCGACAAAGGGTTTCTCAAGGCACGCAGCAACGAGGAGATGAAATTCTTCCTCATGTGGGCCAACCACGATGCCACCTCATATTGGGATCCGCGTACTGACCAGAAGGACAAAATCTACTGGCATGGAGGCGTCAATCGTGAAACATTTGATTCACTTTCCTCCCATGTCATCAAGCACTATTTCAGTTGTCCCAACTACTACCGCATCAAAGGCTGTCCGGTTTTTGCCATCTACGAGATAGGAACCTTCATCGAGGGCCTCGGAGGTATTGACGCAGCCCGCGAAGCACTTGACGACTTTCGCCGTCGCTGTGTAGAAGCGGGATTACCCGGAGTCCATCTCATGGCCATAGCATGGACTGCCTTGCCTTCAACGCTGTCCGGCACCCCTGGTGACGATACCCCCACGCAAGCCTCTACGCTCAAAACCCTTGGATTTGAGAGTGCCACCAACTACCAATGGTGCCACCTCGTCCCTGCCAACTGTGACTACGAACATTGGAGCGAACAGGGCATGCAATACTGGCAGACGGCAGACGAATTGGGTGTCCCCTACTTCCCGCATGTATCATTGGGATGGGATCCCAATCCACGTTACCCAAACGACGGGCCCGTTCAGCCTTGTGTGACAGATGTAACGGCTGCCCGTGTAGAAGAGTGTCTGTGCGAAGCACGAGCATACATCGATGCACATCCCGACCAGCCACCTCTTCTTACAATCAATGCATGGAACGAATGGTCCGAAGGCAGTTGCCTCGAGCCGGAAGCGACGGACCGCTATGCCTTCCTCAATGCCATTCGGAACGTCTTCTCCCCTACCCGTCGGAAATATAGGTTCCCCATTGGCAAATTTTGAGATTTCTTATCTTATTTTTCGAAAGAAGGAAAGAATAATTCCCGTTTCTTTTTGTACTTTTGTCGCCGAAATACTATCATATCCACACAAATGAAGAAGACAAGAGCAGCCGTCATCGGCTATGGAAACATTGGAAAGTATGCCTTGCAGGCACTGCAGGCAGCACCCGATTTCGAAATTGCAGGTATCGTACGCCGCCAAGGTTCAGCAAACTGCCCACAGGAACTGGCAGGATACCCTGTTGTAAGTCATGTCACAGACCTCCAGAATGTTGATGTAGCAATCCTCGCAACCCCCACCCGCAAGGTAGAAGAGTACGCGCTGGAGTGTCTTGCTGCAGGCATCAACACCGTCGACAGTTTTGATATCCACACCCAGATAGTTGACCTTCGCCGAACGCTCAACGAGGCAGCCCAGGCAGCAGGCAAAGCCTGCATCATCTCGGCAGGTTGGGATCCAGGCAGTGACAGCATCGTCCGCACATTGTTGCAAGCCATTGCCCCTAAGGGCCTTACATATACCAATTTCGGTCCTGGAATGAGTATGGGACATTCCGTCTGTGTCCGTTCGAAGGAAGGAGTGCGTGACGCCCTGTCCATGACCATACCCAAGGGCGAAGGCGTTCATCGTCGCATGGTATACGTAGAACTGGAAGAAGGCGCTTCGCTCGAAGAGGTTACTGCAGCCATTAAGGCTGACCCCTACTTCTCCTCCGATGAAACCTACGTCTTTGAAGTCGATAGCGTAGATGCAGTTCGTGATATGGGACATGGCGTCAACCTCACACGCAAAGGTGTGAGCGGACAGACGCAGAACCAGTTATTCGAATTCAATATGCGCATCAACAATCCGGCCCTCACCGGCCAGGTGCTCGTCTGCGCTGCCCGTGCCGTCACCCGTCAGCAGCCAGGTGCTTACACGATGATTGAGATTCCCGTCATTGACTATCTTCCCGGTGACCGGGAGGACAACATCCGTCATCTGGTCTAAGCGACAATGATAAATTAGTGTGATTATCCGCAAGGATACCTCCACACCTAATAACAAACAAAAATAACCCGCAGGCAGACATCCTGCGGGTTATTTTATGGGATTTCCCTAATGAAGGAATTGCCATCCTTTTGATTGTTCCTGCAACCCCTTCAGAACGACAAAAAAACGCAAGGACATAAGATATGTCAGATTTTCCCCTTTCTATTTTCTTTTTTTGACCTTTGAAACGAAAATTTTGATGCATAGAAATTCAAAAATGATGCACAGAAATTCAAAAACGTTGCATAGATATTTTCATTTCAAAGTTCATTTTTCTTTTTTCATCAACTCTTTTCATCAGCATTGCCTTTATTTTCCATTTGTTGGCAATGCTTATTGACAAAAAAAGCAAATTCCCCCTTCACAATCGTGAAAGGGGAAGTTTGGGATGTTCTATACCTCTGGTATGAGGTTAACGACACCTTTTCTCACTCAAAACGTGATGGCAGCACCACGATAGAAGTCTATCAGTCGAATCTGATAAAGGTATTGCCAGCGAGCCTGAGCCAAATCCGAAGCCGCTTTCATCAGACGGCTCTTGGCTTCATTGAACTCGGTGATATTTGCCTTGGCATTCTCATATTTGGCCGTCATGAGTTCAAAGGCTTCGCGTGCACTCTTCTCTGCGGCAATACTCCCCTCATACTGGCTTTTTGCGGAAGCAGCATTGCAGCATGCTTGTTGTATCTCCTTGAACAGATTCTTGTTGGCATTCTCGAGTTGCAGTTCCTGATTGCGATACGAAAGTTGAGCCAAACGGACATTGTTGCGGGTGGAAAGCCGATTGAAAACAGGAACCGAAAGCGAAAGGCTGACATACTGACTGAAGTTGTTCTTCAACTGTGTGCCGAACGATGACGACTGTCTTCCAGAAGCCGTGTAGAAATTGCTTCCCACACCTCCGTTTAAGGACAGTGACGGAAGATACCCGCCTTTTGCAATGGAAATATTCTTCTCTGCAGACTCCAAGCGAATACGTTCACTCCGGATGGAAGGACGCACCTGCACTGCCTCAGCAAAGACTTGCTCTGGCAGCAAAGAGGGCGTAACATCAAATAAATCAACGGATGGCCGTGCTATGGAGAAGTGCTCTGTGGAAGGCAATTCCAGCAACTGTGCCAAGTCAAGAACCGCAATGTCTAAATTGCCTTTTGCCTGAATGGCGGATAAGCGGCTTTGCGCCAATGTGGCCTCCTGAGCACTGACTTCTGCCGAAGAAGCCTTACCGTTGGCATACATTGAGGCAAGACGAACGACCTGCATTGAGTCCACCTCTATCTGGTTCAAGGCGACATTGAGAATCTCCTGATTATAGAGAATCTGCACATACGCCTGAGCCACAGCAATGCGGATATCATCGCGAGCCTTTTCCAAATCAGCAGTAGCAGCGTCCAGATTCAGACGGTTCTGGGCAATGGTATTGCGAATAGTGAAGCCCTGGAAAACGGGCACATCTGCACCAACGCTGAATGAGGTATTGGTCGTATTGGTATTCGAGTAGGTATTGTCTTGTGTCAGTCCTCGTCCGAAGGAGAAGTTCTGCGAACCACCTGCCGAAACACCGGGCAGACGGCGAGCCTTGGCCGTGCTGAGTTCTGTTTCGCTCTGAAGCACATTCAGTTGATTCTGCTGAACGGTGATGTTATGTGCAAGCGCATAATCAATGCAGTCTTCTATCGTCCAGGGGCCTTCATGCACATCGTCCTGTGCCTGCAGAGAGAGGGTTGCCAAAAGCATTCCTAAGCAGCAGAGAACAAGGCGGAAAGGAAATAAGCAATGTTTCATAGGATCAATTCTTTTCTTCCGTTGCCGTTTCAATGATCTTTGGTCCGCGCACAATGTCGCCCTGTGCAAGACCGCTCTTTACCTCAATGTCTAGGCCGTTGCTGAGTCCCGTTTCCACAGTCCTGCGATCCCAGACTCCATCAGCAGTCTTCACGTAGACAAAAGTTTCGTCTCCTTCATATTCCAATGCACTTTCAGGAATGGAAAGCACCTGCTGTGCCTGTTCGAGGACAATCTCGGCATTGGCACTGTAGCCTGAACGTATCATACGGTCGGAAGAAACAACCACTGCAGCCTTCACCTCAAACTGGTTGGTTCCATTCGTCTCAACTGCCTTTGGAGAGACATACTCGAGCGTAGCATCAAAGCGCAGATCACTCAGAGCACCGATAGTGATGGTCAGCGGCATACCCTCGACAAGGCTTCCCACCTCTGTCTCATCAATGTTGCCGTCGAAAATCAAGTCATTCATGTCGGCTACGGTTGCGACAGTCGTACCATCATTCATGGTGTTGGCCTGAATCACAGAATTTCCCACCTTGACGGGAACATCAAGTATCAATCCTGTGACAGTACTGCGTACAAGTGTACTGGACGAAGTGGCATTGGATGACGAGACTCCGTCACGGATGACCTCCAAGGCATCTTGGGCCCCAGCACGTTCTTCCTTTGCCTGAGCCAGTTCTTGTGATACCTTGTCCATCTCCTCGGCACTGACCAGATTCTTGTCGAACAGGGCCTTCTCGCGATCATAGTTCACCTGTGCCTGCTTGAGGTTGATTTCAGACAGACGTACACGACTTTGTGCCGAACTCAGCGAAGTCATGTCGGGGATGACCTTCAGACGGGCAATGATTTCGTCCTTCTGCACCTGTTGTCCAGCCTCCTTGCAGAGTTCAGCGATGATGCCGTTGATCTGAGGCTTGATATTCACCTCGTTGCGGGGAACGATCTTGCCAGTGATGACGGTCGTACGTGCTATGTCCTTGCATTCGGCCGTCAGTTCGCTGTATTGCTCGACCTTGGGCTTTGAGTTGTTGAAGAGGAACACGAAGGTTCCGATGACGATTCCTGCAATAAGCAGGAAGAGGATGTACTTGCTGATGCGTTTCATATTTTATTCTTATAATTATTCAAATTGTTGTCATTCGTCGTGCATGGCCTCAACAGGTTTCACATGCATCGCCCGCAGGGCGGGAGCCAATCCTGCCAGGGCACCGAGCAAAGTGAGCAGGAGGGCAGCCAGGATGGCCGTGGTAAAATCAATCTGGAATACGACCTGATTCTTGTTGATGGCCTCCAATCCACTGAGCATGAGCACCGAAAAGACGATTCCTGCGCAGCCTGCCACAAGGGTAAGCGAGATGCTTTCCATCAAAATCTGTGACAGTACCTCGCCGGGCATGGCTCCTATGGCACGACGAATGCCAATCTCCACTGTACGCTCACGGACAGTCACCATCATGATGTTGCTCACACCGATAGCCCCTGCCAATAATGTGCCAAGGCCAACAAGCCAGATGAGGAAGTTCAGACCGCGGAACAGGTTGTCAACGATGGAGAACAACTGCTCGGCATTGAACACCATCATAGCCTGGTCATCCGAAGCATCGAAATTGTGACGTCTTGCCATCACCTGACGCAGACGAGGCTCCACACTGCTCATCTTTACTCCGTTCTTGCCTGTAACGCACAAGCAGTCCACAGTATTGCCACGATGGTATAGTTTGGCAGCCACGGTAAAGGGAATTACCACCGATTGAGACATTCTGCCATCAATCTCTATATTGGCGGTACTAAAGTCAACGCCAACAATACTGAACCATATATCGTCCACCTGGACGAACTTACCACAAGGATCTCCTCCTTCGGGAAAGAGTTCATTATAAATGCGTTTGCCAATGACACATACCTTGCGTTCCTGTTCATTGTCCAGACCGTTGATGAAACGGCCATATTTCAGATGAGACGTTTGGATATACTTATAATCGTCGGCTACTCCCTTCACCGTACACGAGGAAGTGTTTGATCCGTAGTTCACATTCTTGCCTCCGTTGCTGATCAAGGGAGTCACGACATCCAGTTCTGGCACCATACGTTTCAGACGATCCACATCATCAACCTGGATGCTCCAGTAGCGTCCCTCTGCCATACCCTTATAGGGCTTGGAGGTATTCGACGAGGCGACGATCATCGTATTGGAGGCAAAGCCTTCAAAATTCTTCATCAACATTTGCTTGAGACCTGCACCACCACCTACAAGGAACAGCAACATGAAGAGGCCCCAGAATACTCCGAAACCAGTCAAGAGGGTGCGTCGTTTGTTGCGGACAAGCGAATCGCCTATTTCACGGAAGGTATCAATATCGAATCTCATAGGTCAGTCGGCTCTCAATGCTTCAATGGGACGAACTTTGGCTGCCTTGCGAGCCGGAGCGAGACCGGCAAGCGTGCCGGCTATGATGAGTACGAGTGTAGCCTCAATGGCTACATCAATGCCAACAGTAGGATTGACAAGCATACGAATCTGCTCACCAAACACAGCCATTGTCGACTGCCCGAGAGTCTTGTCCATCAGTTGACAAGCCGCCATACCGAGCGCCATGCCAATGTATCCGAACGCTGCTGTGATGCAGACGCTCTCGGCAACAATCAATTTCATTATGCTCCAAGGACGGGCTCCAATGGCCTTGCGGACGCCGAACTCATGTGTACGTTCCTTCACGGTGATGAGCATGATGTTGCTTACACCCACAATTCCTCCAAGCAGAGTGAACAGACCGATAATCCAAAGTGCCGTGTTGAGAATGCCTGCACCCTTCTCCATCTGCATATTCTGCGTGAAACGGTTCCATATCCAAGTAGCACTCTCGTCATCGGGTGCTGCACGATGAGCAGTATTGACGGCAGCCTTCAATTCGCGTTCAAACTCCTCGTTGGCCTCTTCGCTTTCAAGGCCATGGAAGGTGAAGGTCATCTGGTCAATGCGGTTGTCCAGTCCAAAGATGGTCTTCACTGTGGTATAGGGCACAAACAAGTCACGGTCATTGGTATTCTCCTCTGTTTTGCGGATGCCAACAACAAGGAAGGAGAAGGTGCCCACTTTCACGCGTTTTCCCAGCAGACTGTCATAATCTGTACCTCCCGACAGGAAATTTTTCGCCATCAGATGGTTGAGTACGATGACCTTGCGGTTCTCCGCAATGTCCCTGTCATTGATGAAACGCCCGGCCAACAATTCCAGGCGGTTCATTTCTGCATAGCCTGGATATGTGCCGCTGAGAGATACATTGTTGAAATAACGACGTCCGTAAGTCAGCGTATAACCGCTCTGCGTATGGCTGGTGGTTACCTCGTCTACATATTTGTTGAAGGGCTCCTCTGCCAGCATCTCCATGTCGCTCTCCTCCAAACGTATCAGACGGCCGGTCTTCAGTCCGTCATAAGGTTTGGAGGTCATACCGCCACCCATCATCATAGTGTTTGAGGCGAAACTGCTGCCACCTTGGTTGAAGGCGCCCATCAGTCCATTGCCAGCACCAAGAAGTACTATGATCATGAAGATGCCCCAGGCAACTGCAAAGCCTGTCAGGCAGGTTCGCAGTTTGTTGCGGCGAACGCTCTCCCATACTTCTGATAATAAATCGTGCATGGTTGGGAATGTTTATTTCATGATTGTTGCCGTACCAAATGCCGAGGCATCATGCTTGCGGTTGTCTTCAATCTCACCGATTACTCCATCACGTATGTGGATGATGCGATCAGTACAGTTGGCCACGCCACTCTCGTGGGTCACGACAATGATGGTGACGCCCTCTTCACGGTTCAGTTGGCCCAACAGTTCCATCACCTCCACCGAAGTTTTGGAATCAAGGGCACCCGTCGGCTCATCAGCCAGGATTATCTCAGGATGTGTGATAAGGGCACGGGCAATGGCAACGCGTTGCTTTTGTCCACCAGACATCTCGTTGGGATAATGGCTCGCCCAGTCTTTCAGCCCGAGACGGTCCAGATACTCCATGGCAATCTCATGCCTTTTCCGACGTCCTACACCCTGATAAAAGAGAGGCAGTTCCACATTCTCAACGGCTGTCTTGAAGGAAATCAGATTGAATGACTGGAAGATGAATCCTATCATTTTGTTGCGATAAGCCGCAGCCTGACGCTCGCTGAGCCCTTTGATCAGACGTCCATCAATCAGATATTCACCTTCATCGTAGTTGTCAAGAATACCCAGAATATTCAATAAGGTAGACTTACCAGAACCTGAAGCACCCATGATGGAAACAAACTCCCCTTTCTCTATAGAAAGATCTATACCCTTCAGTACATGGAGAGGCTGAGCGCCCCAATATGTTTTATTTACGTTGTGGAGTTCTATTTGCATAACATTAATTGGACGCACAAAGGTATCTCTTTGTTGCAGTTCGCCCCGTGGTTTAACATTTTTTAATGTACAAAGATACACCTCTTAATATCCCGAAAGAGTCCTTAACACAGAAGGAGAGTTCCATGGAACTCTCCTTCTAATTTTTCTTCTGTATGTATCGGATATCAACGCGTCAAATCCATGACAGCGCGGAGATAGCCAATGCTCTCGGCAACACCGGCATGGGGGTCATTGCCGTTCTTTTCAAACTCGAGTGATACCTTGCCCTTGTAGTCAATATAACGGAGAGCACGGATGATGGGTGCAAAGTCAATGACACCGCGTCCCATCTCCCAAGTCTGGCCTTCACGCGAAGCAGCCGTCTCGTCCTTGATATGGATATCGTAAATCCAGTCCTTATAGGCAATGATGTCATGCACGATGTCCTCGCCCATGCGAATGCTGTGTCCAAGGTCCATGCAACAGCCTACACCCAACGAAGGATCCTTCACCAGTTCCACCACCTTGTGGATGTTGGGGAAGGGAGCGCCGTCAGGTCCGTGGGTATGAATGGCCACGCGAATACCAGTCTCTGCCACCTTTGCAATGACATAATCTATGAGTTCGTAATTGGGCACGCCGATGAATACATTGCTGCCGTAACGGGCTGCATAGGCAAAGGCACGGTCTACCTCTGCTTCGGTCTTCATGTAGATGGGGCCAAGGATGTATCCCTCGATGCCATACTCAGCACACTTGGCCTTGAAAGCATCCATCTGTTCGCTGGTAGCATCAAGAGGCAGCCACCAATCCTTGACCGAGAAGTATCGCACATCCATGCTCTTAAGATATTTAAGAGTCTGATCGATGTCGAAATTGCGGTAGGAAAAGCCAGCGACTCCAATCTGAAAGTCATCCGACCCACGATGATCACCCACAAGTTGGGCATTGGCCGACAGAGAGAGAAGTACGGCCATAAGACTAAGGAAGAAGTAACGTTTCATAGATACTTATTTGAATTCTTTATAGGCAAGCGGGATACGAACGCCAAAGGCGATATCGCCGAGAGAGCCTGCCCCGTACTTGTCCCAACTGCCGTCAGCACCCGACTGGAGGCGATGACGGAAGAAATTCTCACCATTGATGAAGCCCATACCGCTTATGCCAGCCTGTGCAAAGACGGATGCGCCCTTGGCAATGTTGAACTCAACACCAATGCCAAAGCCCAGTTCCGATTGGTCAATCTTACCAAGATAGGTCGTGCCACGCAGGTAAGCATAAGGAGAAGCAAAGCGCTGCATCAGGTAAGCACGATAGACAAGCGAAAGAGGCATGCCTATCTTCTTGCCATCATATTCCTTCATGGATTGATTATCCTGGACAGGAGTTAAGGTGTAACTGTTCACACCGAAGGAAGCACCAAGATAACTGATACGGTTGAAACGATAACCGATTTCAGCATCGAAACGACTGTTGTTGAACGACTGCCCTTCGTACTTGAAAGCGTGCTGCGTACCACCGTCAAAAGCAATGCGAAAACCACGTACTCGCTCGTCGAGACGGGCGTTACGGATTGCCTTGCGGGCAAGGTCATCACCGTTATACATACCATAGTCATACTGTCCGGGATACTGGCGGGCATCCATCGGATTGTTCGTCTGAGCGAATAGATTTGTGCTCATTCCAAGCAGGAGCACAACTGCCAAAAACATTTTCTTCATTCTTGTATGTTTGTTTTTAATGTATAGTTTTCACGATTCTGGGTGCGAAGATAACCATTTTTTCTTTATATCTACAAAAAACGCCTCTTTTTCTCAACTCTCTGCCTTTCTCTTCACATTCTTTTTGTATCTTCGCAGTTCAAACAATCAAATGGCAAACAAATGAAACGTACCTTATGGATTTCCTGCATCCTGTGGCTGGCCACGCCGATTGCCGCACAGCAGGTCAACGAGACTGAAGAGTTCTCCGGACAGAGTTGCACAAGCATCATGGTAGGTCGTCTGGCAAGTACAGACGGTTCTGTCATCACCTCTCACACATGCGATGGCCGTTATCGTACATGGGCCTTCGTGGAACCGGCAGCCGACCATGCCAAAGAGGATCTACACGATGTCTGCAGGGGAACAATGAACACCTCCTTCCATGGTGATACCACTGGTGTACGTCTGGTCGGACAGATTCCAGAAGCGCGTCATACTTATGCCTATTTGAACGTAGGTTATCCTTGTCTCAACGAGAAGCAACTCGCCATTGGCGAGACCACCTTCAGTGGGCCTGACACGCTGATCAATCCCAAAGGCATGTTTACTATTGAAGAACTCGAACGTGTGGCCCTCATGCGTTGCGACAATGCCCGTGATGCTATACGACTCATCGGTTCACTCATAAGCAAGTATGGCTATGGCGATGCAGGTGAATGTATTACCTTGGCCGACAAAAACGAGGTCTGGCAGATGGAAATCCTGGGAGCAGGTCCCGATGTTATCGGTGGCATCTGGGCAGCACGACGCATCCCCGACGACCATGTGGGTGTTTCGGCCAACATTCCCCGTATAGGCACTATTGACCGTAAGGACAAAGAGTTCTGCATGGCCTCTGACAATGTCGAAAAGGTGGCAAAACAATATGGCCTCTGGGACGGCAAGGGCGAATTTTCTTTCTGGCGCGCTTTCCATAGCGACTACGGGGATGGCCACAACTACAGCGATCGTGAATATTTCATTCTCAACGCCTTGGCTCCTTCGTTGGGTCTGACGCGCGACATGGATGAGCTGCCCTTCTCTGTAAAGCCAGACTCATTGGTTGACGTCCGTCAGGTGATGGAACTCTTCCGCAGCACCTTCGAGGGGACATTCATGGATATGTGCCAGAATGTGAAGATGTCCACCCAACGCAAGAATGAGGAGGGCAATGTCTACACCGACACGATTGTGAGTCCCATTGCCAACCCTTGGTTGAGTTCCACTATGCGCAACACCCTCAATACGCTCTGCGAAGGGACAGTCGAGTTCCGTCGTACTGTGGCTGTAGCCTGGTGCGCTTACTCCCATATTACCCAACTCCGCAATTGGCTTCCCGATGAAGTCGGAGGCATCTGCTGGTACTCTGTCGACAACCCTGCTCAAAGTCCTCGCATCCCCATCTTCAGTGGCACCACTCGTCTGCCCGAGGCCTACGACCGTTGTGGGCAGTATGCTTATGACCCGACCTCTGCACTATGGCAGTTCCGCAAGGCCAACAAACTGGCAACCGTGGCATGGCAAAGTACCAAAAAGCAACTCACCACTCAGGTGCTCGAATCCGAGACAGCAGCCTTCGAAGGTTTGAAGGGACTGGAGGAGCATGTCAAGACCTCAACACCCGAACGTGCTTCCGCGTTGCTTAACGCCTACACAGCCAACGTTTACAGCGATGCTGTTTCGCGTTGGGAGAAACTTGAAAGTTCGTTCTGGACCCGCTTCGGATTGGGGTTCTAATCAAAGTACTTATATATATACAATCAGGCGCGCTGCAGCACGCCTGATTGTTTTTTGTTTGCGACTTCAATAATGGAAAGGAGTCATATACTCCACACCCCTACGGAAGTCATTTCTTTCTCTCAACCACAAAGGTTTTCTTGTCTGGTCCAACCCCGGTAATAGTGAGACGAGTCCATCCATCGGGCAGACAAGGGGCTACCTGCCGTATACCCTTCGGGGTGATACGCAATCCGCCAAAACCTGCCAACACTGCCTGCAGCATACCGCCAGCACCAGTGGAGAAATAGGGATTGCTACCACCTGCACTCTCACTGAGCACACCGAAAGGCGGACATTTATGGGGCTCATAGCATTTCTTGAAAAGCCGGAAAGCATTCTCGCTGTCGCCCAGGCTTGCATAGATGGTGCTATAGATGCATGAGCCCATGGCAGGACCATGAGGATCGGTCTTTGACTCATAGTAGAGCAGGTTGCGACGGGCTTCGTCTTTACCACTCACCAAACCCAATGGATAGGTGAGCAGACAGACATCAGCCTGCTTGATAGTCTGACCCTCATAGGTGGCATTTTCCTTCATGACACCGTCGTCGAAGTAATAGAAGGCCAAACCGTCTGCCACCTCTTTCCAGAAGGCATTGGGTTTCATTTTCAATACGCGAGCTGCGCTGATGGCCCCCAACAGGGCACTGCGTGCCGCTCCATTGGTGTATGCGTTGTCATTCACATTGCTGGAGTATTCATTGGCTCCTGTCACATGGCAGATTGAATAACTGCCGTCATCGTTCTTCTCAACACGGCTCACTACAAACTCGGCTACTCGGCTGATGAGTTTCCAACCATCGTTTGCAAGCCACGTCTTGTCTTGGGTCACACAGTAGTAGTTCCATGCGGCAATGCCCACATCAGGGGTGATGTGGTGTTCCGTAGAGCCAGTCATTGCCCATACGGGACAGGACTCCTCGCCGGTATCATCGCATTCCCAAGGGAACATCGCACCTCTGTATCCAAACATTCGGGCACGTTTTTCAGCCTGAGGCAGGCGATCCACGCGATAGTCCACCATGCTCTTAGCCATCTGCGGATTCAGCATCAAGAGAGGGGGAAACATCCAGATTTCTGAATCCCAGAATACATGACGGTTGTATCCGTTGCTGCTCAATCCCATAGGGGAAGGGCTCTCGCGGTTATCCTCTCCAACAAACGAATAGAGGTGATAGAGAGCACTGTGTACATCCTGTTGGCTTTGGGGATCGCCTTCTATCTGGATGTCACTCTCCCAAATGCGGGACCAGCAGGCAAGATGAGCATCGACAAGGGCATCCATTCCGCGTGATCCCACTGCCTGGACAATGCGCATGGTCTCATTGCGTGGAGTTGCAAAATCTCGCGAATTGCATATTGCGGCCAGAACGGCAAAACGGCTTGTCACACCAGCCTTCAAGTTCAGCCGCAGGTTCATGGAAGGGAGATCTCCGTAAGTGCTGGAAACGACAGTTCGCCGCACAGCGTCATCATCCAGCAGGAAAGTCGTCGTCGAGGCTACCTCATAGCGGCCATTCCGTGTGCGGGCTGCATAGTTGTTCAGAGGAATGTATTGCCCGACATCATTAGTTGTCTGATAGTTGCGCAGCACGTCGCGTGCTTGCTGGCCATCCTCAGTACACTGCACAGCCTCAATGGTCATATCGCGCTGAGGTGTCACCTCCACAATGGTGAGTTGACTGTACGGAAGGTTACGCAGCACATACTGTGTATACTGCCAGTGGGCATCCTTGCTGTCAAAGCGGGTGATGGCACAAGCATGCTGCATGTCAAGGGTCTGCGACCAGCCCGTCAGTACATCGTCAGTGATTTCGGTTCCTTCAACAAGCATGTGCAGTCGGGTAGCCTTGGGACCTTCAACACCGCTGTTCACAGCATCGTATCCCTGGCCCACGTCATACACACCGGCAAGGAAAGTACTTCCCGTATCAAAGCAATTGTTTGAAGTGACCAGACTGATATAGCCATTTGCAAGCGTCACACCAGTGTAGGGAGAACGGGCGTTGGCAGTGAGCAGCCAAGGATCCTGGGCATACACACTGATGCCCAAAGACAGGATAAGAAAGAAAGATAATAGTCTTTTCATAATGAATGACGAACTTGATTATATGCTATTTGTTATTTTTCGTTCAATTATCGCTACTCTTGAAAGACAGCACTGCAAAGATAACAAGAAACAGATAAAAGAAAGAAGGAATGGAAAAAATAATACAAATGAATCTTTCTTACGGACCAGCCTGCGGTTCTTTCTTTTTGTCGTTTTTTGTTGTTTCTTTCTTTCAATGCTTCTTTTTTTATTACTTTTGTCCCAACAAAATTCTACCAAAATGAAAAAAGCATACATACTCCTGCTTGCCTTGGTACTGGCGCTGCCAGGCAATGCACGCACACTTCGTCTGCTATATTGGAATATCCAGAATGGCATGTGGGCGGACCAAGGTTACAACTACGACAACTTTGTCCATTTCGTGGATTCTCTGAAGCCCGACATCTGCGTGTGGTGCGAGGCTGCCTCCATCTTCCAGACAGACTCTGACAAGGCGTTGCCCTCTACCGACGACAAGTACCTGCCCTACAATTGGGATGAACTGGCCCTCCGTTACGGACACCCCTACGTCTATCTTGGAGGCTGGCATGACAACTATCCTCAAGTCATCACCTCCCGCTATCCCATCCGCAACGTCAAGCGCCTTCTCAACAGTGAAGACGGCAGCGTGAGCATAGCCCATGGAGCCAGTTGGGCTCAACTCGATCTGCAAGGACAGACAGTCAACATTGTCACCCTCCACACCTGGCCTATGGGCTATGACCGAGATGCAGACGACCGAAAGGCAAGCGCTGCCGAAGGTGGAGGTGACAAGTATCGTCGTCGCGAAATCGAGGCCATCTGCAGCCAGACCATCCTCACCCATCCCGATGCTGCCAACGAATACTGGCTCATGATGGGCGACTTCAACTCACCCTCACGGGTAGACAGTGCCCACTACAACTATCCGTCCAACAGTACCAAATATCTCACCCTCGACTATGTACGCGAGCAGACGCCCTACCTCGACATCATTGCCGAGAAGCATCTCGGAGAATTTCATCAAAGCATTGCCGGAGAACGACGCATCGATTTTGTCTGCTGCACCCCTGCCTTCTACCGTTGTATCAGCGAGGCCCATATCATCCCCCAGGACCCCTCGGGATGGCTCAACCTTCAGAGTGCCAATCTCAGCAACTTCAACTATCCCTCCGACCATCTTCCGATTCTCGTTGATTTCAATCTGAAACACCGCAAATAAGCCATACTGCAGTATATTCCAATCCAAACCTGCTTCCTTTAGTTCTTTGTTCAGCCAAGCATCCTATCCAGTCCGATCCATTGAAAGCCAAAGCATTACTTGAATTGCATCTGGCAGTACTCCTTGCCGGAGGTACGGGCATTCTAGGGAGGCTCATCTCTCTGGGAGGGCTTGGTCTGGTATGGTACCGCATGCTGGTAGCAGTGACAACCATGCTGCTGGTCCTTCTTTGTCTTCGTCATCCTTTTGCAGTGACGCGAAAAAAACGTCTGCGCATTGCAGGTTGCGGCATGTTGCTCACTCTCCATTGGGTAGCATTCTTCGCCAGCATCAAGGCATCCAACGTCTCAGTCGGAGTAGCCTGCATAGCTACGTCCTGCTTCTTCACCTCACTGTTTGACCCGCTCCTCAACCGACATAGGGTATCTCTGCGCGACATTCTCATCAGTTTCATCGCCATCACAGGCATTCTGCTCGTATTCAGCCTCGATGTACGCTACCGAATGGGTATTGCTCTCGGACTCCTCTCCGCTGCACTCTATTCCTTGTTCTCAGTCTGCAACATACGTACAGCCCAAGCCACAGGAGCCGACTCCCCCACAATGCTCATGTGGGAATTGACAGGAGGAGCCGCATTGCTTACTCTCCTCATACCCATCTACAGCCTACTCGCCCACGCCCCAATTCCCATACCTGCTCAAAGCGATGTGCTACCCCTCGTGTTGCTCGGTTCATTGTTCACAGTCGTTCCCATCTTCCTCCAGGTTCATGTATTGCGCACACTTACAGCCTTTACGGTCAACATCACCTATAACCTCGAGCCTGTCTACAGCATAATCCTCGCCGCCCTTCTTTTCAACGAAGCACGCGAAGTGGGCATTACCTTCTGGATTGGCATAACGTTCGTCGTCATCTCCGTAGTGCTTCAAACACTACGCGCACTTCCACACCGCAACCAGCCATAAAGTTATACTTTCACACACGATGATTCATTATCCGAGCAAAAGAATAATAGTATCGTGAAAAGGGAAAATGCAATCTCCCATTTCAAGCATCTTTATGGATTTTCGAAGAAGTTCGGTTTCAGGCTGAAAAGGTTGGAATTCAACCCGGAAACTTTCGAAATCCGACAAAGAAGTTCTTTTTTGT
>R22__coassemble_126_pt1 | contig 60196 bp, 57 predicted proteins | sample R22__metabat2_low_PE_006 | metagenome-assembled genome bin R22
GCTTGCCGAGGTCCGTGGTGGCGTCCCTTTCGGAAAGCGGGTGCAAAGGTAAGGCGACTTTTCTTTCCTACCAAACTTTTCAACAACTTTTTTTGAGAAAAACCGCAAAAACATGAATTTTCTCCCGATTTAAGGCCATTCTTGCGTATCTGCAGACGCTCATTTGACTGATTACGATTTAAAAGCGCAAAAAGAAAAGAAGCCCGCAGATGTGTGGGCTTCTCTATATTTAAATAAGGTATAGGAGGGCAATTATTCCAGACAGAGCGAAATGCCTTTCTCATCGGCAAGGCGGCGCATGTTTATGAGGGCATAGCGCATACGGCCAAGCGCAGTGTTGATGCTGACGCCAGTTGCATCAGCAATTTCCTTGAAACTGAGGTCCTGGTAGAAACGCATATACACGACCTCACGCTGCACAGTGGGAAGGGCGCAGATAAGACGGCGGACATCGCGCAAAACCTGATTGTTAGCCAAAGCGGTCTCTACATTGCCCTCGCACAGTTCAGGATCATTGAAGATGTCCATTTCGGTCTCGTCGTTGGAAATGACATTCTCGTTCTTTTCCTGACGGAAATAGTCAAGGGTAAGGTTGTGTGCTATGCGAGTAATCCAAGCACAAAACTTACCGTTATCGCTATATCGACCCTGACGGATGGACATGATGGCTTTGACGAAGGTCTCCTGAAAAAGATCTTCAGCCAAAGTGGCATTGCGAACTAAGAAATAAATATAGGTATAAATCTTGCTCTGATAGCGAGCAAGCAATTCATCAAATGCCTTGTCTTCACCTTTTGAATACAATCCGACCAATGCTTCATCGGTCAGCGACTTCAAATTGTTCATAAACTTCCTTTTTTACTTGAATGGAGTAAAGGATGTTTCGATAGGCAATGACGTTTTAATTGTTAATTGAATGATATTCGTGGCAAAGGAAAAGCAAAAAATGGAATGTACCAAACATTTTTGCAAAAAAATGCGTTTTTTTACCGTTTTGGCACAATATTTGGCTGTTTTAGCCGTTACCAAGGCTTCAAAAAGGTCATTCTGCTGTCCAAAGCGGCATATCGGCATGACCGCGCAGAAAGTCGGCAATGGGCATGCGTTTCTTGCCGGCAACTTGAAGACTCTCGATGGAAAGTACCCCCTTACCCGTTCCAACATGAAGATAGGACTTTCCGTCGGATTCCATCTCACCAGGGTTCAACCTGCCTTCATGCACATGGGTAGTAAATACCTTTACATTTACATTCGTACCATCGGGAGTGAGGAACTCTGTCCAGGCTGCCGGATAGGGAGAGAGGCCTCGCACAAAATCGTGAATGGCGGCTGCAGATTGGTGCCAATCAATGCGACACGTCTCGCGAAAAATTTTCGGAGCAGGACGTAATGTTCCCTCCATGGGTTGTGGGACAGAAACGACAGTGCCTGCAATGATGTCGTCGACGGTGCGAAGCACCAATGAGGAGCCAAGTTCCATCAACCTGTCGTGAACGACTTCGACGTCATCGTCCTCTCCTATCGCAATGCGTTCCTGATGTATAATTTCACCGGTATCAATCTCGTGCTGCAGGAAGAAGGTCGTAACGCCCGTCTCCTTCTCGCCGTTGATGATGGCCCAGTTGATGGGAGCCGCTCCGCGATACTGAGGCAGCAATGAGGCATGAAGATTGAAAGTGCCACAGGGAGGCATCGCCCAGACGACCTCCGGCAACATGCGGAAGGCCACGACAATCTGAAGATCAGCATGGTAGGAACGAAGTTCATCGAGAAATTTCTCATCCTTGAGTTTCTCAGGCTGAAGGACAGGTAATCCAACGGACTGGGCATACTGTTTGACGGCACTTGATTGGAGAATGCTGCCATGACGGCCCATGGGTTTGTCGGGCATGGTGACTACGGCTACCACATTATAGTCGTTCTCCACCAGGGCCTTCAACGTGCCAACGGCAAAGTCGGGCGTGCCCATAAAGATGATTCGTAGTTGTTCCTTTGTCATATCGATGAACTGTCAGAAAAGGTTGAGGGGTACAATGTTACTCATCGGAATAGTCCACCAGAACCTTGCGGTATTCGTTAAAAATCTTAGACCTTGACACAAAACCGAGATAAACGCCGTCTTCGTCCTCAACGGGCAGATTCCATGCTTTCGTGTCGTCGAATTTGCGCATGACAGCGTCCATGGAGTCAGTTGCAACGACACGGGCAGGAGGAGGCGTCATGAGTTTATCTACAGTATAGCGGTGATATAGTTCCGTACGGAACATTACCTTGCGGATATTGTCGAGCGCGACAATGCCCACGAGATGATGCTCGGCATTAAGTACAGGGAACAAATTGCGGCTGGAGCGGGACACAGCCGTTGTCAAATGCCCGAGATCCATTTCAGGAGATATTGTCACAAAATCATGCTCGATGACATTCGCAGTATTCATAAGCGTGAGAATGCTGCGGTCCTTATGATGAGTAAGCAGTTCGCCCTTACGAGCCAGACGCATACTGTAAATGCTATGTGGTTGGAAGAGTCGGATAGTAAGGTACGAGAATGTGGAAACAATCATCAATGGGAACAATAGCCCATACCCCCCCGTGAGGTCAGCAATGAGGAAAATACCAGTAAGTGGAGCATGCATGACACCAGACATCAGCCCTGCCATGCCGAAAAGTGCGAAGTTCTGCTCGGGCATATAGGTGCCTAAGCCGAGAGAATTACAGAGATGAGAAAAGATGAAACCTGTGATACATCCCAGGAACAGACTGGGGGCAAAGATACCACCACATCCACCTCCCGTGTTGGTAGCAACCGTAGCAAACACCTTGGTAAGGACTACCAGCCCAAGATAGACAAGCAACATCTGCGGTTTTCCATAGAAGAAGGAGTTATCCAATACTGTCTGCCACTGAGTGCTATCGCCACTGAGCAGAAGGTTGATGGTATCATATCCCTCACCATAAAGTGAAGGGAACAGGAAAATGAGAAGGCTGAGAATGAGACCGCCCCAGATGAATTTCCACATGGGATGCTTGACCTTGCGGGAGAGGTCCTCAATGGCATTCATCACCTCGGAAAAATAGAGCGACACCAATCCGCAGACAATGCCCAGAAGGATGACGAACGGAATGCGTTCGAGCGAGAAGTCATTGTCAAGCGTGAACTGGAACATCGGCTTCATTGTTGTAGCCAAATAGGAAACGGCTGCAGCCGTGACACTGGAAAGCAGCAACGGCAGCAACGAAGCCATGGTGAGGTCGATCATGAGCACCTCGAGAGTGAAGACGACACCAGCGATAGGTGCTTTGAAAATGCCAGATACTGCACCAGCAGCGCCACAGCCCACCAGCAACATGAGGTCACGACGGTCAAGTTTGAAAAGAGCACCAAGATTTGAGCCGATGGCAGAACCCGTAAGTACGATAGGTGCTTCGGCTCCTACAGATCCGCCAAAGCCGATGGTGATTGAACTTGCCACCAACGACGACCACATGTTGTGAGGCCGGATGCGTGATTGTTTGCGCGAAATGGCATATAGAATACGGGTAACTCCATGACCGATGTCATCCCGCACAACCCGACGAATAAACAAACCTGACAAGAAGATGCCAATGACAGGAAACACCAAATAGAGCCAGTTGGCCTCTGATGCATCGAAACCATCCGTGAGTAATCGTTGGATGAGATGGATGAGGAATTTCAGCAGCAATGCTGCACATGCCGACAATAAACCTACAAGCACACTCAGAATGAGCACCAAGGCTCGGTCACCGACATGGTTCTTGCGCCAGTTGATGACACGTACCAGACGTCCGGATGCAGGTGTTGATTTATCTTTCATTGACGAATCACTTTTATTTCACCATGTGCGCCAAGTTTGACGATGGATGAGGGCTTTGCTGCACCCGTTTCTTCCCTACAGCAACCAACCACATAATCAACAGCCTCCAACAATTCAGGATTGATGTCGGCAAATGTGGCAGCAGCAGGCTCGCCACTGATGTTCGCTGATGTGGAAACGATAGCTTTTCGGAAACGAGCGCAGAGAGCACGGGAGAACTCCTCTCGTGTAACTCGTATGCCTACTGAGCCATCTGCGGCAATAAGGTTGGAAGCCAGGTTTCTGGCGCCGTCATAGATGATGGTGAGGGGTTTATCTGCCAATTCGATGAGATCCCATGCCACTGCAGGCACCTCTTCCACATAATAGTCCACCTTTGCCTCAGAATCCACCAGAACAAGCATTGACTTGGAATCCTCGCGATGCTTGATTTCATACACACGACGCACAGCTTCTGCATTGGTGGCATCACACCCGATACCCCAAATGGTATCCGTTGGATAAATGATTACCCCACCCTTCTGCATTACCTCGCAAGCCTTGCGAATCTCTTCATTCCATGTCTTTTCCATCAGAATTCACTGGTAAAGTGGAACGTGATATGTTTGAAGTCTATCTGTGCCATCTGCAGCACATAGGCACTGTCGGCCAGAAATACATCACGCCCCTCCATATCCTTGGCCATGAACTGGTATTTGCGTTTCTTGAAGGCTTCCAGTTCCTGCTCATCATCACTCTCAATCCAGCAGGCTTTGTAGAGGCTGACAGGAATCCATCGACATTTGGCATTATACTCGTTTTCCAAACGATATTGGATAACCTCGAACTGCAGTTGACCGACCGTACCGATGAGTTTTCGATTGTTGAACTGGTTGACAAACAACTGAGCTACGCCCTCACCCATGAGTTGGTCGATGCCCTTGGCAAGTTGCTTGGTCTTCATCGGATCGTCGTTCTCAATATACTTGAACATCTCCGGAGAGAAACTGGGCAAGCCCTTGAAATGCAACTGTTCGCCCTCGGTAATGGTATCACCGATTTTGAAGTTGCCCGTGTCGGGCAAGCCGATGATATCACCAGGATAGGCCTCGTCGATGGTACTCTTACGCTGCGCCATGAACTGAGTGGGTGACGAGAAACGCATCAACTTACCCGTTCGCATGTGGAGGTAAGGTGCTCCGCGCAGGAACTTGCCGCTGCAGACCTTGCAGAATGCCACGCAGGAACGGTGATTGGGATCAATGTTGGCAGTAATCTTAAAGATGAATCCAGTGAACTTGTCTTCTTCCGGACGCACCTCGCGTTCGACAGCCTGTGTCGGACGAGGACTGGGAGCAATCTGCACGAAGCAGTCGAGAAGTTCCTTTACACCGAAGTTGTTGAGTGCGGAACCGAAAAATACAGGAGCAATGTCGGCAGCCAAATAGTCATCGACATCAAACTCAGGATAGACGCCCTCGACCAGTTCAAGGTCCGAGCGAAGTTTCGCGGCTTGCTGTTCACCGATGTGCGCTTCCAGATCAGCGCTGTCGATATCTACCTCCACCTTTTCAGTCACCACTTGTTTGCTTGGCTGATAAAGGTCAAGACGCTGCTCATAACGATTGTACACGCCTTTGAAACGGGGGCCCTGGTCGATGGGCCAACTGAGCGGAAGCACGTTGATGTGCAGTTCACTCTCCAGTTCATCCAGCAGATCGAAAGGGTCCTTGCCTTCGCGGTCCATCTTGTTGGCAAAGATGATGACAGGAGTCTTGCGCATGCGGCACACCTCCATGAGTTTGCGTGTCTGCGCCTCGACGCCCTTGGCTGAGTCAACGACAATGATGACGCTGTCGACAGCCGTCAATGTACGGAAGGTATCTTCCGCAAAATCCTGGTGACCAGGAGTATCGAGGATATTGATCTTGTAGCCTTCATAATCGAATTCCATGACGGAAGTCGTGACGGAGATGCCACGTTGCTTCTCTATCTCCATCCAGTCTGAAGTGGCTGTCTTACGTATCTTATTTGACTTCACAGCTCCAGCCACCTGAATCTGTCCTCCGAAGAGGAGCAGTTTCTCCGTGAGGGTGGTCTTACCGGCATCAGGGTGCGAGATAATGGCAAACGTACGTCTGCGTTTTATTTCATTCAACTCATTCATTTTCTTTCAGTTTTTCAATACAATCCTGAAGGCTTTCCATCCAATGCGGTACGGATACGCCGTAGGTTTCCTTAATCTTTGTCTTGTCAAGCACCGAATAATGAGGACGACGAGCAGGCGTAGGATACTCAAAGGTATGGAGAGGCTTGACTTCACATCCCTTCACGCCAGCACAGGCATGGATGGCAAGTGTGAAGTCGTACCATGAGCATACACCTTCGTCGGTATAATGATAGATGCCTGGCTGCCATGAAGTACTGTGCAAAATGGCATTCACAGCCTGAGCAAGGTCGCGGGCATAAGTGGGAGTACCTATCTGGTCAAAGACAACACCGATGGAATCCTTCTCACGTCCCAGACGTATCATCGTCTTGACGAAATTGTTGCCAAACGTGCTGTAGAGCCATGCCGTTCGGATAATGACCGCATCGGGACAAAGTGTCATGACATTGCGTTCGCCATCCAGTTTGGTACTTCCATACACCGAATCAGGACAGGGAGTATCTTCCTCACGATAAGGCAAGTAATGATTGCCATCGAAGACATAATCGGTAGAAATGTGCACAAAACGACATTGATGGCGCTGAGCGGCAGCAGCAAGGTATCCTGGAGCCACCGAATTGAGTTTTGCACAGAGATCCACATTGGTCTCGGCCCCGTTCACATTCGTATAGGCTGCGCAGTTCACAATGGCCTCAACATCGTTGTCGGTTATCATTCGCTCTATGGCTTCGGGGTCACAGATATCCAGTTCTGCCACATCTGTAAACAGCCACTCATCGCTGGATGCCTGCCTGGCAGCAATCAGCCGCATCTCATTGCCCAACTGTCCGTTGGCTCCGGTAATCAATATTTTCATCAGTCAAATTTCAGTTCGCCTTTCTTATCTTGGTTATAATAATCGCTCAACAGCCCCAGAAACAGAACGATGCTTTCCATCGCCTTTGCGGTGTCGGGCGAAAGTTCCCGATGCTGCAGTTTCAGCATCCAGATACCGTAGAGAGCCTCAAAGCAGTTTTCCAATTCTGAGAGATTGGCCGAAGAAGGGCTCTTGGCTCTGTATACCACAATGGAAGGAAGGGCTTTATAATAGGCAGCCTGATAATAAGGAAACTTGGGACAGCGCATCAATTGCAGGTGAAGGTCTGTCAGATCAATGACCACATTCTTGTTAATCTGCAGATGACCTGTCTTCTCCACTCGTTCGAGACGCATCATCTCAATGAGATTCTCATACCAATCAACCAATTCGGCACGCTGGGCCTCATCAAGTTCATACTTATCCACCACGCTGGCAGTCACCTTGTCGATATCCATATCGTTGGCACGCAGCAAATCTTCCACCTGCCACATATAGAGGAGGTATTCGACGATATTGGACTGCTTGAGTTTTCGCGAAATATACATAGCGTCCCTTGTCAGGCCTTCTTAGAACGTATTATCCAAGCAACATCCGCAATGATCCATCCTATACCACACACGATGCATCCTATACCACTGAGGAGGAAGGGCAAAGCGGCAGCCTTGGAGGGATTCCAAAGCGCGAAACCACCCAAAAGCAAGGCAACGACAGGCGTCACGAAGAGTGCTCCAGGTATTTTCACGTCACGGCGCATGTCGAGGAGAGACAGGAGTTCGACCACAGCCAAGATAATCAGAAGGGCTCCAGCAATGTATACGAACACGTTGACAAAGGTCTTGGAAGCCACTATCAGCAGGATACCGAGGGCAACGCCAGCCACACCCAGCACGGGAATAAAGCCGGGATTGCGGTCCAGTTTCTTCTTCACCGACCATGAGATGACCGAGCAGAGTCCAAAGAGTGCGAACACGATGCCCATGACGATAATGAGGGCACCTGCCCACTGTTCCTTGTATGCCACCAGCAAAACGCCAATGAGGAGGACACAATTCGCGCGTAAAAGCAAATAGAACTTATCTTTCATATAGTGTAAGATATTATATCGGCAAAATTACCGCTTTTTGCAATTACATGCAAGCAAAAGCCGTTTTTATTCTAAAAAAGCACTATATTTGCGGCGATTTTCATACCATCTGAGTAAATTTTGTGCACATGAAGCATATCCTGCTCATATATACCGGTGGCACCATCGGCATGATAGAAAACCCGACTACCGGAGCCCTTGAGAGTTTCGACTTCGACAACTTGCTGTTCCATGTCCCCGAACTGCGCCAGTTTGCCCTGGACATTGATACCTACACGTTCGACCCTCCCATTGACTCGAGCGACATGGACCCCACGCAATGGCGTAAACTGGCAACCATCATCGCAGAACGATACGATGCCTATGATGGTTTCGTGGTACTGCACGGCACTGATACCATGGCCTTTACAGCCTCAGCACTGAGTTTCATGCTGGAAGGGCTGAACAAGCCCGTCATCTTCACTGGCAGCCAACTCCCTATCGGAAAGTTGCGCACTGATGGCAAGGAAAATCTCATCACAGCCATCGAAATCGCTGCCTCAACACATCCTGACGGCACTCCGATGGTTCCAGAGGTATGCGTTTTCTTCCACGAGAAACTGCTGCGAGGCAACCGCATCACCAAAGCCAGTGCCGACGAGTTCGATGCGTTTGAATCGTTCAACTACCCCCACCTTGCCACAGCAGGCGTAAAGATCGAATACCATACGGAATATATCCTTCCCTACCGTCCAGATGCCGTTCTCACTCCGCATTACGACATGGACACCAACCTCATCATCTTCTCGCTTTTCCCGGGAATACGTCCTTCGCTGGTGCAGAAGATGCTGCAGACACCCGAGTTGAAAGGTGTCATCTTCCGCACATTCGGTTCAGGCAATGCCCCCCAGTTGCCCTGGTTGGCTGAGATGCTGGCAGAAGGAACACGGCAAGGCAAAGTAATCGTTAACATCACCCAATGCACAGGTGGCAGCGTGGCAATGAAACGCTACGAAACGGGTCTGCAACTGATGGAAGCAGGTGTACTAAGCGGTTACGACAGCACGGTAGAGGCTTCGCTGACAAAGATGATGTTCCTCTTCGGGCAAGGACTGACACCCGACGAAGTGCGGGCCAAGATGCAACTCTCCCTCTGCGGAGAAATCACCCTTGACTGACTCTGTTTATTGGATATAAATCAGCCAACCTGCATATGCAAAGTATAGCAGGAGGTAGATGACGGCATCACCTCGGTCAAGTTTGTTGCGTTTGAAACATCCTGCTGCCGTAAGGAGCAGAATGGAAGAAAGCATGAACAATCCCAAGTCAACGCGTGTAAGTGAAACAACCTCAAGCGGTGTGGCTGTGGCAGATACACCGATTATAAGCAGGATGTTGAAGATGTTTGACCCGATGATATTGCCCAATGCAAGGTCATTGCGCTTCTTGATAGCCGCAACGATGCAGGTTGCCAATTCAGGCACAGAAGTGCCGAAAGCCATCACCGTGACTGCAATGAAGGCATCGGATACATGAAGAGCGTGAGCCACATCGACCGTACTGCTGACAAAAATGCGGCCTCCGACAATCAGTCCGACAATGCCGAGAACCGAGAGAAGAATCGACTTCCACAAAGGCATAATCCTTGAAGTATCTGCTTCAACTTCAGCATCGTTATTCGCTGAATCACAATTTGTTTTACCCGTCTTGAAGGAGTAGAACATGAAAGCAGCGAAACAGACAAGCAGCAGTATTCCATCCCAGCGATTCACAGTGGACAATTCGCCACGAGGATTCCATCCCAGGACCATCAACGAAAGTAAGGCTGTGGCAGCAATGCAGATGGGGATGTCACGTTTCACATTGTTCTTTGAGTAATTCAGCGGCAGAATCAAAGCCGTAATACCCAGGATAAGCAAGGTATTGCAAAGGTTGGAGCCTGTGACATTGCCGATTGCCATATCGCCATGGCCATCAAGTGCTGAAAACAGGCTGGAAACAAGTTCGGGCATGGAAGTGCCGAAACCAACGACTGTCATACCTATGACAAATTCCGTCACCCCCACACGTCGTGCCAATGCAGAGGCACCATCAACCAGCCAGTCTGATGCAAGCGTAATGAGAGCCAACCCTACTATCAATAAAAAGACACTCGTCCACATACTTATACCAACAGTTCAGATATTTCGTTCAATAAATTAACTTTCAGCGAGATAAAACATCACATTATTCTCTTTCCAAAAGGCATCAACGCCACCCATGCCAACTTGAAATGCTGCTTTCCGAAAGGAATGCCGATAATGGTAATGCAGAGGATAATGCCGATAATGGCATGTGTTGTTGCCGTTTCTATGCCACCTATTACAATCCAGAGGATATTGAGAAACAGGTGCCAGGGACTCATCGGATCGGGATTGTCCGTCACTGTGGCACCAAAGGGGCAGAACGACAGTTTGGCCATCTTGAAGGCCTGCAGACCGACAGGGATGCCGATGATCGTGATACAATAGAGGATGCCCAGGATGAAGTAGACAATCGCCATAAGGAGCCCTCCCAATATCAGCCACAGTAGATTACCAATGAAATTCATTTTTTCAATCGTCTTATTTGGGCGCAAAAATACATCTTTTTTCTAATGCACGAAATGTTTTCTGCAGTTTTTATGCGCCGATAACATTGAACGGATGGTCTGTTTTCAACGATATTCATGTTTGAAAGACATTTTTTATGGAAAAGTTTTTCTTACTCCAAAAAGAATCATTAATTTTGCAGCGCAAAAATGGGAAGGAAGTTCATTCCGCCCCATTTCAGCACCTCAAGGTTGGTTCAGTAGCTCAGCTGGATAGAGCAGCTGCCTTCTAAGCAGCAGGCCGAGCGTTCGAGTCGCTCCTGAATCACTACGACACGAGAAAAGACGTCTTCGGACGTCTTTTTTTGTTGAAGATGCCTCATCCAGGCGCTTTTTTGAGCCATTCTTTTGTGATTTTTTGCAAGAAAATCCGCAAGAGTATGGACATTTGCCGTCCATTTCTTCCGTTAACCGGCGATAACAGACTGTTTGTGAGCAAAAAAGTCAATGAATACGAATTTTGCATGTACATGGCAACACAGCGTCTGCACATCCAAGAGAGCGGTTTGTTCTTCGGGAAATGGGAAAGAAGGACAACGCACACATATTGAAGGACAACGCACACGGATAGAAGGACTGCGGAAACGGATAGAAGGACTGCGGAAACGGATAGAATGGGCTTTTTGCAACAACATTGGCTCAAAAATGAAAAATGAAGGCAAATATTGACGAAAGAGTTGATATAAATTGAAAAAAGAACTTTGAAACGAATTTTCCAAAGTTTTGGTTTTCAATTTCATCGCATTAAGTTCAAATTCCAAAGCATCAAAAAATCCGTTTCAAGGCTCAAAAAGCAAAACAGAAACGGAAAAATCAAACACCATCTCAGTCATTTTCCTTTTTTTATGCACTCCAAATTCCAAACAGGGCATTGAAACCAGCCAGATGAATAGGAATCCCATTGACAAGGCCATTCCACGCCACAAACCGCAGGAATATCGGCTGCGGATTTTATCTTGCTACGATAGTAAGTCTGAAGCGATTTGTTCGGATAGGCACATTTTTTGTAAAAAAATCACCAAACATTAGTCATCAACCAGAGAAAAGCCGTACCTTCGCCGAGAATTTGTATCAACTTAATTTAACCACCAAGACAACAATGAAAAAAACTGCATTTGCCCTCATGGCAGCGCTCGTGATCCTTCCCCTTTCGTCTTTCGCTCAGGAAGCCTCTATCGAAGACCATCCCTCTTTCTATGTTGAAGTCAGTGACTATGGCGTCAGTACCAGTTATCTCTGGCGCGGTCAGAATCTGGGTGGTCTGAACCTTCAGGGCGACCTCTCGTGCAATTACGAAAACGGAGACTTCTCCGCCAGTCTGGGGACCTGGTTCGTAAACTGTTTTCAGGAAAACATCTTCGGGCCCTTCATGTCCAATGCATATCAGGAATGGGACATCTATGCAAGTGCCGCTTACAAAGGCCTGAGCCTCACTCTAACAGACTATATGGCAGCACCCTATTTCAAGACCGGTATGCTCAAGGGAGAAGGCCATGCTGTGGATGCCACACTTGAATATTGCATCAGCGACGACCTTCCTCTCACCTTCAGTTGGAGTACGATTTTTGCAGGAGGCGATGATGTGGAAGAACGTCCGTTTGAAAGCATCGATCATCGTTTCTTCTCCTCATGGTTCGAGACATCCTATGACTTCTCGTTTGGTGATTTTCCTGTTGATTTCACAGCCAGTGTGGGCTTAGTGCCCTGGACGTCACCTTACATTGATGAAGCCGAAGGTGCTCACGTGGCATGGCTGGGACTCCGTGCGGGCTACGAGATACCGTTCAGCAGCACTTACGGTCTTCCCGTCAGCCTTACTGCCGGTTTCAACCCCACCGATGCAGCCTTCCTTTGGAGCTTCGCCATCGGATTCTGACGCATCCGTTTCTGACACCCATAATGGAAATCCGCACTTTCAAGTGCCGCATTGGCTGGATTACCGTTTCAGTCAATCAGGGCGCTATCGTGGCCATTTCTTATTCCAAGCAGGAATCACGCCCCTCAAGCGACACCCCATCTGCACTCTTGGACCGTGCTGAGGAACAGTTGCTTGCCTATCTCGACGGCAAATTACAAACCTTTGACCTCCCCATTCGTCTTGTCGGAACCCCGTTTCAAGTCAGCGTGTGGAAGGCTTTGCTGGCGATTCCCTATGGTTCCACCAGCTCTTACGGCGATATTGCGACCCGCATCGGGTGCCCCAAAGCAGCCCGAGCCGTCGGTATGGCATGCAACCGCAATCCGTTGATGATTGTCGTTCCCTGCCATCGTGTGGTGGGAACAAAAGGACGGCTCACAGGCTTTGCCTGCGGTCTTGATATCAAGCGCCAACTGCTCGAAATCGAACGAATCTGAACAAGTTTGGCCTTTCATTCAAAAAATAATAGGTTTTCATTTGTAAACCTTATAAAATAAGCGTACCTTCGCGCCGATTTTGTATTAACTCTTATATGTTGTATTATCTAGTAATTAAGTACGGCATTGGCTGAAGAAAAGAAAGAACCTGGTGGTCGCATCATCGATTTGAAGCACGTCTCCAAGTGGTTCGGGGAGAAACAAGTGCTGGATGATGTGAACTTGTATGTACGTAAGGGAGAATTCGTCACCATCCTCGGGCCCTCAGGATGTGGAAAGACGACCCTGCTCCGTATACTGGCCGGCTTTGAGACGGCTTCCGAGGGCGAGATTCTGATGGGTGGCGAAGACATTTCCCAAACGCCCCCTTACAAGCGCCCCATGAACACAGTGTTCCAGCGCTATGCATTGTTTCCACACCTTAACGTTTTTGACAATGTCGCTTTCGGCCTGAAACTCAAGAAGGCAGATTCGAAAGAGATTGAGACATCCGTCCGCAAAGCCTTGAAGATGGTCGGCATGACTGACTACGAGCATCGCGACGTGAACAGCCTCTCCGGAGGCCAGCAACAGCGTGTCGCTATTGCCCGTGCCATTGTCAACAAGCCTCAGGTGCTTCTCCTCGACGAGCCCCTTTCCGCCCTTGACCTTAAGATGCGGAAGGATATGCAGATGGAACTCAAGGACATGCACAAGACACTGGGCATCACCTTCATCTATGTCACGCACGACCAGGAAGAGGCGCTGACTCTCTCCGACACGATTGTCGTGATGAACGAGGGCGTGATACAGCAGATAGGTACTCCTACTGATATCTACAACGAGCCGAAGAACTGCTTCGTGGCAGACTTCATCGGCGAAAGCAACATCCTTGAAGGCTACATGCTCGAAGACTGCCGCGTGAAGTTCATGGGCAAGGAGTTCAAGTGCGTAGACAAAGGTTTTGCGCCCAATGAACCCGTAGACGTCGTACTGCGTCCGGAGGACATCTTCATCATGAACCGCAACGAACAAGCCGAGCAGTTCCATGGCGTGGTGGCAAGTTGTATCTTCAAGGGCGTCCATTACGAGATGGCCGTCAACACTCCCGACGGATACGAAATCATGATACAGGACTACAACGCCTTTGAGCCTGGTACCGACGTGAGCCTCATCGTCAAGCCATTCGACATCCATGTCATGCACAAGGAACGTCTCTGCAATACGCTCGATGGAACCATCATCGACGAGACACACGTTGAAATCCTCGGAGGCGAATTCGAGTGCCCGCAGACAGACCTTCCTGCCGGAACGGAAGTCCGCGTGGAAATCGATTTCAATGCCGTTGACCTGCAGGATGACCAGGAAGATGGTATCCTGGACGGTGAAGTACGTCTGATCTACTACAAAGGCGACCACTTCCATCTTGTCATCGGTACAGACGAAGATGAACTGATTTATGCCGACACCAACGACGTCTGGGATGACGGAGACCTTGTCGGCGTCAATTTCATTCCTTCGGGAATGCGCATCTATCCGAAAGAGCAGTGATGAGCAAGATCCTACACTTCTTGATGCTCAGGCGCAGTTGGTCGATTCCCTACGCCATCTTCCTGCTGCTGTTTGTGGTGCTGCCGTTGGTACTCATCGTCGTGTATGCCTTCCGTGACAATCAAGGCCATTTCACGCTGCAGAACTTCGTACAGTTCGTACAGCAGAAGGAAGCCTTGAACACGTTCATCTATTCCGTCGGCATTGCCATTGTCACTACCCTGCTCTGCATCCTCTTCGGCTACCCCGCTGCCTATATCCTCAGCAACAGCGACTACAACAAGTCCAAAGTGACGGTGCTGCTGTTCATCCTGCCCATGTGGATCAACTTCCTCATCCGCACACTTGCCACAGTAACGTTGTTTGACATCACCGGACTACCGTTGGGCCAGGGAGCCTTGATGTTTGGTCTCACCTATGACTTCCTGCCATTCATGATCTATCCCATCTACAACACGATGATGAAGATAGACAAGAACCTCATTGAAGCCGCACAGGATCTCGGAGCCAGCAGATCCAAAGTGTTCACCAAGGTCGTCTTGCCCTTGAGCCTTCCTGGCGTTCTTAGCGGCATACTCATGGTGTTCTTACCTACAATATCCACATTTGCCATTTCCGAATTGCTGACTATGAACAACATACAACTGTTCGGATCTGTCATTCAGACATACATCATGCAGAGCGACACCATGAATTATGGCGCTGCCCTGTCCCTCATCATGCTGCTTATCATCGGCATCACATCGATGTTCTCCGGTGATGATGCAGAAAACGAGTCGGCAAGTTTGATCTAACGCACAGGAGGAAAGACAGATGAATATGAATTTCAGAAAAATCCTTGCCAAAGGCTATCTGTGGTTGTTGCTGCTCGTGCTCTACACTCCCATTGCCATCATTGCCATTTTCTCGTTCACCGAGACAAAGGTACTGGGCAACTGGACAGGATTCTCGCTCAACCTCTATAAGAACATGTTTGTGGGTGACTCCAGCGGTCCCATGCTGGCAGCCATCAAGAACACGATTATCATTGCCATCATCGCAGCCACTTTTGCGACCTTGCTCGGCAGTTTCTCTGCCATCGGCATCTACAACCTGCGCAACCGTCAGCGGAAGGCCATCACCTTCCTCAACAACATCCCCATGATCAACCCCGACATCATCACGGGTATTTCACTCTTCCTGCTGTTTGTCTGGTTGGGTATCAGTCAGGGATATGTAACCGTTGTCCTTGCCCATATCACGTTCTGTACACCTTACGTCGTGCTAAGCGTCATGCCACGTCTTGTCGGCATGAACCAGAACATCTATGAAGCCGCCCTCGACCTTGGTGCCACCCCATTCCAGGCTCTTACTAAGGTCCTGCTTCCCGAGATCAAGCCCGGCATCATCAGTGGCTTCATCCTCTCGTTCACCCTCTCCATCGACGATTTTGCCGTCAGCCTGTTCACCAAGGGCAACATAGGATTGGAAACACTGTCGACATACATCTACTCCGATGCCCGCAAGGGCGGACTCACGCCCGAACTGCGTGCACTCTCCACCCTTGTTTTCGTGGTGGTATTGATACTGCTCCTCATCATCAACTGGCGTGGAGAACGACAAGCCAAAAAGGAACGTCAACGCGCTTCGGCCTTAGTACCGAAAAAATAAAACAAAGTATTCACTATCATTTATCAATCATCTATCTCATCTTTTCAAACAGGAAATGAAAAAACTCATCCGTATCTTTGCAATGGCAGCCTTGCTGCTGGGTTTCACCTTCAACGTCGACGCCAAGGACCGCGAACACACGTTGAAGATTTACAACTGGGCCGATTACATCGATGAAAAACTTCTCGATGAGTTCAAGGTATGGTATCAGGAACAGACTGGCGAAGAGATTGACATCATCTACCAACTCTTCGACATCAACGAGGTGATGCTTGCCAAGATCGAGACTGGACACGAGGACTTCGACGTTGTATGTCCTTCGGAATACATCATCGACCGTATGCTGGCCAAGGACCTTATCCTTCCCCTCGACCGTAATTTCGGAAGTACGCCCGACTACACCCGGCTCGTTTCTCCTTTCATGAGTCAGATGATATCCCATTTCGACAAACCGGGCAAGAAGGCAACAGACTATGCCGTTCCCTACATGTGGGGTACCACCGGATGGCTCTACAACCCGCAGTATGTAAGTGACGGACAGGCATCCTCATGGGAAATTCTCTGGGACAGCACATTCGTCAACCGTATTCTGGTCAAGGACGCCGTTCACGACGTTTCGGGTGCCATGCTCATCTATTCCCACTACCAGGATATCCTCGACGGAAAGGTGACGCGTGGCCAACTCATCAATGATTCCAGTGACGAGGCCATCGCCACCATTGAAAACATGATGAAAGAAGCCAAGGCCCTCGGCACCATTGCCGGTTGGGAAGTGGACTTCGGCAAGGAGATGATGGCCAAGGGCAAGATATGGCTCGACCTCAGTTGGAGCGGTGATGCGCAGTGGGCCATCGAGCAAGCCAAAGAGGTTGGACTGGAACTCCGCTATCAAGTACCCAAGGAAGGTTCGAACGTATGGTGTGACGGATGGGTCATCCCTGTCTATGCCAAGAACACCAAGGCAGCCAACTATTTCATCAACTTCATGTGCATGCCCGAGAACGCGCTGCGCAACATGGATGCGATTGGATACGTCAGCGCCATTGCCTCACCCGAGATTCTTAAAGTAAAGCAGGACAGTTCCTACGGCACTCCTACCAATGTCAGCTATTTCTTCGGTGAAGGATACGACAGCATCTTCATCAACAACGTTCAGTACCCCGATTCGAGCGTCATTGCCCGCTGCGACATCATGACCGACTATGGTGAGCGCACCAAGGAGATGCTCGAGATGTGGAATCGCATCAAGGGCGACAGTATGAGCGTATGGGTATACATCGTCATCTGCCTTGTCCTGGTTGCAGCCATTGCCGCTGCCATCAGTTCAAAAAAGAAGAAAAGTGCGAAAAACACCAAGAAAGCAAAAAAAGCAAAGAAGGCTTCACGCTAATACTGTCTGCAGACAAGCGTCAGAATAATCCAACGTAAACAACACCACCAACATGCCAACCAGCGACAGCATCGTCATCATCCCGACCTACAACGAGAAGGAGAATATCGAGAACATCATCCGAGCGGTTTTCGCCTTAGATAAAGTGTTTCATATCCTCGTCATCGAAGACGGCAGTCCCGACGGGACGGCAGACATCGTGCGCCGTCTTCAGGAAGAATTTCCCGAACGGCTCTTCATGGTTGAACGTTCCGGCAAGCAAGGCCTCGGCACTGCCTACATCTGCGGTTTCAAATGGGGCATTGCGCACGGTTATGACTTCATCTTTGAGATGGATGCCGACTTTTCGCATGCACCTTCCGATCTGCCACGTCTCTATGCTGCCTGTGCTGATGAAGGCAACGACCTTGCAATCGGCAGTCGGTATGTGAGCGGTGTAAACGTCGTCAACTGGCCCATAGGACGTGTGTTGATGTCGTACTATGCCAGCCGCTATGTCCATATCATCACCCGTCTTCCCATCCGCGACACTACGGCAGGATTCAAGTGCTACCGTCGGCGTGTGCTTGAAACCATTGACCTCGATGCCATTCGTTTCAAGGGCTATGCCTTCCAGATAGAGATGAAGTACACCACCTGGAAATGTGGCTTCAAAATCAAAGAAGTGCCCGTAGTCTTTGTCAACCGCGAACTCGGCACAAGCAAGATGAACAGCAGCATCTTCGGCGAAGCGGTCTTTGGAGTGCTCCGTCTGCGCTGGGACGGGTGGTTTAGGAAATATCCCAAAGCCCAATAGTTTGACGATTGGAATATCTGCCAGCCATCCCACATACCCACAAGCCAAATGAAAACCGTCATCCATAATGCCAGCATTGTCAACGAAGGAAAAATTATCGTTGGCTCGGTAGTGATGGACGGCGAAATCATAGACAGAATCATCGAAGGTGCACAGCCACTTTCGGTGATTCTGTCATTTATTGGAGATGCCGACGATGTGATTGATGCCGAAGGAATGTATTTGTTGCCCGGTGTCATCGACGAGCATGTACACTTTCGTGAGCCGGGCATGACGCACAAAGCCACGATAGCTTCCGAAAGCCGGAAAGCAGTGGCAGGTGGCGTGACCTCGTTCATGGAGATGCCGAACTGCATCCCTCCTACAACCACGCTTGCTCTTCTTCGGCAGAAATATGATATTGCAGCCTCATGCAGTCCCGCCAACTACAGTTTCTATCTTGGAGCCACAGCCGACAATCTGGCCGAAATAGAATCCCTCGACCCTACTTGCAACTGCGGCATCAAGGTCTTCATGGGCAGCAGCACGGGAGGCATGCTCCTCGACAATGAAGAAAGGCTCTACAATGTTTTCAAGAGTACGTCCCTCCCCATAGCCCTGCACTGTGAAGACCAACAAGTCATTGCGCACAATGCAGCCCTGTACAAGGAGCGCTTCGGTGAGGATCCCGACGTGAAGTACCATCCTCTCATCCGCAGTGAGGAAGCCTGCTACCGTTCGTCCGCCAAAGCCGTTGAACTGGCAGAGCAGACTGGTGCCGACATCCACATCCTCCATATCAGCACCGCGCGCGAATTATCCCTCTTCACGTCAGGTCCTGTGGAAAGTAAGCACATCACAGCAGAAGTCTGCACGCCGCATCTGCTCTACACCGATGCCGACTACGACCGTCTGGGCACTGCCATCAAATGCAATCCTGCCATCAAGACCACCAATGACCGCGAAGCCCTTCGACAAGCCATCCGCGAACAGCGCATCGACACCATCGGCACCGATCATGCCCCACACACCGTTGCCGACAAGATGGGAGGTGCGCTGAAGGCAGCCTCCGGCATTGCCAGTCTTCCCCATTCGCTTACCGACATGCTCACCCTCGCCGATGAAGGAGCCTTCAGCTTGGTTGACGTGGTCCGGACGATGTGCCACAACCCTGCCCTACGCTACCACGTGAGCCGGCGCGGTTTCATCCGCACAGGTTATCAAGGTGATTTAGTATTACTGAGCAAAGACGACCGATGGTCCATCATCCGTACATGGGTGAATGGCAACCTGGCCTATGCCGACGGACAGCACACCGATGCCGTGCCGGGTCAACGCCTCGTCTTCGACAGATAACTCACTGCCATGATCTACCGCTACGACATCCCCTCACTTGTCCCCTACATTGATTGGAGTTACTTTCGCCATGCATGGATGGTGAAGAACGGTACGAGCGAAGCGCAGGAACTGCAGGAGAAAGCCTTGGCGTGGTTGGACGAACATAAGGAGTCGTACAGTGTGGACGCCATCTGCCAGTCGTTCGAGGCTCACAGTGAAGACGATGATATCGTGATCGTTCGTGAGGGAGAATTGGCACCCGTACACATTCCCATGCTTCGCCAGCAACAAGCCGGTCCTGACGGATGCACGCTGTCACTGGCCGACTTCATCCATCCCGAACACGATACACTATCCGTGTTCGCCACAGCAGCGAACATACCCGATGACGACCTCATGGCTCAGACGCTGGCTGTCCGTCTTGCTGAAGCCGCAGCCGAGAAACTCGACCATGATCTCCATCACGCGCATCCGGGCCAGCCGACAAACAGTCTGAGGCCAGCCATCGGATACCCCTGTCTGCCCGACTTATCGGTCAATTTTCTCATCGACAAGATCATTTCTCTTGATTCCATCGGCATTCATCTCACCGAAAACGGAGCCATGATGCCCCAGGCAAGCGTCTCGGGATTCATCATCGACGAGCCGCGTGCACGTTATTTTGCCGTAGGCCCCATCAGTGCTGAACAATTGGAAGACTACGCCCGACGCCGCGACATCCCCGTAGAATCCTTACGCCGATTTCTTCACATTTCCACCCACTAAACGATTCCTCATGCGCATTCTCTACCTTGTATATCAATACTGCATCGCCCTCCCCCTCATGCTGGTCATGACCATCCTCTGTTCTGTCATCGTCATCATCATGGCCCCGATATTCGGCAACAGATTCTGGGGGAACTGGATTCCCCGTATCTGGGGATGGTTTATCTGCCGTGTGTTGCTTCTCCCCGTAAAGGTCGAGGGAAGAGAGAAACTCGACCAGAACCAGTGCTACATCTTCGTGGCAAACCACCAAAGCATGTTTGACGTTTTCCTGATGCTGGGATTTCTGGGGCACGAGTTCCGTTGGATGATGAAGAAAGAACTGTCTAGAATTCCTTTCGTGGGCTTTGCCTGCAAATGTGCCGGTTTCATCACCATCAACCGTACCAGCAGCCATAGCATCCACGAATCGATGAGAAAGGCAGATGACATACTGAATGAGCAGAAGTCGTTGGCGATTTTTGCCGAAGGGACACGGACACGCAACGGCAAGATGGGAACATTCAAACGCGGCGCCTTCAAACTTGCCGTAGAGTTTGGCATGCCCATCGTCCCGGTCAGTCTCAATGGATGTTATGAGGTCATGCCCAAAGGACGGTACTGCGTTCGCCGCTACCCGATGCGTCTGGTTGTCCACGACCCCATCCTTCCCGACGCCACAGAGGGCAACCTGCAGCGTCTCAGCGACGAGACCCGCAATGCCATCCTTTCAGGATTGGACGAACAGTACAAATAACCAAGAAAAGCAGTATTCTCAACGGGCCGAAGCCTCAGCCCATCCTTTGTTCTTTTCTGCCGCATCCACATAACTGCGGACGAAAGGATTGTCCCTGAACGACTTGGGCGCAGCATCCAGAACCTGTTGGATGAGAGGTGTCATTGCCGGATGAGGCAGACCGTTGGAAATCATCGAGAAGCCGCACAGACTCAGCACATTGGAATAATTGTCAGAGATGAATCTCTTCACAAGCGTCGACATCTCGTCCGACAAACTCGAATAGGCAGAATCGACATAATGTGAGATATAGGCATCGGGCAGACCTTTCATTATCATCTGCGACTCCAAATGCTGCAGTTCCGATACCTGTTTATCGATATGCGATTTGTCCTTGATGAACGAATAGAGCAGATTGTTCAATCGTGTACCTTTGGCGAGCAATGTCTGGCTGTTGATGGTGAGTTCGATGTTTCCGGGTTCAACGATGACGGGCATCACAGGTACTTCTTCCACGAAGAGGGTTGCGACCTGAACTGAATCGGCATTTCCCTCCATGCCGAACGAGCCGTGCGTCACCTCGCATGAGTCAAGCGTATGCCAATTGCCAAGGGCATCGGAAGTCTTCAGGGAAATCATCCGGCCATCGATGCCCAATGAATCCGTCGTACCGAAAACATAGTAGTTTTTCTGGCAAGAGACAAGTAAGGTTGCCAAAAAAACGAATCCAAACAAAGAAGAATACTTTATCATTCTGCTTCGATGCATACAAATCATTGCAAATATATATGCTTGACGCGGAATGAGAAAACCTATTATTGATATTTAAGGTATTGAGGTGCTTTTTAAATGTTTCTTAACGTTGTTCATCCTTTCTGCACTCCTGCGGAATGCGGAATGCCGTATAAAGTTCGAATACGACAGCGACCATCAGACAAACAATCCACTCGTTATGATGTGTGACAAGCATCAGCACACCGGTTGCCACGAAGAGCAACGATGCTATCGCCTGCTGAAAGCGAAGACGCTTCAGCACCGGGCCTTGAGCACCAGTGCGATCAAGAGTCTGCATCGTGCCAAAAAGTATGGCCCCCACTAAGTAGAGGTAGGGAGCACCCTCCCACTTCGTAATCATCAAGCATGCACCGGCAAGCAGCATGAGCCCGCCTATTACCAAAACGACATCTCTTACCTTTTTCATTCTTTCTCTATATTCAGTCCTTGATGATGAAAACTTCTTCGTCCTCCTTGTGCATGCCATATTGCTCGCGGGCAATCGTTTCAAGTGCATCACCACCCTGCTCGAGCGCATCCAGTTCCTTCTGCAGGGAGTCGACCAAGCCGGAATAATATTCAATCTGCGAATTCAGACGACTGATTTCGTGCTTGTTCTGCATCCGCACAAAGAGATTGTTCTTGTCCAGAAAACATACGATAAGTATGAAAAGAAGGACAGTCACCAGATATTTGTGCCGACCAATTGTATGCCATAGTTTCTTGAGGAAATCCATATCTACCTATCTTTTCGACAAAGGTAATGCTTTCCGACCAAAAGAGAAAGCATTTCCCGTTTTTAAATCTTTTTTACATTTACTCCATTTTCCCCTGAAGCCGTCCCGACAGATGGGAATGAACGATAGGCAAAGAATGCATCCCAGACTGATTACTGCATCATTTTCCCGTATCTGGCATCAAAGGACAACAGATTATTCGCAATGTCCAGAGCCAGGCAGCGAAAGGCAGACGATGACGTGCCCAATCCGTTTCGACATACGAAACAAAATGAAAAGAATTGTTTGTCGTTTCAAATCTTTGTCGTATCTTTGCGAAAACAATTAGCAATAACAATATACACGTGGATAATTTCATTGTATCAGCCAGGAAATACCGTCCGATGTCGTTCGACTCGGTGATTGGTCAGAAAGGTCTGACCACCACCCTGAAGAATGCCATCCTGGAGAACAAACTGGCGCATGCCTATCTCTTCTGCGGACCTCGTGGTGTTGGCAAGACCACCTGTGCCCGTATCTTTGCCAAGGCCATCAACTGCGAGCACCTCAGTCCTGAGGGCGAAGCATGTGACCAGTGCGAATCATGCCGAGCCTTCAACGAAGGCCGTTCCTACAGCATCCACGAACTGGATGCCGCGAGCAACAACTCCGTTGATGACATCCGCAGTCTGATCGAGCAGGTGCGCATCCCGCCCCAGGTCGGTCAATACAAGGTATTCATCATCGACGAGGTTCACATGCTCTCGACGCAGGCCTTCAATGCCTTCCTGAAGACGCTTGAAGAGCCGCCTTCGTATGCCAAGTTCATCCTGGCAACGACAGAGCGCCACAAGGTGCTGCCCACCATCCTCAGCCGCTGCCAGGTGTACGACTTCTACCGCATCGGCATTTCCGACATTGTGGACCACCTGAAGAATGTTGCCGCAAAAGAGAACGTGAAGTATGAGGAGGGAGCCCTTTCCATTATCGCACAGAAAGCCGACGGAGGAATGCGCGATGCCCTGTCGCTGTTCGACCAGATGGTAAGTTACACCCAAGGCAACATCACCTACAAGGGAGTCATCGACAGCCTGAACATTCTCGATTACGATTATTTCTTCCGCTTCACCGACCTGTTCCTGGAGCACAACGTCACGCAGTGCATGCTGCTGTTCAACGAGATTCTGCAATGCGGTTTCGACGGTGGCAACTTCATCGCAAGTCTGGCATCACACTTCCGCGACCTGCTGGTGAGCAGCGACGAAGTCACCCTGCCCCTGCTGGACGTTGGTGAAGAAATGCGGGCACGCTATCGTGAGCAGAGCGCAAGATGCTCGGCCAAGTTCCTGTACCGCAGCATTCGTCTCTGCAACAACTGCGACATGAACTACCGGGCAAGCCGCAACAAACGTCTGCTGGTTGAGTTGACGCTGATTCAACTGGCGCAATATCCATCAGAAGGAGAAGACGATGACAGCGTGGGGCGTCGCCCCCACAAGTTATCCCCTCTTTTCAGGACATCCGATGTCCAAACCGGTCGGCTGAATAACAGTACGCCGTCCGTCAGTCAGGCTGCTGCTTCTACCCCTGCAGCAAGTCCTGCTCAAACGGTACGCCCCCAGTCCACGTCCGTTCCTGCAGCGGCAAGCACTTCTACGGCTCCAGCAAACGCCCCGGCACCCATGCCAGCATCTACGTCAAGGGCAGGTGCCGAGTCAGCGCCCACTTCCTCAGAAACGTCCCCACAGGCTCCCCCACCTCCCGTCCGGGCACGCGTACATACCATATCCATCCGTTCCCTCAAGCCGAATGTGGAGCAAGCACAGGCACCGGCAGAAGTCAATGAGCCCAGTTCCACCGTCAGCGCACCTGCTCCACAGAACAGCACAGCGCTCACACAAGATATATTGATCCGTGAGTGGAACGTCTTCGCAGAGTCACTGCCACACGATGAGATTGCCATCAGGAACCGCATGATGACCATTCATCCCCAGGCCGATGCCGATGGCAAAACCTTCACCATCACTGTGCCCAATCAGTTCACCGAACAGGATTTCACCAACATCCGTCCTCGGATAGAGCGCCATCTCCGCACAGCCTTGTCCAATGCCGACATCAAGATGACCATCACATTGGAAGAGACGCACGATTCGGCCCGTTTCCTCTCCCCACGCGAACAATACAACGAACTGCTCTCCCATCATCAGATATTGGAACAGTTCACCAAGGACTTCGACCTCGATCTGACTTGACCAAGAGGGCCGGAAGAATCAAAAAAGGGAGTAGAAGGTATAATGGTGTAACGGTATAATGGTATAATCGGGATTTCGACAATCGAATGAAAAATGTCCAGCCAACATAAAAAGGTATCACGGTATAACGATATCATCGGGGTATCGAAGTTTTGTAAAAAAACGCCAGAAAAAACACAGAAGGTATAATCAGAGGGCAAAAGCTGTGTGAAAAAATTCATGCCATTTCACGCCCAAGCAAAAATCCCCACGAAATACCAGCATTAGCGAGATACTACGTAACTAATTGGTTGAAAGAATATTAAATATTTCTTTCTTTGCGAAGTTTCTTTCTTTTTTAATTATATATATATATATTATATATACGCGCGCACATATATACTTGTGTGCGGATACACCGTTACACCATTACACCATTATACCATTACACCATTACACCAATCCTCATGCTCCTTCTGTCCTCTCAACGTCCGGCTCCCTCCATAGGTACTCTTCACAATCTGGCGCACCATCTGCTGCGCTCTTCACAAACTGGCACTCCGTTCCCAATGTTCTCTGCAATCTGGCAGTTCTTCCACAGCGCTCTTCACAGTGCTACGAAAATATCCATGCATGGATGCTTCAATGGGAGAAGAAAAAAGGCGAAACGACGTCATTGCCGCAGAAAATGAACCGCAAAAAGAGAAAAAAGAACCGCGCGACGGAATTTGCGAAAATTTCGTTTTCAAGACGATATTTTTACATTTGACTTTCCGAATTTTTCGTTTTCTCCCGCAGACTGCAATCGAGGTAAAGAGAAGGACGAAATATTCAGCAAAAAGGTATAATGGTGTAATGGTATAATGGTGTAATGGTGTAACGGTATAATCGGCATTTTGCAATTCCCACTACAATCCACGCATCGAAATGCGTCGGAAGGGGGGATAGGCGGACAGGGGATGGCGGGAAAAGCGGGGGAAAAGTTACCTGACTTCTTGATGCGTGTTTTCTATTTGCAATAGAATTAAAAATAGACTATTTGCCGTTGAATAGAGGTGTAAGTTGTTTGTTTGTTCTATTTGCAATAGTATGTTTTTAAGTTGTTTTATATTTGGAATAGTAGGGAATTTTGATTTGTTTTTGCGTAGATTGGAATAATTTGTGCAGTGATTCTATTTTGGATTGCGTGTTTGTGGCGTTTTGTTGATTTAGGTTTCATTGTTTCGTTGTTTTTCGGTATTCGTGATAACACTGCTTCTTGCGGTTGTGCATTGGTGGTAGTTGGATTGCATCGCGATTGCATTGGCATTGGCTTGGCTGAATGTTATTTGCATCAGAGGTAGTATATTGCGGACGGGTTTGCATCGGTGATAGTTGGATGCGGCTGGGTATTCTTCCGTGAATCGGAACGATGTGCGGGCATTTCCGTTCGCATTGCATAGAATAAGGTGCTGCTCCCTGACGGGGGCAGCACCTGTAGGATACGGGGGACGGGGGAAAAATCAGATGGAGAGGACGGCGAGGACGTCGATGAGCTCACGGTCGATGGGCTTGTTGCGCTTGATGGCCCGATCGAAGGGTACATAGACAATCTGGTCGTCCTTGATACCTATCATGACATTGCGTTGTCCTTCCTTGAGGGCTCCGATGGAGGCGACGCCGAGACGGCTGGCAAGGATGCGGTCGTAGGCGGTGGGGGTGCCACCACGCTGGAGGTAGCCGAGGATGGTGACGCGGACGTCGTACTCGGGGTATTCCTGACGGACGCGATCGGCGTAGTGCATGGCGCCTCCGGTCTTGGGGCTCTCGGAGACGAGGACGATGCTGCTGTTCTTGCTCTTGCGGATGCCGTTGCCGATATACTGCCGCAGCTGGTCGATGCCGGTTGCATCCTCGGGGATGATGGCAGCCTCGGCGCCTGCTGCGATGGCGCTGTTCTGGGCGAGGAAGCCGGCATCGCGTCCCATGACTTCGATGAAGAAGATGCGGTCGTGGGAGGTGGCGGTGTCGCGGATCTTGTCGACGGCTTCCATGATGGTGTTGAGGGCGGTGTCGTAGCCGATGGTGCTGTCGGTGCCGTAGAGGTCGTTGTCGATGGTGCCGGGGAGTCCGATGCAGGGGACGTCGTACTCGCGTGCGAACTCTTGTGCTCCGGCGAGGGAGCCGTTGCCTCCGATGACGACGAGGGCATCGATGCCTGCAGCGACCATGTTGTCGTAGGCGGTGCGTCGTCCCTCGGGGGTGCGGAAGGCTTGGCTGCGGGCGGTCTTGAGGATGGTGCCTCCGCGCTGGATGGTGTTGCTGACGCTCTCGGTGGTGAAGTCACGGAACTCGCCGAGGATGAGTCCTTCGAAGCCTCGGCAGATGCCCTTGACTTTCCAGCCTTCGTTGATGGCTGCACGGGTGACGGCACGTATGGCGGCATTCATGCCGGGGGCATCACCGCCGGAAGTGAGTACTCCTATGGTCTTGATTTCTTTCATAGTTGCGATAGGGTTTTGGTTTCGTACGGCAAATATAATCAAGATTAACGAAAACGAAAACGAAAACGAAAACTTTTTTTCAGCGGGACGGGGCCCGCTGGGCTAAAGGGTTAAAGGGTTAAGCACGCGGGATAGAGGCTATAGATACTATAGATACTATAGATAGTGTACGCCCTCGGGCGTAGGCGGGTTGTGGCCCGGCGGGAGACAAGGGGGGGGGAGATATTATAGGAGGGGTAGGTTTCCTTAATTCCTATAATTCCTAAAATTCTTGATAAAAAAAAGAGGCAGTCGTGATGACTGCCTCTTGAAGCTATTGATGGGTTCTGATTACTCAGCAACTTCAGCAGCGGGAGCTTCGGCAACAACCTCGAAGGGAACTTCAACGGCAACTTCCTTGTGGAGCTGTACGGTGGCGGTGTAGTGACCGAGTTCCTTGGCGGGTTCCTTGACGGTGACCTGCTTGGCGTTTACTTCGTAGCCCTGGGCATTGATAGCCTCGGCAACCTGAGCTGCGCCGACAGCGGCGTAGAGGGTACCGGCCTCACTGACCTTGGCAGCGATGGTGAGCTGCAGGGGTTCGATACGGGTAGCGAGTTCCTCAGCGGCCTTCTTGATGGCGGCGAGCTTGTGAGCACGCTGACGCAGGTTCTCGGCGAGCACCTTCTTGGCGCTTTCGGTAGCGACGATGGCCTTGCGCTGGGGAATGAGATAATTGCGGCCGTAGCCGTCCTTAACTGTTACGATGTCGTTCTTGTAGCCGAGGCCCTGAACGTCTTCAATCAAAATGATCTGCATAGTTTATTCCTCCTGCTTTGTTAATTACTTCATCATATCGGTTACGAAAGGCAGCAGTGCCAGGTGACGGGCACGCTTGACAGCCTGAGCGACGCGGCGCTGATACTTCAGCGAGGTGCCGGTGATGCGACGGGGAAGGATCTTGCCCTGTTCGTTGAGGAACTTCTTCAAGAACTCGGGATCCTTATAGTCGATGTACTTGATACCGCTCTTCTTGAAACGGCAATACTTTTTCTTCTTCTTGTCTACTGTGGGGGGTGTGAGATAACGAATTTCTCCTTGTTCCTGTGCCATGATTAAGCCTCCTCTGCTTTAGATTGTTTAAGACTGCGACGCTTGGCTGCATACTCGGCAGCATACTTCTCCATCTTGACGGTGAGGTAGCGGATAACGCGCTCGTCACGACGGAAGTTCACTTCCAGCTTCTCGATGACCGTAGGCTCGGCCTTGAACTCGATGAGTTCATAGAAGCCGGTGGTCTTCTTCTCAATAGGGTAGGCAAGTTTCTTCATGCCCCAGTTCTCTTCATTGATAATCTCAGCGCCTTCAGCGGTAAGAATACCTTTGAACTTTTCTACCGCTTCCTTCATCTGTGCATCAGATAAAACGGGAGTTAAAATGAAAACGGTTTCGTACTGATTCATACTCTGTTTATTGGTTTAATAATGTTAACTTGCTTTCTCCGGAACGTGGGGTTCCGCAAAAAAGCGCCGCAAAATTACTGCTTTTTTCCGGATTGACAAACATCGGGGGCTTTTTTTTCAAAAAAAGTACGCGCGAAGATGATTTTTAGGCCAAAAGATTTGAACGGATGGTTTTTTCTTGCTTAATTTGCAGAATAAAACGAATATAATCAAATAAAAGATAATAGCATTATGAAAAATGAATTGGGCAAACTCCTGATGATCATCGGTTCCATCATCCTCATCCTGAGTTTCTTCTGCGGATGGAACAACAGCAATCTCGTTCTCTTTGGCTCCATCGCTCTCATCGTCATCGGCATCGTGGTATACATCATCATGAACAAAAAGAACGTAGAGTGATTTTCCAAAGGGTTCACCGCATACACATAATGCTGTCGGCACTGTCGGCAGCATTGTTGTTTTGTGCCTGCTCGGACGGCATCGTCGAGGGCACGGTGATACCCTTGGGCATCAACGAGAGTTACTCGGTGAACGACACGGCCATCGTATACAACATGGCGAACGACACGGCGCGCATCGTCGTCACCTACCGTCTCGTGGACGACACGGTGCGACAGACCACCGTGGAGCACACCTTCGACAACAGCGAGCAGGCCACGGACTTCTTCAACACCCTGCTGACAGACATCGACATCCGTTCCATCAGGCACGAGAGCCGCATGGTATCGTACGACATCGAGAACTGCAACGGCCTCAGCACGAAGAACGTGGTGGACATCCTGAAGGGCGAGTATCTCTACGACGAGGTCTCGACCGACACGCTCGAAAACAAGGACCGGGAGTTCACCATACGCAGTTTCAACGGTCTGCAGGAGGGCATGTACTTCATGCTGAGCCACAACGACAACGGCTCGCGGCTCTACTTCCACAGCAGCACGCTCAGGGGCGACCGCACCACGTCGTCGTTTGTGAACGACCCCACACAGCTGCCCTGGCAGTTGCTCAAGGCCCCTGCCGGTGAGGGATGGCTGATACGTCTGAGCAACGGCTGCTACCTGCGCCGCAGCGGAAACCGTGTGGTCCCCATGGCGCTCACCGTCACCTCCTCGGCGGACCTGGCGACGGCATGGAACGTCGACGATGTGGTGAACGGGCTGAACTTCTGGACGATCCACGACGCCATCGGCAACAGCGACGACTTCTGCGGTCTGACGCCGAACGACAATGAGACGCTCGGCATGGAAGAGAACGCCATCGAGACATTCACGCTGCTCGTGGACCATGTGAAGATGACATTCAACGTTGCCGGCACGACGTGGAGCACGCTCGCATCACTCTGGGGATGCAGCGTACCCCTCCCCTCCTACACCGACACGCTGGAGGGCTCCACCTTCATCGGATGGAACACCAAGGAAAACACCGTCGAGGGTTACCTGACTCCCGGCACCCTCGTCACCGCCGACGACACCACCTACTATGCGGTGCTGGTGAAGACGAATTAAGCGGGCAAAGCGGGCTGTGGCCCGCTACGATAACGATAACGGCAGAGCCACTGAATGTGGCGATGCTTGCGACGACGCGAGGTTTATCTCGCCAAAGGAGTGCGACCACCGGGAGCTTTTTGCAGTCTCCATAGGGGCGGCTCTGCCGCCACGATAACGATAACTTTTTTCAGCGGGACGGGCCCGCTGGGTTAAAGGGCTAAAGGGCTAAGGCGGGCTGACGCCCGCGGGATAGAGGCTATAGAGGCTATAGATACTATAGATGATGTACGCCCTGACGGGCGTAGGCGGGCTGACGCCCGACGGGAGACAAGGGGGAAAAGGTATTATAGGAGGGGTAGGATTTTATAGGAGGGGTAGGTTTCCTTAATTCCTATAATTCCTTTAATTCTTGTTCAAGAATAATTCCTCAATTCCCATAATTCCTAAAATTCCTGCTTATAAAAATAATCCTGAGTGAGCGTCTTGATGGCAAAGTAACGACAAAGGGCGTGCAGAGACTGCACGCCCTTTGAGTTCTTGATGGGAGGTGTTACTTGATAAGGACTTTCGCTACGCGGACGCTGCCATCGGAGAAGCAGGTGCGGATGATGTTGACACCGGGACGAAGTTCGCCGGTCTCGACGCCCTGCACATTATATACTGTGCGTGACACTGGCTGCAGGGCGATGGTGCTGATGCCGCTGCTTGCCTCGAAGGGGATGAGGTTCCAGCAGTAGTTGCGGTCGCCGCCATTGATGCCGGCGAGGGACTTGCCGCCCGAGAGGTTCAATACCTGTACCCATCCTGTAGCCTGACTCTTGCCTGCGATGAGACAGTAGCCGTTGCCGTTGGCCCAGATGCGGAAGGTACGCCAGTACATGTCGGTCTCGTTCTGGACGGGATAGTAAGCCGTGCCGAAGCGTCCGTTGGGGCTGTCGGAGATATGGTACCAGCCGAGGAACGAACTGTTGTCGGCACCCACGGCAGCCTCTTCCTCGACCGTCCAGGTGGTACCGTCGTTGGCATGCGAGGCAATGGCGTAGCAGCAGAGCGTGTCGTTGGGCACGAAGTGCCATACCTGTCCGTTCTGCTCGGTCATGGACTCATCGATGAGCTCTTGGGCATAGATGGTCTGCTTGTCCTTGGAGGCATTGGGACAGGTCAGGTAGAGACCGGTCTCGATGTCCTGGATATAGAACAGACCGCCGGGGAAATACTGGTGGTTGTCGTAGAGCGTGGAGTCGGAAGGAGCCTCCTCGGTGGGGATGCAGAGGCCTGCCACGGCAGAGGCGTAGAAGGTCTTCACGGCAGCCTGCAGCTTGGCCGTCATGGCATCGACATCGGGCTGTGAAGCGAGCTGTGCCTCGAGGACGCGTTCGCCCACACGACGGATGGAGTCAAGGGCAGCGACAGCCGTCTCGGGGTATTGTGAGAAGGCATCGCCCACGCGGTCGGCATTGTCGGCCAGCACCTGAGCGACGGCGCTGAGAGCCTCGTCGAGGCCGTCCCAGTTGTCGGCTGTGGTGTAGGGGTTGTAGAAGAAGAGTCCGGACTCCTCCACATCGCCGATGGTATAGCCTCCGTCGTCGTCCTTGGAGCCAAGGGCGTAGAGGGTGTCGATGCGGGAGTAGGCATTGCCGTTGCTGCCGGAGATGTTGCAGTCGTTGAGCGAGAAGGCGATGCGGTCGCCCTCCTGGAGGTTCACGAAGAAGTGGAAGTCGGCAGGATCGGTGTTGTTGTTGAATTCGACAGCTTCACCGATCTGGTTCATGACATTCGACTCGGGGGTGAGGTAGTAGGCATAGGCATGCATGTTGCCGCGGTTCTTGCTCACGCGGGCCTCGTCCTGACTAGTGATGGAGCAGCGCATCTTGTAGACGCCACTCTCGGGAGCGGTGAAGATGGCGCAGGGAATCTTGTCGAGGAGCGGGTGGAAATAGCCATCGCTCTGAACGAAGAGCCATACATCGGTACCATTGTCGGCCCATCCCAGCACATCGGTGGCAGACTTGCCGGTGACGCCGACGGCCAGGAGGTTGTCGGTCGTGTTCCATGTGCGGAGGCTGTCGGCAGCATGGATGCGAACGCCGAACTTCCAGTAACCCTCATCGCCGCGGAAGAGGCTCTCGTGTTGGGCTGTGGCAACGGCATCGTCGCTGTCGAAGGGCCACAGACGGCTGTTGAGGGGCAGCGAGAAGTCGATGAGGATGATGGACTGGTAGAACTTGGCGATGGCAGCAACGGCCTCCTCAATCTTTGCCTGCACATCGGTGGCGCTGGCATTGCCTGCCTCGTAGGCAGCGAAGAGATCGTCGAGGTCCTTCTGCAGCTGCACCATGCGTTCCATCTGCGACTCGGGGTACTGTCCGTACTTGGTGCCGGCCTCGCAGTTGAGCATGATGTCGTTGAAGGTATCGGCACACTCGTAGTAGAGCACCTTGACGACAACGGTTGCCGCTGCCTCGCGGATGTCAGCGGTGAGCGAGTTCACCTGACTGGACTTGTCGCGCTGGCTCTCGAGTGTCTCCTTGCCGGCCTCGATGTATTCGTAGAGGTTGGCGATGTCGTCGACGACTTCCTCCACCTCGCTGTAGGTGTCAAAGATGTTCTGTGCCTCATCGACGGCCTTGGCCAGGTCGGCATAGGCAGCCAGGCATGCGATGGCCTCTTCCTTGGCAACCTGTTTGCCTTCGGGATAGAAGAGCAGCTGGGCATTGTCGATTGCCACCCAGTTACAGTTGGTATTTACGACGCGCAATCCCACCGTGAGGGTGCCCCCGCTCACCTGTGCCATGGCATAGAAGCGTGCGGGAACGCCATTGTCGGTAGCGCAGTTCACCTCGTCGTCGCCGGCGAAGAGCGTCACGCCCGAGAGGTCAGCAGTGGGGGTGTCGCCGCTCTGCTGGCAGGCGATGACGGCAGCAGAGAAGAGGTAGGTGCCATTGGGCAGGTCCTGCAGTGTCTGCTGGAGGCTGATGTTGTCGAGCATGGCTTCGGAACCGGACGACGATGCCTTCCACTGCTCGATGAAGTTACCGTTGAAGAGGTCATAGACAGTTCCCTTGGTGTTGTTTTTGAAACCATCGTTGGTCCAGTTGGCAACATCGTTGCACTCGTAATCGGTGATGTAGGTCGCTGTGACATCTTCACCCATCTGTGCAAAGGCCATTGCGGCAAAGCCCAACAACGTAGTGACAAGTGTAAAAAGTTTTTTCATACGCATAGAAATATTGGTTAATAAAAAAGTAAACACGAACAATTTGACTGCAAAAATAAACAATTGAAAGGAAAATGCAGAACAATCGGGAAAAAATCTTTATCTTCGCACACAAAATGACAGAAAGATGAAACATATCGGTCCTCATGTATCCGCTTCGGGCGGTGTGGAGCAGGCTCCGCTGAATGCCACCGCGGTCGGTGCCACAGCGTTTGCCCTGTTCACCAAGAATCAGCGTCAATGGGTGTCGGCACCCCTCACGGCTGCCAGCATCAGTGCCTTCCGTCGGCACTGCGAGGAGGGAGGCTTCGAGCCGCGCTACATCCTTCCCCACGACAGTTACCTCATCAACCTGGGCCATCCCACGGCCGAGGGACTGGAGAAGAGCCGTGCCGCCTTCCTCGACGAGATGCAGCGGTGCGAACAGCTGGGGCTGACGATGCTCAACTTCCACCCCGGCAGCACTCTGAAGGAAATCGGCGACGAGGCCTGCCTGGACCGCATCGCCGAGAGCATCAACATGGCCCTCGACAAGACGCAGGGCGTGACAGCCGTGATAGAGAACACGGCAGGACAGGGCAGCAACATGGGCTACTCGTTCTACCACCTCGCGCATATTATTAATAAGGTAGAAGACAAGAGCCGTGTGGGCATCTGCATCGACACCTGCCACACCTATACGGCCGGCTATGACCTGCGCAACGACTACGAAGGCGTGTGGATGGAATTCGACGAGGTGGTAGGCAAGAGCTATCTGCGCGCCATCCATCTCAACGACAGCAAGAAGCCCCTGGGCAGCCGCGTGGACCGTCACGACAACATCGGGCTGGGACTGCTGGGCATGGAGTTCTTCCAGAACATGATGAACGACAGCCGCTTCGATGCCATCCCGCTCATCCTAGAGACACCCGACGAGTCGCTGTGGGCCAAGGAGATCGCGATGCTCCATGCCATGGAGGGCAACGGATAAGCCCGCCATCCCCCTGCCCTCGCCCACGAAATCCTGGAAAAAGAAGCATTTTTCTGTGTTTTTGTCATTTTTTTCTCCCAACATTTGGCAGATTGAAAGAAACAGCCTATCTTTGCACACGAAACAGTAACAGAGCATGAGTCTTTATCTCCATCACGAGCACCATCATCATCCTTTCAACGAAAGGTAAGTGTTTCGTGTGGGTATTATTAATAACTGTATCGGAAGGACTTACCAAAATGGTGAGCCCTTCTTTTATAAGAAAACAATGAAAGAATCAACTATGATACGTATTGCCATCCAGTCGAAAGGCCGACTGAACGAAGAGAGCCTGGCATTGCTGCGCGATGCAGGAGTGAAAATCGATGATCTGAAGCGGAAGTTCCTCGGGCGTTCCGCCAACTACCCCCTCGAAGTGCTGTACCTGCGCGACGACGACATCCCTGAGGTTGTCGCCGACGGTTCGGCAGACATCGGCATCGTGGGACTGAACGAAGTGGCCGAGAAGGGCGTGGACGTGGACATCGTGCGCCGGCTCTCCTTCGGAGGCTGCCGTCTGTCGCTCGCCGTGCCCAAGGATGCCGGCTATGAGGACCTCTCGTGGTTCAACGGCAAAATCATCGCCACCTCCTACCCCGGCGTCCTCAAGAAGTTCCTGGCCGAGAAGGGCATCGACGCATCGGTGCGCGTCATCATGGGAAGCGTCGAGATTGCTCCCGCAGCAGGCATCGCCGATGCCATCTTCGACATCGTATCGTCGGGCGGCACGCTCGTCTCCAACGGTCTGACGGAGGTGGAGCGCGTCCTGGAGTCGGAAGCCGTGCTCATCGCCAATCCCAACCTGTCGGACGAGAAGAAGGAAATCCTCAACTCGCTGCTGTTCCGCACGGATGCCGTCATCGACAGCAGGGGGAAGAAGTACATCCTCATGAACATCCCTTCGGACAAGGTCGAAGAGGTGCTGCAGGTGCTGCCTGCCCTGCGCAGTCCTACCGTGATGCCCCTCGCTGCCACCGGATGGTGCTCGCTGCACTCCGTAGTGAAGGAAAACGAGTTGTGGGACAAGGTGGAGAAGCTGAAGGCGCTGGGTGCTGAAGGCATCCTCGTGCTCCAGCTCGACAAGGTCATCGAATAAGCAGAAACAATGATACAGACGGTTCTGAATCCCAAGGCCGAACAGTGGCAGGAACTCTGCCGCAGAGCCACTTTTGACGACAGCATCATCGAAGAGCGGGTACGCGTCATCCTGGAACGCATCCGCAAGGATGGCGACACGGCCCTCCGTGCCATCACCGCTGAAATCGACGGAGCATGCCCCTCCACCTTCGCCGTGAGCGAGAAAGAGTTCGCGGCAGCTGCCGACGAGGTTCCCGAAGCCCTCAAGCGTGCCATCCGTACTGCCAAGGCCAACATCGAGAAGTTCCATGCCACCGAGGTGACGTTCCCCATACAGGTGGAGACGATGCCCGGCGTCACCTGCCGCCGCCGGCTGGTTCCCATCCGCAGGGTAGGACTCTACATCCCCGGAGGCAGCGCACCGCTCTTCTCCACCGTGCTCATGCTGGCCGTCCCTGCCCAGGTGGCAGGCTGCCGGGAGGTGATACTGTGCACCCCCTGCAACCGCGAAGGATGCGTGAATGCCACCGTATTGTGGACCGCACAGTTGTGCGGCATCACAACCGTGTATAAACTCGGAGGAGCCCAGGCCATCGGTGCCATGGCCTACGGCACGGAATCCATCGAACGCGTGAGCAAGATTTTCGGTCCCGGCAACCGCTATGTCACCAAAGCCAAGCAGATGGTATGCGCACAGGGCACCGCCATCGACATGCCGGCAGGACCTTCGGAAATCATGGTGCTGGCCGACGAGACAGCCAACGCTGCCTTCATAGCAGCCGACATGCTGTCGCAGGCCGAACATGGTCCCGACAGCCAAGCTATGGTGATATGTCCGAGCACGGCCATGGCCGCAGCCATCGATGCGGAACTGCAACGGCAACTCGCCCTGCTGCCCCGTGCCACCGTGGCCGACCGCGCGCTGCAGAACAGCCGCATCATCGTCTTCGACACCCTCGACAGGACATTGCGCCAGCGCCTCTATATGGACTTCGCCAACCGCTATGCGCCCGAGCACCTGATTATCGAGACGGCAGAACCCGAAACACTTGCCATGCAGGTGGAGGCTGCCGGCAGCGTATTCATCGGGCACTACAGCCCCGAAAGCGCCGGCGACTATGCGTCGGGCACCAACCACACGCTGCCCACCATGGGATTTGCCACGGCATACAGCGGCATCGGTACGGACAGTTTCATGCATGCCATCACCTTCCAGGAACTCACCCGGGAGGGACTGCTGACGCTTGCCCCCACCATCATCGGCATGGCCGAGGCGGAAGGTCTCGACGCCCATGCGGCAGCCGTCAGCATACGCACCAAGTGATTCATCGGAAACCCATCAACGACTACCATATCCATTCCACCATCATGACAACAGAAGACGTCCTCCGTCTTGTACGTCCCAACATAGCCTCTCTCGCCCCCTACTCCACGGCCCGCGATGAGTACAAAGGAGCGTTGGGCATCTTCATCGATGCCAACGAGAACCCCTTCACCAACGGCTACAACCGCTACCCCGACCCACGGCAGACGGCACTCAAGACACGCATCGCCGCCCTCAAGGGAACGCGCATCGAACAGATGTTCATCGGCAACGGCAGCGACGAGGCTATCGACCTCTGCTTCCGCATCTTCTGCCGTCCGGGCATCGACAATGTCATTGCCATCTGTCCCAGTTACGGCATGTACCGCGTGTCGGCAGACATCAACGATGTGGAGGTGCGCGAGGTACCCCTCACCGCCCCCGACTTCGGGCTGCCCACCGATGCACTCCTCGCCCAGGCAGACACGAACAGCAAACTCATGTTCCTCTGCTCACCCAACAATCCTACCGGGAATGCCTTTCCGAAGGAAGACATCGTGTCGTTGCTGGAACGGTTCAACGGCATCGTGGTCGTGGACGAAGCCTACATCGACTTTGCCGATACCCCCTCGCTGCTGACGCTGCTCGAGGAACGTCCCAACCTCATCGTTCTCCAGACCCTCTCGAAAGCCTACGGCCTGGCCGCACTGCGTCTGGGGCTTGCCTTCGGCAGCAAGGAGGTGATGGAGTTGTTTGCCAAGGTCAAATATCCCTACAACATCAATCTCGCCGGCATGGAGCAGGCACAGAAACTGCTGGAAAGGGACGTACGCAGTGAGGTGGAAATCATCAAGAAGGAGCGCTCACGCGTAGCGAAAGCCCTTCCGACATGTTCCTGCGTGCACAGGGTGTATCCCTCTGACGCAAACTTCCTGCTTGTGAAGGTCAGCGATGCCGACCTCATCTACGAAGCCCTCATCAAAGAGCAAATCATCGTGCGGAACCGCAACCGCGTGACAGGCTGCGCCGAATGTCTGCGTATCACCATCGGCACACCCGAAGAGAACGACCGCATGCTCACCATCATGAAGGAGCAGGCATGACACTCCCACATCTACGAAAAAGACTCTGACAGACAAGATATGGCAACAAAGAAAGCACTCTTCATCGACCGCGACGGCACCATCCTGGTGGAACCTCCCGTCGATTATCAGATTGATGCGCTCGACAAGTTCGCATTCATTCCCGGGGCCATCAGCGCCCTCCGCGAACTCTCCACGCTGGGCTACGAACTGGTGCTCGCGAGCAACCAGGACGGATTGGGCACCGAGAGCTTCCCGCTCGAAGCCTACCAGCCCCTGCAGGACCTCATGCTGCGGACGCTCAGCGGCGAAGGTGTGACCTTCGACGACATCCTGGTCGACGACTCGTTTCCCGAGGACAACGCTCCCACCCGAAAGCCCCGTACGGGGATGTTCGGGCGCTACCTGACGGGCGACTACGACCTGGCAGGCAGTTTCGTCATCGGCGACCGCGATACCGACATGGAACTGGCGCAGAACCTCGGTGCAACCGGCATACGCTTCGAGGGCGGCTGGACGGCTGTCGTGGAACGCATACGACGCGGCGTGCGTACTGCCACCATCGAACGCAACACACGGGAGACACAGATTGCCGTCACCGTGGACCTCGACGGACGGCTGCCCTCCTCCATCGACACGGGACTCCACTTCTTCGACCACATGCTCGACCAGATAGCCCACCACGGAGGCATCAGCCTGCAAGTAAAAGCGGTGGGAGACCTGGAGGTGGACGAGCACCACACCATGGAGGATGTAGCCATTGCCCTCGGCACAGCCCTGCTGAAGGCCCTCGGCGACAAGCGGGGCATCGGACGGTACGGCTTCGCCCTGCCTATGGACGAGTGCGATGCCATGGTTCTCCTCGACCTGGGAGGGCGCATCGACTTCGACTGGCAGGTAACCTTCACCCGCGAATATGTCGGCGACACACCCACCGAAATGTTCCGTCACTTCTTCCAGAGCCTGTGCGCTGCCCTGCAGTGCAACCTCCACATCCGTGCACGGGGAGAGAACAACCACCATCTGGCCGAAGCCGTCTTCAAGGCCTTTGCCCGCACCCTGCGCGATGCCGTAGCCTGCAAGCCCTTCGACTATTCCCTACCCTCATCGAAAGGAACCCTGTAATCCCTCCTCCATGATAGCCATCATCGATTACAATACCGGCAACATCCGCTCGGTCACCAATGCCCTCGAGCGAATCGGCGCAAATGACTACTGCCTCACAGCCGATGCCGACACCATCCGCAGCGCCAGCCATGTGCTGCTGCCCGGCGTGGGCGAAGCATCCACTGCCATGCAGGAACTGCGCAGCCGTGACCTGGACAGCCTCATCCCCACCCTGACACAGCCCGTACTGGGCATCTGCATCGGTACGCAACTGATGTGCCGGTCGTCGGAAGAGGGCCATGCGCAATGCATGGGCATATTCCCCACCCGTGTGGTGAAATTCTGCGGGAAGACCGAGGACAAGACGGCTGAAGGCGCCACATACCTGAAGGTGCCCCACATGGGTTGGAATACCCTCACCCAACTGACAGGTCCTCTGTTCGAGGGTATCAACGAAGGCGCATGGGTATATTATGTTCACTCCTTCTACCCTGAGCTGTGCAGTGCCACCGCAGCCCGTACAGACTATGGGACCGTCTTCAGCGGTTCGTTGTGGAAGGGGAACTTCTTCGGAACCCAGTTCCATCCCGAAAAGAGCGGAGCCGTCGGCGAACGCATACTGAGGAACTTCCTCCAGTTATAGTCATCCTTTCGCCGCAATCCGCAGTCAACATCTTTCATCCAAATCCATTCACCTATTCCACGATGACCGAAATCATTCCAGCAACCGATATCATTGACGGACGGTGTGTCCGTCTCTCACAGGGAGACTACGCACGCAGCCGCGTCTATGACGCCTCCCCCCTCGACATGGCATTGCGGTTTCAGGATGCAGGCGTGCGCCGTCTGCACCTCGTTGATCTGGACGGTGCCAAGGCATCGAAGCCCATGAACCTGCATATCCTGGAAGAGATTGCCACACACACCCAACTGGACATCGAATGGGGAGGCGGCATCAAGAGCCGCAGCGCCCTCGATGACATCTTCGCAGCAGGTGCCGGACATGCCATCTGCGGCAGCATCGCTGTGAGACAGCCAGAACTGTTCGGCGAATGGTTGGAATCCTTTGGCAGTGAACGCATCGTGCTGGGTGCCGATGCCCGAAACGGACGCGTAGCCGTGAACGGATGGCTCGAAGAGTCCACCCTTACCATCGAGGATGTCGTGAAGCAGTTCCTACCCTTCGGTCTGACACAGGTCATCTGCACCGACATCAGCTGCGACGGCATGCTCGCAGGTCCCTCGTTCGACCTCTACACACGTCTGCAAGAAGCCTTCCCCCAGATTGTGTTCACCGTGAGCGGAGGCATCAGTTCCATGGATGACCTGCGCCGTGTGGAAACGCTCGGGCTGCCGCGCGTCATCGTCGGGAAAGCCATTTACGAGGGACGCATCACCTTGGATGAAATCAAGGAATGGACGAATAGCAACTCTTGAACATCCAACAGACAATCGTCATAGAAACAAATCAATACGATGATTTCAAAACGTATCATACCCTGCCTTGACGTGCGTGACGGACGCACAGTGAAAGGTGTACATTTTGTTGGACTGCGCGATGTGGGCGATGCCGTTGAACTGGGCAGCCGCTACGCTGCAGAAGGTGCAGACGAACTCGTGTACCTCGACATCAGCGCCACCCATGAGGGCCGTCATACCTTCACGGGGCTCGTCGAACGCATTGCCCGCACCATCAACATCCCCTTCACCGTGGGAGGAGGCATCAGCGCCATCGATGATGCAGAACGACTGCTGGGAGCAGGTGCGGACAAGATAAGCATCAACAGTGCAGCACTCTATCGTCCAGACCTAATCAGTGAACTCGCTGAACGGTTCGGCAGCCAGTTCGTCGTTATTGCCATTGATGCAAAAAAGGTGGACGGACGATGGATGTGTACTACACATGGCGGTCGGCAACTCACCGACCACGAACTCTTCAGCTGGGCACGCGAGGCACAGGAACGTGGAGCCGGTGAACTGCTCTTCACCAGCATGGACCACGACGGTACGCGCAATGGGTATCCCTGCGATACATACGCACGCCTCGCCGAGGAGCTCTCCATTCCTGTCATCGCTTCAGGAGGTGCGGGTAATACCGACCATATCGCCGAAGTGCTCACAAAGGGAAAGGCCGATGCCGCATTGGTGGCAGGTATCCTTCATGACGGAATCCTCACCATCCCCGAAATCAAACAAGCTCTTGTCCAACAACAGATTCCCGTCCGATGGCAATGACTACCTGCAGAGAAGATAAGAATACGCCTCAGATATCAACTGATTAAACCAAACAAATACATATACCTATGCAATTCGAAGATTTCGACCTCAGTAAGAACAGCGACGGGCTGTTGCCCGTCATCGTTCAGGATGCAGCCACGCTGCGCGTGCTCATGCTCGGCTACATGAACCGCGAAGCATTCGACAAGACCGTGGAAACGAAACTTGTCACCTTCTACAGCCGCAGCCGTCAGACGCTCTGGACCAAGGGCGAGACAAGCAACAACTTCCTCCATGTGGTAGAGATGTATGCCGACTGTGACAATGACACGTTACTCATCGCGGCACGTCCCGACGGTCCCACCTGCCACCGTGGTACCACAGCCTGCTGGGACACCCCTGCACAGGACGGTTTCCTTTACGAACTGGAACAGTGCGTGCAACAACGACACCGCGACATGCCGTTGGGAAGTTATACCACCTATCTGTTCGAGAAGGGACTGAACCGCATGGCACAGAAGGTGGGAGAAGAAGCTACCGAAAGTGTGATTGAAGCCGTGAGCGGCAACCGTGCAAAGTACGTCGAGGAAGCATCAGACCTGCTCTATCATCTGCTGGTGCTCAACGAACAGATGGGAGTGACCCTCAACGACCTCCAATCGGAATTGCTCTCGCGCCACAAATAATAGAGGAATACCATTCCTGAGACTTTTACTTAGGAGGACCATTCGGGCTGAGTGGTTCTCCTCTTTTTTCATGTGTATGCCTTTGGAAACATCCACAATAAAAGACGTGCCCCCTGTGAGGGAGCACGTCTATACTATCTTGTTGTCGTTACGATTATTCGGCGGGAGTCTCAGCGGGTGCGGCAGGAGTCTCAGCGGCAGGAGCATCGAAACCAGGAACGGTGGCAGCGTTGGTAGCGCTTTCGTTGACAGCCTTCTCCATAATGACGCTTTCCTGACTGGCAGCCTTAGGCAATGCATAAGCAGCAACAATGCTGAGAACTACCATGCAGCCTGCAAGAACCCAAGTGGTCTTCTCCAGGAAATCGGTAGTCTTGCGGACACCCATGATCTGGTTGGAAGAAGCAAATGCGGATGCAAGACCGCCACCTTTCGAGTTCTGGATAAGAACAACGAAACACATGATCAGCGAAACGATAACAATCAGAATTACACTAATTAAGTACATTTTTTATCTGTTTTTTAAGTTATTATTTTTGACTAATTTTTCCAAAAATCGGATTTGGTCTGCAAAGTAAATATTTTTTTCTGGATAATTCAAATAAAGTGAGCGAATAATTTCAAGTGCACGGTCATATTTTTTTTGACGGATGAAGATGCGTGCCAGCGTTTCGGTGAAGAATTCAGGATTTACGGGCTCATCAGAGCCCTCGGAATTGGATGCTTCCGCCTTTTCTACCGATGGATTTTCGGTTACATTTTCTTGTGATTTCAGCCGTAAGGACTCCGTTTTTTCGTCCGTCGCTGAGAGCGTATCCGGATGGATGGGGATGATGACGGTCTCCTGCTCTGATTCGTCTTCCGCCACATCGTCTCCATTCTGTTCCAGCAGCGCCATGTAATCGGTGGAAACCGGGCTGTCGGGGATGAGAGCCTGCGACATGTTCGGGAGAGAGCCCAGGAAGGCATCGATGAGACTCATGGTGCGGTCCACAGTAGGCTCGGATTCCACTTCAGCAAAAGCATCCGAAGCAGCACTATCCACAGCAGACTGAGAGAGTGTATCGATGAGACGGCAGAGTGTGCGACGGTCATGGACATAGAGGACTGAGGCACGCAGTTCCTCACCGAAATCCGGATCGTGAAGCAGATAGAGGTTGTCAAGCAGCAAGAGACGTGCCGTCTCGAACCAGGGATAGCGCGCCACTGCCGTTCGCAGCGGATAGAGGGTGCTGCGATTGAGTCTTTCGGGATGACCTGCAAGAAGGGCGATATCGTTCATAGGAGTAACGGATGAAGGGTTACCAATTGGCGACGGTAGCATTGAAAATCTGTTCCACAATCTCGTCGATCATCTCTTGCACAAGAGCCTCCTGCACATCGTTGAGTTGCTGTGTGGCATCGAATTCACGTGTGGCTGAGAAGGTTTTCTCAAAATCTTCACTGTGGTTGGTATTGTTCTCGAAATTGACTTTCACGGTCATCTTGAGTTGCATCATGGCCGAGAAACCATCGGAAGAGACCGACTTGTTGAGTTGAGAATATTCGGTTATCTCGCCGGAGAGCGCAAGGTCGCCATTCCGGTTGGTCTGCTTCAGTTTTGTCTGCTTGAGATACTTGTCCGTGAGGGAAAGGTTGAACATGCTCTCCATCGGCCCCCACTGGAAAGCGGCTCTGTTAGCGAAGTTCTCGAAGGAGATTGTCTTGACGACATTGTAGTCAATGGAGGCACCATTGAACTTATAACTGATGGTGCACGACGACACTCCCAGCGACAACACAACCACAAGCAGGCAGGCAAAGGAACAGATGCTTTTTCGTCTCATCAGTCGTCAATAGTTTTCGAGTTCATACTGTTTGATCTTGCGGTAGAGTGTGCGCTCGGATATCTGCAACTCACGCGCAGCATCCTTGCGACGGCCACGGTTATGGATGAGGGCATGACGGATGGCCTCCTTCTCCACATCCTGCATGGATACAGACACTTCGACCGTCTCCACAGCATCGGCATCGATGACCGAATGGGGGGCATCGTAGCCATACGACGGTGCGTAGGAGGGCTGCTGCGGATGCATGGTGACAGGCTGCGAGATATCGATTGTCGTGTGCGTATCATCGTCGGATGAGAAGTCTTTGGTTGTTTTCCCGGGGGTTACCGTTCCGGATGTCATGGAGTTGATTTTGGACCGCAGTTCGGAGATATCCTTGCGCATCTCGAAGAGCACGCTATACAGCATCTCGCGTTCGTTGGCAAAAGTCTTTCCTTTTACATCTTCATCCATGCCAAACATCGCCGGCAAGGTGCTTGCCACAGGTGGCAGGAAGTCACGCAGCACGTCGGCAGTGATTTCACGCTGTTCGGAGAGCAGGGAGATTTGCTCCGTGATATTCTTCAACTGACGTATGTTTCCCGGCCAAGGATAGCTGACAAGCACTTGACGGGCGCTGTCCGTCAAGTGGACGACAGGAATGGAATAGCGGTCAGAGACATCATTGGCGAACTTCCGGAAAAGGAGTTCGATGTCTTCGCTGGGACGCTCTTTCAACGAAGGAACCTTGATAGGAATCGTGTTCAGACGATAATACAAGTCCTCACGGAATCGTCCTTCTGCAATGGCATCGGTAAGATTGACATTCGTGGCTGCAACGATGCGCACATTGGTCTTCTCAACTACGGATGACCCCACACGGATATACTCACCCGTCTCCAATACGCGCAACAGACGTGCCTGTGTGGAGAGAGGCAATTCACCTATCTCATCGAGAAAGATGGTACCCTTGTCGGCTTCGCCGAAATAGCCACGCCGTTCATCGATGGCACCTGTATAGGCACCTTTGACATGTCCGAACAACTCAGAGTCGATGGTTCCTTCAGGGATAGCGCCACAGTTGACGGCGATGTATTTGTTGTGCTTGCGGGCACTGTTCTGATGGATAATCTGAGGGAAATGCTCCTTACCCACACCGCTCTCACCGGTAATGAGCACCGACAGGTCTGTTGGCGCCACCTGCAGCGCGACATCAATGGCCCGGTTGAGTTCCGGCGAATTGCCAATGATGCTGAAGCGTTGCTTGGCTTCTTTTATTTTCTGAGAATTCATAATCAAGGTCTAAAAAAGTCATTCAGAAAGATCAGACTTCAGTTTTTCACTGTCATCACGTTTATCGAAGAAGAGTTTCTTCAAGGGATTGCGATGGATGGCTGCTTCGTTGTGGCGGTGCCGATAGACGTCAAGGGCCAGATAGAGAGCCGAACGGAACGACTGTTCGGAAGCCATGTTCTTGCCTGCAATGTCATAGGCAGTGCCATGGTCGGGAGAAGTACGGATGACAGGCAGCCCCGCGGTGAAATTGACGCCCTCATCCATGGCAAGTAATTTGAAGGGGATGAGTCCTTGATCGTGGTACATGGCAAGCACACCATCAAAATGGGTGTATGAACCAGCGCCGAAGAAGCCGTCTGACGAATAGGGGCCATAGCAGAGAACGCCATTCGACCGCATCTCAGTGATGACAGGTGCAATGATGTTCTGTTCCTCAGCACCCAGCAGGCCATCATCACCGGCATGGGGATTGAGAGCCAACACGGCAATGCGTGGATTGGCAATAGCGAAATCGGTCTTCAACGCCTCGCGGAAGGCTGTGATTTTTTCTGCCAGGAGGTCATGTGTAAGAGTGTTGGCTACCTCAGCAACAGCACTGTGGCCGGTGGCTAGGGCAATGCGGAGGTCATCCTTTGCGAGTATCATCAAGGCTTTCTGCCCATCACCCAGTCGTTCTTCGATATACTCGGTGTGTCCGTTGAACTTGAAATCGTCCGATTGGATGGTTTTCTTGTCAATGGGGGCTGTCACCAATACATCCCAGCCGTTCTTCTTATAGTCATCCACTGCACGTTCAAGAGCTTGGAAGGCTGCCAGTCCTGCTTCAGCAGAAGGCTGCCCAAGTTCAACCTTCACCTCGTCATCGTTGCAGTTTACCACATTGAGACGGTCATCCTGTGCTTCAGCGGCTGAATTGACGACGGAAAACATCGTGGGCAGCTCCAAAGCCTTGCGATGATACGTCATGACCTTGGGAGATCCATAAACGATAGGAGTACAGAGCTCAAAAATGGTCGGATCTGCAAACGTCTTCAATATCACCTCATATCCAATGCCATTGACATCACCCTGAGTGATGGCAACACGTATTTTTTTTGATTCCATATATATATCTGTTTTGCTTTTATTCGTTTATTCTTGACCTGGAATGATGGTGATTTCATCGAGGCCGTAACTGAAATTTTCCACATTCTGTTCGGTGGGCAGTTGAAGCGTGTACAAGACTGCTTCCATCTTACGGATGAGATTGCGCTTGAGGGATTCGGGGGCATAGACGAATCCTTCCACCACCACGACGCGGTTGTTGGGGACATCCACACGCGACATAGCCACAAACGGACCACCCATGTGGTCGCCCTGCACACGCCATAAGCCGCGGGCGAACTGTGCATATTCACCCTTGACAGTGATGTCCTCCACATCCACGAACTCATGTTGGGTGGACATATAACTGCCTTCGGGACCTCCAGGGATATTGGCTTTCATCACTGAATCACGACGTGCCATGTAGTACTCGAGGGTGAATGTATTCGGGTCCGTATACGGATAGGTATACATCACGAAATTCAGATCCTTTGAACCTCGGTTTGTGGAAGCCCAAAGGAAATTCGTCCCTTTCTTGAATTTGTTCAATTCCACAGGAACCCACACGTCGCATCCGAAAATGGTCTGAGCCATCTCCGAGACGTTCTTGTTGTGTTGTTCCTCGAGGTTCATGATTTCGCGGTTCAGTTCAACCCGTGTAAAAAAGTCCAGAATCTGTGCGCCGTTGGCTTCAAGGAATGAGGTCAATTGTTGCTCATCATGAGCCTGCAGCGTCATAATCATCTGCGTACGGGCATAGGTATCGCGGGCATATTTCATCTTGGCCGACGAATAGATGTTCTGCACATCCACCTTGATGATGTTGCGGAAAATCTTGAACATGCCGTCGTAACTGCTCGGATCGATGCGGGAGATACGGAACTGTCGTTCGGGCTGTGCCACGCCAGGAAGGTCCGTGTCGAGGATTTCAAACAAAGCGCGTCCCACGGGGCGTTCCCATTGCTCGTTGCCCATGATTACCAACAATTCATAAGGAGCGCCTCCAGCCATCGGCAGCAACGAAAGCGTCTTTTTCTTCTTGGCAGGTGCATTCGTCTTCACCTTGCGCATGCCTTGTCCCGGCTCTGCGCTCTCAGTCGGGCTCTTCTGTTGGCAACCGGACAGCAATACGGTAAGAACAAGCAATAAGGGAATGTATCTTTTCATATCAATTCGTTGGTGTTTCATTTTTCATTCGTTTCGTGCTCAGCATGCCGCAAGCGGCCATCACATCTTCACCGCGGGAGGCACGAATGGTCGTAAACACGCCGCGCTGCGTGAGGAAGTCGCGGAAAGCAGTCATGCGTTCCATATCCACACCATCGAGATCCGAATCGGGAATGCGATGGAAACGGATGAGGTTGATGCGGCAGTGGATGCCATCCAGCATGTTCACCAACCTGCGTGCATCAGCAAGACTGTCATTGGCACCGTCAAACAGGATGTACTCAAAGGACAAGCGACGCTGTCCGGAGAAGTCATATCCGCGCAACAGTTCAAGCATCTCGGTCATGGAATACAAGCGTTCGGCAGGCATCATGTCACTACGTACGGAGGGTGACGATGCATGCAGGCTGATAGCCAGATGACATTCGCTCTCTTTCAGGAAACGGTCGAGAGTCCCCCTCACACCTACCGTCGATACGGTGATACGGCGCGGACTCCAGCCCATAATCTTCGGATCGGTAAGCAGCGACAATGCAGTGAGCACATTGTCAAGATTATCCATCGGTTCACCCATGCCCATCAGTACCACATTGGTGAGGGTATCCGCTTCAGGAATGGAGAGGATCTGATTGAGAATCTCTCCCGGTGTGAGGTTCGCACTGAATCCCTGACGTCCGGTCATGCAGAAACGACAATGCATCTTGCAGCCGACCTGCGACGATATACAGAGAGTGGCTCGGTCACCATCGGGAATGTACACCGCCTCGACATATTGTCCCTCAGCGATACGGAACAGGTATTTCACCGTTCCGTCCACGCTGCGAATGGCTTCCACGGGAGGCTCAAGTCCTGTCTCGAAACGTTCAGACAGTCGTTCACGATGGACTTTCGAAAGATTGGTCATGGAATCAAACGTCGCCGCATGTTTCACATAAAGCCAATCTTGCAGTTGCCGTGCCGTGAACTTAGGCATCCCAAGTCCCGTCACGATGTCCTGCAACTCCAAGGGTGTCAGGCCCAAAAGTTTCGTTTTCGATCCATCCATCTGCATGTACACACTATGGCATTTTAATATAGTTTGCAAAGATAGAACATTTTTTTGATACGCGCGCCACTTTTATTAAAAATAACACTACCTTTGTCGTTGGTAACCTATATAGCAATGTTATGAGAACATCTATCGACTGTTTTCTCCCCTATACGGACAAAGCGCAGAGCGCTTCCTTGTCGGCATCCTTCGCGTCTTCTCCTTTGGTCAAAGACATCATCTTCCTGTCCAATGATGATGCCCCGGAAGGCACTCCTTTCGTTCCCCTCTTCAAAGCTCTTTCCACCCGTGCAGTATGCAGCATCGCGGCTGCCTGCGAATCGGAATGGGCGCTCATCTGCACACAGCAGGCACCCGTCATCCTGGGACAGAATGCGCTTGAGAGGATGGTTGATGCAGGCGAGGCCTTGGGAGCCGACATGGTGTACTCCGACCGTTACAAGACCATCCATGGCACGGCACTCCCCTATCCGGTCATCGACTGCCAGGAGGGTGCCCTGCGCGATGATTTTGACTTTGGCGCAGTCATCCTGCTGCGGCGTTCTGCATTGATGGCATTCGCAGCAGAGAAGGGACTGGAGACATACGAATGTGCGGGATTCTACCAGTTGCGGCTCTTCATCATGCGCAAAGGAAAGATTGCCCATATACCCGAGTATCTCTATACCGAGGAGGAGATGGACCTGCGCAGTTCGGGCGAGAAACAGTTCGATTATGTTGATCCTCGTTTCGGCATCATCCAGCAGGAACTGGAACGAGCCTGCACCGAACACTTGCGATGCATCGGTGCTCTCGTCGAAGCAGATTCCCTACAGACAATCAGCACCACAGAAGGCAGTTTTCCTGTCGAGGCAAGCGTCATCATCCCTGTCCGCAACCGCAGACATACCATAGGCGATGCCATTCAATCGGCACTCGAACAGATTGCCACCTGTCCTTTCAACGTCATCGTTGTCGACAACCATTCCGACGATGGCACCTCTGAAATCATCGAGGATTTCGTCTCGCACGACCAACCCGTCATCCACATCATCCCCGAGCGTACCGACCTCGGCATCGGAGGTTGCTGGAACCTGGCCGTCCAGAACCCCGAGTGCGGCCGTTTCGCCCTCCAGCTCGACAGCGACGATCTCTATGCCAACAAATACGTTCTGCAGACCATCGTTGATGCATTCCATCACGAACGATGTGCCATGCTCATCGGCAGTTACACGCTCTGCAACTTCGCCCTCGAGACATTGGCACCGGGCCTTATCAATCACCGCGAATGGACTGCCGACAACGGCATGAACAACGCCCTGCGCATCAACGGATTGGGTGCTCCGCGCTGTTTCTACACGCCCGTCATCCGTGCCATTGGATTCCCCAATGTCTCCTACGGCGAGGACTATGCTGCCGGATTGGCCATCAGCCGCACGTACAAGATAGGACGCATCTTCGAGAGTCTCTACCTCTGCCGCCGCTGGGAGGGCAACAGTGATGCAGCCCTCAGCCCCGACAAGGTCAACCGCAACAACACCTATAAGGATTTCATCCGCACTGTTGAACTGAACATTCGCAAGAAGAAAGAGTAGTATTTTCAAACCATCTGCACCCCTCGATGACCCGTTTCTTCGAATCCCAACTCAATGCATGGCCTTTGGCACGTGAAAACAACGAGGCACTCCAAAGAGTGCTGACGCGTGAGTTGTCGTTGTCCGTCTATCCCTGCCCGATACAGGTGCAGCACAACCCTGCACGCATCCGTTCCACTGTTGCCAAGGTGGATGCCACCTCCCTTAGCCATCGCTCCTGCTTCCTCTGCGCCACAAACCGCCCTGCCGAGCAGCGCAGCATGGCTCTCTCTTGCGGATGGGAGGTGCTCGTCAATCCCTACCCCATCCTGAACGAGCACTACGTCGTTGCATCGCCATTCCATCAGCCCCAGTCGCTCAGTGCCTGTTTGCCGGCAATGTTGGAAACGGAGGAGGCGTTGGGCAACGACTTCATGGTCTTCTACAATGGTCCTCATTGCGGCGCTTCTGCTCCCGACCATGCCCACCTCCAGGCTGGACGGTGGAAGGGTGTTCCCCTTGTGGAGTGGGTACTCGCACAGACTTGGGAACCAGACATCCACGAGGTTGCTCCGCTCGGCTTTCGCATCCAGGTATATGTGGATTGCCTTCCCGACATCACCGACGATGACACCAACCTCTTCATGGTACGCCAGCCAAGCAAGGAGAACGGTGCGGAAGGAAAACGTCTGGCTGTCGTCATTCCTCGCCGCAAGCATCGGCCGGCATGCTATTTCAACGAAGGGGAAGCCCAGAAGCTCATCAGTCCCGGAGCCTTGGACATGTGCGGGCTGCTCATCGTCCCACGTCAGGAGGATTTCGAGTCTCTTTCCCCGCAGGAAGCATTCGGCATCTTGCGCGAATGTGGAGAATGGAGTGAACCGACCCTCCATGTCGGAATCATGAAGGCCCCGCATATCGACTACGAGCAGCATGGTGATACATTCACGCTGGGCAATGTAACCATCGGACGGGATTTCCATTGGGAGCAGAAGGAGCAGCAACAGTTCTACGGTACCCTGCGCCTCATCCCCGAAGGAGACCAGTTCTGGGCAGTGAACGACATACCGTTGGAACAATATCTCACCAGTGTCATATCCAGCGAGATGAATGCCCATGCACCGCTTGAGTTCCTCAAGGTACATGCCATCGTATCACGCAGTTGGCTCATCGCCCAATTGGAGCGGAAAAAGGCAAACGACACCGGCTGTAGACAAAACAGTCAGGATGCCGTTTCCAACCATGGGAAATCGGTTTCTCCGTTGTCTGCGCCAAATAATGAAGCAGCACCCGCAAGACAGATCATCCGTTGGTACGACCACGACGACCATGTCTTGTTCGATGTCTGTGCCGACGACCATTGCCAGCGCTATCAGGGCTTGGCACGCATCACCGAGGCAGCCGTCCGTGCTGTTCGAGAGACGGCCGGACAAGTGCTGACCTATCGGGGAGAGGTGGTAGATGCACGATTCAGCAAGTGCTGTGGAGGCATTACCGAAGAGTATCAGACCTGTTGGGACGACACACCGCATCCGGAGTTGGCATCTGTCCGAGACTGCGACAGCAACGGACAAGACTTCTGCGACACCCACGACGAAGCGCTGCTTTCGACAATCCTCAACAACTACGACTGCAGCACACAGGACTTCTACAGTTGGACGGTCGAGTACTCGCCGAAGGCATTGGGCGAACTCATCCTGCAAAAAAGTGGCATCGATGTGGGTGACGTCATGGACCTCATACCCCTTGAACGTGGCATTTCGGGACGCATCCGTTTGCTCCGCATCGTCGGAAGCCGATGCTCTGTCGAGGTAGGAAAGGAACTGGAGATTCGCCGTCTGCTCTCTCCCTCGCATCTCTATAGCAGCGCGTTTACGCCGCGGCTGTCCGACGGCGTCTGGAAACTGCAGGGGCGTGGCTGGGGCCATGGTGTAGGAATGTGCCAGATTGGGGCTGCCGTAATGGCGTCAAAGGGCTACAAGTGCGAAGAGATATTGAGGCATTACTACCCGAATTCTATGGTCGAGAGGCTCTATTCTGCTGCGAATTATTAAAAAAAGGCTCGGTTTACGCATTTTTTCGTCTAAACATTTGCATACATGAAAAGAAATGCAGAACTTAGCCGTGAAAATTTTCATTACTCACTTTAAAAATTGAATCTTATGGGTTACAAAATCATCGATGTAGAAGGTATCGGTCCCGTCTATGCAGAGAAACTGCAGGCTGTCGGAATCAACACAACTGAAGATCTGCTGGAGAAGTGCGCCAGCGCAAAGGGCCGCACCGCTATGGCTGAAGCCACTGGCATCAGCCGCAAACTGATCCTGAAATGGACCAACCATGCAGACCTGTTCCGTATCAAGGGCATTGCCGGACAGTTCGCAGAACTGCTGGAAGCCGCTGGCGTAGACACCGTCAAGGAGTTCCGTCATCGCGTTCCTGCCAATCTGCAGCCCAAGCTCGTCGAAGTCAACGAGGCCAAGAACCTCTGCAACCGCGTTCCCGCTGTCAGCGAACTGGAGCGTATGATTGCCCAGGCCAAGGAACTCGAACCGCTGATTACCTATTGATCGGACGCTTCGCAGCAAGCCGCAAGAGGAGGAGTCACATCCTCCTCTTTTTTTTGTCTCACACAAAAAGTGCCCTTCCGACGGGCCTTTCCCAACTCGGGAGCAAACAGCGCATATTCTTTCATTGCATACGAATCATTGTCATTTTTGCTATACATCAACGCACGAAACACAACTTTTAGTTACAATTCGTAACCATAGCAACCATATACCCAAAACTCGGTAAAACAAAAAGTTAGATTCACGACGATAAAAAAATCGGCTTGGCTGCATACTATTTCCACAAATAGTGTAACTTTGCACTTCGATATGAAAGAAAGAGTGCAAACCTATACCTTTTTCTTATGAAAACGAGTGCAAACATCGCCACTATCACAAGCACGTTGAAGACGCGCAAGTTCTGGTCGGAACTCATCATCATGACCCTCGGCATGATGGTAGGAGCCGCTGCAGTGTATTACTTCCTTGTCCCCAGCAAACTCATCATCGGCTCTATCTCCGGTCTGTCTATTGTCATCAGCGGCATCCTCGAAGCGGCAGGCATCCAGTTGAAGGTTTCGGTAGTAGTCGTCATCATCAACGCCATCCTGCTGTTGCTGGCATGGTTGCTCATCGGCAAGGAATTTGGCGCCAAGACGGTCTATACGGCTCTCATCCTCGGTCCTCTCATGGATTTGTGGGAAGTAATCTATCCCTACACGAACTTCCTCACCGAGCCGGGCCAGACGAGTGTGATGAATGACCCGTGGTTCGACCTCTGCTGCTTTGTGCTGTTGCTGAGCGCTTCTCAAGCCATCTTGTTCAATATCAACGCTTCCACAGGTGGTCTGGATATCCTGGCAAAGATTGTCAACAAATATTTCCATTTCGACATCGGCACATCGGTTTCCATCGCCGGAGCCTGCATCTGCTGCAGCGCCTTCGCTATCAACCCCTTCCGCATGGTGGTGATAGGTCTCATCGGCACTTGGGTGAACGGTCTCGTGGTGGACTACTTCACAGCCAGTCTCAACCGCCGCAAGCGTGTCTGCATCATCAGCAACAGGAACGAGGACATCCGTCGGTTCATCATCGAGGACCTCTACCGTGGCTGCAGCCTTTATGAGATGCGGGGTGGTTATTCGGGCGAAACACGCACCGAAATCCAGACGCTGCTCACACAGCACGAATTCGCCGACTTGATGAAATACCTGCGCGAAAACAACATCCAGGCATTCATCACCGCAGGCAATGTCAGCGAGGTGTACGGCAACTGGCGCAAGTCACACTACTCCCGTTCCAAGACGACGGAAGAGCAATGAGAAGCGCAGGCAATTGCTTGCCCTCCCCTAAATATCACTGAACAAACATTATTTCTTGTTACGCAGCTGCCAGAAAGCGACTGCGGCAGCGGCTGCCACATTGAGTGAGTCCACTCCATGAAGCATGGGAATCCGGGCGACATAGTCGGCATCGTCGATGACGGTGTTCGCCAGACCGTCTCCTTCTGTTCCCATGATGATGGCCAGACGGGGCTCTGCCATCAACGTCGCATCATCGATGGAGACGGAACGGTCCACCAACGCCATAGCCACACTGCGGAAGCCCAGTGCCGTCAACTGGGGCTGCAGGGGACCTTCATCGAGCCATGCCCAGGGAACGAGGAACACCGAGCCCATGCTCACACGGACGGCCCGTCGGCAGAGGGGATCGCAACTGGCATGCGTGAGCAGCACAGCGTCGATACCCAGCGCAGCCGCACTGCGGAAGATAGCCCCCACATTGGTCGAGTCTACCACGCCATCGACGACCACCACACGGTGCGTGCCCCTGCACACCTCCTCGGGTGAAGGCAGGGACGGACGGCGCATGGCACAAAGCACTCCGCGCGTCAGTCGATAGCCCGTGAGCGACGACAGCAATGCCGACGTCCCCGTATAGATGGGTATGTCGCCCACGCGGGCTACGATGTCGGCCGCATCGCCCAGGATATGTTTCTCCTCCATGAGCATCGACACGGGCTCATAGCCGGCATCGAGCGCCACACGGATCACCTTGGGGCTCTCGGCGATGAACAGCGCCTGCGAAGGATCAAGGCGGTTGCGGAGTTGCTGTTCGGTGAGCGAGGCGTAGGGTGCGAGTTCCGGCAGGGAGATGTCGTGGATGGTATGTATCATCGGAAAGGGCTTCAGACGAAAGTGTGTTGAGGATGATTTACAAGGTACGGACGAGGGCGCAGAGACGATCCACATTCTCCTCCTTCGTAGCCCACGAGGTGCAGAAGCGCACGGCCACATGTCCGTCATCGACCCGGCACCACCAATCGCCGAGGAACTCCCGGGAAAGGATGTCAAGTTGTGCATCGGTGAGAATCGGGAACTGCTGGTTGGTAGGGCTGTCGACGAGGAACGGGATACCCTTCTCCTCAAAAGCGGCATGGATACGTTCGGCCATGCGGTTGGCATGGGCGGCAAGGGTAAAGTACAGGTCGTCTTCCAGCAGCGTCGCGAACTGCAGGCCCAGCAGACGTCCCTTTGCCAACATCCCCCCACCCTGCTTGATGCAGTAGCGGAAGTCCTTGCCCAGTGCCTTGTCGGTGATGACTACGGCTTCTCCGAACAGAGCGCCTTGCTTGGTTCCTCCGATGTAGAACACATCAGCCAGACGGGCCATGTCCTGCAGCGTCACGTCGCAGGCACGGCAGGTGAGTCCGTAGCCCAGACGGGCGCCGTCGATGAAGAGGGGCACGGCACGGCTGCGGCATACCTCGCTGATGGCAGTGAGTTCTTCCAACGTATAGATGGTACCCAACTCGGTGGGAAACGACAGGTAGACGAGTCCCGGCTGCACCATGTGTTCGTGGTTGCCGTCACTGTGATGGCCGTCGATGGCATCGGCAATCTGCTGCGCCGTGATTTTTCCCTCCACGGCAGGCAGCGCCAGCACCTTGTGGCCGCCGTGTTCGATGGCTCCCGTCTCGTGCACGTTGATATGTCCCGTCTCGGCGCAGACTACGCCCTGGTACGGACGCAGCACCGAGGAGATGACGGTAGCATTGGTCTGGGTGCCTCCTACCAGGAAGTGCACCTCGGCATCGGGACGGCCACAGGCCTTGCGTACCAGCTCGCGGGCAGCGGCACAATAGGAGTCTTCGCCGTAGCCGCAGGTCTGCTCCATATTGGTTTCGGCAAGACGTTGCAGGATGAGCGGATGGCAGCCCTCGTTATAGTCACATTGGAATTGTATCATGAGCAAGTATTCGATTTGCCGTCATCGACTGACGGTCAATGGATTACAATGAACGGAATGTGCGCTTTCGTCGTTCGTCAGGCATTACGCCAGACAATCGTCGAGCGCTTTGGTGAGAGCCTCACGGTCGATATGCTGACCGATGAAGACCAGTTTCTGCATGCGATCGCCATAGATGCTGTCCCAGTCGCGCCGGATGGCAGGCTCGCGTGCCAGCAAGGCTTCAAGGTCGGCCTTGGGCATCGTGGCATACCACAATCCCGCATTGCGCAACGTGAACTGACGGCCTGCCTGTTCGAACACATAGCAGGTATCGTACTCATCGCGGAAGTAGCACATACCCTTCGCACGGATGATGCCCTTGGGCCAGCGGCGGGCCACGAACTCATCGAAACGCCCGAGATCGAAGGGACGGCGGCGGGCATACACCATGGTGCCGATGCCGTACTCCTCCACCTCTCCTTCATCGTGATGGTGATGGTGGTGGTGATGGTGATGGCCTGCGTGGGCGTGCTCTTCTTCCTCATCGTCATCGTCGTCGTCATCGTCATCGTCATGGTCATGATGATGGTGGTGGTGTTCGTGCTCGTCCTCATCATCGTCGTCGTCATCGTCATCCTCATGGGCGGTAGTCTCGGGATTCTCCACTTCTGCCACCCAAGCTGCCGATGTAGCAACAGCCTCAAAGTCAAACAGTCCGGTATCCACGAGCAGCGACAGATCGACATCGCCGTAATCGCAGGGAATGATCTGTGCCTTCGGCTGGATGGCACGGATGACAGCCTCCACCTGTGCCAGTTCGTCGGCCGACACCTCAGAGGCCTTGTTGAGCAGAATGATGTTGCAGAACTCGATCTGCTGGATCACAAGGTTGGCAATGTCGTCCTCATCGGGATGGGGCTGACGCAGTACCTCCCCGGAGCCGAACTCATCGCGCATGCGGAGGGCATCGACAACGGTAGCAATGCAGTCGAGCACAGGCACGCCGCAGCGGGTGATATCCTCGTCCATCTGGGGAATCGAGCAGATGGTCTGGGCGATGGGTGCAGGTTCGCAGATGCCGCTGGCTTCGATGACGATGTAGTCGAAACGGCGCATGGCGATGATGTCGCTCAACTGTTTCACGAGGTCCATCTTCAAGGTGCAGCAGATGCAGCCGTTCTGGAGGGCGACGAGGCTGTCGTCGGACTGCCCCACGATACCACCCTTCTGTATCAGGTCGGCATCGATGTTCACCTCGCCTATGTCATTGACAATGACGGCAAAGCGAAGTCCGCGGCGGTTGTTGAGGATACGGTTCAGGAGCGTAGTCTTGCCACTGCCCAGATAACCCGTGAGCAGAAGCACTGGAATATTTTTTGGATTCATTTTTCTTTTTATCTGAAAACAGGTGCAAAAGTAATCATTTTTTTGGTACATTTGTCGCACTAAATATAAAAGTAGTATAAAAAACAGTCGTCATGCGCAAAACGATACTCTCTTGCATCCTGCTCCTCGCCGTTGGCCTCGCAGCATCGGCACAGACCCTCACCCTCGCCGACCCCACCATCTTCTCTCACGACGGTCTCTACCTGCTTGCCGGCACCGACGACGTCAACAACGGCTTCACGCTCTATACCTCCTCCGACCTCGTCCATTGGACGGGCAACGGCGGCAAGGCCAAGGGCAAACGCCTGCTCTACAAGGACGACAGTTATGGCACAGGCAGTTTCTGGGCGCCCCAGCTGTTCTGCATCGGCGATTCGTTCGGCCTCGCCTATGCGGCCAACGAGCACGTCGCCATCGCCTTCTCGAAGGACATTGCCGGACCGTATCGGCAGACGAAGCAGTGTGCCGTGTACGAGGATACCAAGACCATCGACCCCTTCGTCTTCGTCGACGACGACAGCACCGCCTACCTCTTCCACGTCCGTCTCACGGGTGAGAATGCCATCTGGGTATCCTACCTCAACGACGACATGCAGACCATCCGCAGCAGCGGCAGCCGGAAGTGCGTGAGTGCCGTCAGCAGTTGGGAGAACACCACCGGCGGATATGCCGTATGTGAAGGACCGACCGTCATCAAGGACGACGGCATGTACTACATGCTCTACTCGTGCAATGACTACCAGAACATCGAGTATGCCGTCGGCTATGCCTACGCCAAGTCGCCCCTGGGACCCTGGACGAAGGCCTCCGGCCCCATCCTCAGCCGCCATCACATCGGTATCAACGGCACCGGCCATGGCGACCTGTTCCAGGATGCCGAGGGACAGTGGTGGTACGTGTTCCACGTGCATGCATCGAACACCAAGGTGCAGAGCCGCCGTACCATGCTCATCCCCCTCACGCTGACCGACAACCCCAAGGCAAAATTCGCCTTCGACTTCAGCCGTGCCTTCCTGCTCGATGCCTCGGCACCCGCCGATGCCACCCTGCCTGCAGGGGTCTCCTGCTTCACCGTCGACGGCATCACCTACATCCCGACCGGCGACCATGCGTGCCATGTCACCTTCCCCGAAGGAAAGACGTTCGGCTACAAGGGAAACATCGAGATTCCTGCCGCCGTCAGTTACGAAGGCAACTCCTACATCGTCACGGGCATCACCCACGATGCCTTCTACAAGTCCACCTCCCTCAAGTCGTTGCTCCTCCCCGCCACCATCCGCTCGGTGGGATACATGGCCTTTGAAGGATGCACGGCACTGAAGACCTTGACGCTGCTCTGTCCGACACCCCCCACCGCCACCGAGGCCCTCGCCAACGCTGCCGTCCTGGCAAGAATGGTCGTCAAGGTGCCCGAGAGTTCGCTCCTCGATTGGCAGACCGCCGACGGTTGGAAGGATTTCCGCAATATCCAGGGCGACGATGCGCACACCCCGCCCGCCGTGGTGGGACCCACCATGGGGTGGAGTTCGTGGAATACCTACGGCATCAACATCTCCGACAAACTCATCCGTGAGCAGGCCGACGCCTGCGTGAAGAAGGGGCTGGCACAGGCCGGATACCAATACATCAACATCGACGACGGCTATTTCTACCGCCGTGATCCCGACGACGGACATCTCCTCATCCACCCCACCAAGTTTCCCGACGGACTGAAGCCGGTCGCCGACTACATCCACAGCCTCGGCCTGAAGGCAGGCATCTACACCGATGCGGGCGACAACACCTGTGCGTCCGCACAGGGTGGTTCCGGGGGCGACCCATGGGGCATGGGCAGCGGCATCTGGGAACACGAGCAGCAGGACATGGACTTCTGGTTCGTCGACTGCGGCTTCGACTTCATCAAGATCGACTACTGCGGTGCCCAGCGCCTCACCGAGGAGGGGCTCGTGACCGACGAGCAGCAACGCTACACGGCCATCGCCGCTGCCATGCGTGCCGCCGCTGCCAAGGCCGGACGCGACGACCTGCGGCTCAACATCTGCCGCTGGGCATACCCCGGCACATGGGCCTACGACGTGGCGGACTCATGGCGTACCACGGGCGACATCTACTGTGCCTGGGAGTCGGTGCGCAGCATCGTCGAGCAGAACATCCCGCTCTCGGCATTCTGCCGCGACGGGCACTACAACGACATGGACATGCTCGAGGTGGGACGCGGACTCACCGAGGAGGAGGACCGCACGCACTTCGCCCTCTGGTGCATCATGGCATCGCCGCTCCTCATCGGCTGCGACATGCGCAACATCTCGGCATCGGCGCTCAAACTGCTCACCAACCCCGAACTCATCGCCCTCAACCAGGACTCCCTGCACCTCCAGGCCTACCCTGCCGCCTACGACGGCAAGGTGTATACCTTGGTGAAGGATATCGAGACGCTCCAGGGCACCACCCGTGCCGTGGCGCTCTACAACCCCACCGACTACAAGCAGACGGCTACGCTCGACTTCGCCGACATCGACCTGGCGGGCACCATCCGCATGCGCGACGTCATCAGCCGCACCGACCTCAGCGATGTCACCGAGGGCACCTTCTCCGTCTCCCTGCCGCCCCATGCCACCCGCGTCTACCGTGTGGAGGGACAATGGCGCACCGAGCGCACCAACTACGAGGCAGAGTGTGCCTGGCTGTCGGACTTCAGCAAGACGGGCAAGAGCGATGTCGCAGGGTATGCAAAACTCAACACCTGCAGCGGCGGATACAAGATAGGCTGGCTGGGAAAACGGCCCGAGAACGACCTCCAGTGGCAGGATGTCTATATTTATGAAGCGGGCAAATACCGCATGACCATCTACTTCCTCTCCAAGGAGGACCGCACCATCTACTATCAGGTCAACGGCGATAAGGCCCGTACGCTCACCGTGAACAGCGGCGAATGGGACAAGGTGGCATCGCGCGTCGTTGCCATCGACCTGAAGGAGGGATGGAACACCATCCGTCTCTACAACGATAAGAACTGGATGCCCGACATCGACCGCATGACGCTCAAGCGCACCACGGCATCCTCCATCGACACGCCCATGGCCGATGCCTCACGGGTGCCGATGCGCACCACCGACCTCTGCGGACGGGTACTCACCGACCCTCTCGCACTGCCCAAGGGCAGCATCTATATCGAGGGGGGAAGGAAGCGCATACG
>R22__coassemble_133_pt1 | contig 57044 bp, 49 predicted proteins | sample R22__metabat2_low_PE_006 | metagenome-assembled genome bin R22
CCCGCGCGCGGACGCCCGAACTTGGCCCTTTAGCCAAAGCGAAGACAGGCGCGCCTTACTTCGCTATGGCGACTTTGCGGCCGTTGATGATGTAGATGCCGGGGGGGAGGGAGGCGGTGGTAGTGTAACGGCGGCCCATCAGGTCGTAGATGGGGGTGTCGGAGGTGGAGACGGGGTCGTCGGGGAAGAGGGTGTCGTCCACATCGGCGGCGATGTGGGCGGTGTGGAGGGCATCACGCAGGGCTTGCTCGTCGTAGGCATCGGTATAGGATGAGAAGAGGTTGACCTGTCCAATGGTCGGACGGCTGAACACGCAGCGCGTAGTGCCTGCATCGGGGAAGAGGCCTACCGACTCACGGGGACTGTGTGCGACATACGCGAGGGTGTCGGACCAGAGGCGGTCGGCATCCATCAGCACTACCATGCCACTGTCGGCAGGCAGCCGCAAGGGAGCATGCAGTTCGGTGATTCCCTCGTGGCGGTCGCACCAGATGACGAGATGTCCACGCGGGGCGATGATGGTGGAGATGTCGCCCGCAGGGATACACCATTCGTCGGCATCGTCGAAGCTTGTATGGAGGTACATGCCCGCCACATCGATGCTCTCGTCGGTCGCATTGACCAACTCAATCCAATCGGCATACTCGAACCAGTCGGAGACATGCTGGCCCTTGGAGGCACAGAGTTCGTTGATGCGTACGGGGATACCGTCGTCGGCATGTTCGTCGTCGGGGACGGCTACAGCCATCAAATCCAGTGCCGTGCCCTCGGGCAGGGTCCACGAGGTGGAGGTGGAGAGGATGTCCTCCTCGTCAGCCTCGGGCGGGATGACAGCCGTGAGGGCCGCATCCCAGAAGAGGTCGCTGGAAGAACCCGAACAGTTGTGCACTTCGACGGCCACCACATGACGGCCCTTCTTGAAGAGCGAGGCATCGAGCGTGAGCGACCCTTCGAACCAGTCGCTCGAATAGGTGGGTGTATAGGTCGAGAAACTAATCTCGCCGGAAGGCATGTTGTAGCGTGCTGCCTCGCGTCCATCCACATACACGACGAAGCCATCGTCGCAACGATAGTCCAGACGGACACTCTGCACATTCGACTCGGAAATGTCGACCGTGGTGCGCAGATAACAGGTGGGATACTTGTTGGACGAGGAGGAGCCGTAGGACACGACGGTGCGTATGCCCAGGTCCTTGCCTGCATAGCCCAGCGGTGCGCCACCCTGACGCCAGGCACTGTCGTCGTAGGTCTTCTTCTGCCAGCCGGTAGCATCGAGCGAGCCCTTGTCCCAGTAGCGCCAGGTGCTGCCGGAGGCGAGGATGGTCTCCTCGGTGCCGGGTTTGGTGTTATGCCATCCCGTGAAGCGCATCCCCTCGGGGACCTCGGCCCGCAGGACGACAGGGGCGAAGAGGGTGCCGCTGAAACGGTTGGTGGGCACGGGGGTATCGTTGACGAAGAGCCGTATGCCGGGATGCGACGCTGCCAGGGTGACCTTCTGCGGCGTCATCCCACTCATACGCAAGGGTGTGTAGGCACGCATCTTCCCTATCATCGTGGTTGCCCGTGACAACGAGCAGGCGTTCTTCACATTGTTGGCCGAGCCATCGGGTGAACGTCCTTCGAAGGCCATCATGGGACGCACATTGGCCGTCAGGCTGTCGACGATGGAGGCTACGCGGTCGTGGTCGAAGACACTGCCGCAGACGAGGCAGAAGGTGTCGATGAACTGCCGGCGGAAACGGGCGTTGGCACACAACTCGATGAACATGTTCACCAAGTCGAACTCCTCGTACTTCCCCGTCGTGACATTGGTGATATTGCGCTTGGAGTTGAAATAGTCGAATGCGGAAGTGGTGCCGAACGAACTGTCGAGGTCGAACTGCACGAGGCGGAAGCGTCCGCCCTCCTCGCGTGGCCGCCACCCCTTGATATTGTTGGTGTTGTTGATCCAGTCGGTGGTGCCGAGGTATATCTCGGTGGCCATGTAGTTGATGAACTCGTCGACATCGAGCAACTGCCGCACGGCGTCGTACACCTCGTCGTTGGCGCAGGCCGCCGTGAGGACGCGCAGCGAGTCGAGGGCGTCCTTGGTGCCGCACATCTGGTTGTAGCCGTAGGAGGTGATCTTCGTGCCGGGTCCGCTGCCAATCTTGAACTGGTCGATCTCGTCCTCCTCGAGGCCATAGTTGGCGCGCACGAAGTGCTTGTTGCTGGGTTCGCGCAGGTTGATGACGCCCTTGTAGGTGCCATTGTGGAAATGGACGACCGGTTGGTAGGAGAGTCCGTCGACATCCAATCCTGACGACTGTATGACGGTCTGCAGCGCCGCATCGATGATGCGGCAGCCGTTGTCGTTGCCACCCGCGCGGAACTGCAGCGTCTTGTGGCGGAGATGCGGCTTGGCGGGGAAGAAGTCATAATCGAATAAGGGCGTCTGCTCGCAGGTGTTGCTGGCACGCAGTTTGAACGAGTGGGGTTCGCTGGCGCGGCTCCATCCGCCACAGATGGAGAGCAGGACCTCCTGGTTGATGGGGACACTGCCGTCGGGCAGGATATATTCGACATTCACTGCACGCTCCCAGTCCATATTCCAGTTGCACGGTGAGGACTGTCCGAGTCCCGCCATGCCATTCTTTCCACGCACCATCACGCCGATGGAGTCGTCGTAGAAGAAGCGTTGGTCGGTGACCAGCGAGACGGCCGGCACGGTATAGACGCGGTCGGTATAGATGAACGAGCGTGTCACCACAGGGCTGGGCAGGAAGCCGTCGCGGAAGAGGCGGAAGCGATAGACCTTGGTCTGGGTGGGCACGGTGAACTTGCCGTCGGCCGAGCGTTTGCCGCTCTTCAGGTCGGGTGTAGAGCCGTCGTCGGTGTAGCACAGCGTGCAGCCGTCGGGGACCTCCACGGTGAAGGGGAAGGAAGCGTGGAACATGCACGATTCGGCACTCACGGCAGGCGCGTCGAGGCGTTTCGAGGCAAAGACGGACGGGGCGTTGGATGTCTCGCGGGTAGGATTGGCGGTGAGCCCCCATGCCGGAGCCCCATCGCCCATGCGCGCCCAAGAGGTGCGGCTGACAGCCGCTGGATACATCTCCTGCAGACAGATCTTTCCCGTCCTGTCGGCCAGGCAGATGAAGCCACCGTCGGGGTCCAGTTTGAAGGGAGCATGGCAGGCGTTGGCACCCTCGGCATGGTCGAAGCCCACGACGGCATACTTCCGTGGAGGAACCGTCAGGGGATATATCATGCGGTATTTCTTCGGGTCGTCGGGGTCGTCGCTGAGGTAGAAATTGTCGAGCACGATGGTGCTGTCGGTAGGATTGTACAGTTCCATCCATCCACCATAGTTGCAGGAGGCATCCACGAACATGTCGAGGTTGCTCGTCTGTATCTCGTTGATGAACAGGTGGGAGATGTCGTGGCTGACGGGGTCGTTGTCCTTCAACTCATAGGCCCGCCACTCACTCCAGTAGAAGTAGAGGTTGCCGCGGCTCACGCCACCCCCTTCGGTAGCCTCGACGACGAGGCGCACATAGCGGTAGGCGCTGTTGAAGGTGATGATGTTCACGCCCGTGTAGTTGTCGCCGGGAGTAGAGGAATAAGGATAGGAACAGGTGATGTATCCTTGGTCGATCCAGGATTTGTCGGGCTGGTTGGAGGCATACACATGCACCGTGGTGGGGTTGCCGGAATTGGCCAGGCTGCGCTTGGCATACTTCATGACGAAGGTCGACAGTTTGACGCCAAGGTCCGCCTGCAGCCAGGCATACTTGTCGTCGGGATTCTGCTGACTCCAGGTGGAGTGGAAATAGGTGCTGAAGTTGGCATCGAGCAGCGCTGCCAGGCTGCCTTCGGTGGGCTCGAGATGATTGGTGGAGAGTTGCTTGTCGGAGGTGACGAGGCCATCGCCCTTCACGAACATGCCGCTGTAGATGACATCGGCAGCGGCGGGAAGTGATATGACCACTGCCAGACAGAACAGCATCACAACATTGCCGACGAAACACTTTTTCCTGCTCATAGTGCTATCATGAAGGGGTTCCGAAAGTGCGCCTGACAGGGATCGAACCTGCACGGATTACTCCACTGGATCCTAAGTCCAGCGCGTCTGCCAATTCCGCCACAAGCGCATCGGTATCGATTTCGGCTGCGAAGGTACAAAAAAAGATTTATTCAACGGCAAATTCCTTTTAAAATATATAAATATGTGGTTTTTGGGAGAGGGAGGCGGGAAGGCGGGCGATGCCCGCCTACGATAACGATAACGATAACTTTTTTTAGCGGGCGGATACGCCCGCTGGCTAAAAGGCTAAAGGGCTAAGGGGGTAAAGGCTAAGCCGCCTGAGGATAGATGCTATAGATACTATAGATGCTATAGGATGGTACGCCCTGACGGGCGTGTGCGGGCGGATGCCCGCGGAGGGCAGTGGGGAGGGAGTTAGTGGGACAGGAGGTGGCAGGCGGTGGCGATGATGGTGTCGATGCCGCGCTTGACATCGGTGGAGTCGAGGTCGATGTGCACATCAGGGTCGATGCCGAACTCGGTATGCTGCATGTCGGCGTCGTACATCGGCGATGAGGAGTAACGCACACTCCATCCGTTGGGCAGTTCGGTGGACATGGGTAGGCCTGCACCGCCTCCTGTGCGGTCGCCCACCACGGTGACTTGCGGGAGCATCTTCATGTTGCGGACGAAGTCGTTGGTGGCACTGTAACAACGGCGGTTGGTGAGCACGCATACGGGTGCTGACCAACGCGACAGAGTGGTATCGGGCACAATGGTCACGGGGACCGGCTCGGAGAAGGCATCGTGGGCAGGGCCTGTCTTGTGCGTCATATATCCCACCAGCATCTTCCCGTCCATGAAACGAGCCGCCAGGTCTTGGGCGAGGTCGAGATTCCCGCCACCATTGTCGCGCACATCCACGATGAGTCCCCGACACCCCTCGAAGTACTTGAACATCTCGGTGATGAGGCGTTGGGAGAAGGTGGTGGAGAAGGAACTGACATACATGTAGGCGATGCTGTCGGGCAGAATGTCGTAATAGATGGAGCCCGAACGGTAGCGGTCGTTCCCCAACACCTGCATGAGCAGTTCGGACGAGAAATTATGCGGTCGTTCCTCCATGAACGCTGTGCTGCTGGAGGTGGCGAAATCGGTGATCAGGTTGGTGTGTCCGTCGCGCAGTTCATCGATCATCCCCGACAGCAGGTCGTACAGTTTGCGGGGAGGCATAGAGTCATTGACCAGCGGTGCATACCGGTCGTGCACCTCCTGCCAGTCGAGCCCATACTCCTGGGCACGCAGGTCGAAGTAGCAGTAGCGTTCGTCGAGCAACTGCCAGAGTGCCTCGAAGTTGGCTACGGGCGAGTTTGTGGAGGGTTGCACCTCGTCGGTGCATGCCGTCAGCAGGAGCAGTGCCGATGCCAAACAATCAATAAGGAAGATGCGATGCAGCGTTTTCATTCGGACGGATGCGGTAGGAGTTGAACACGAAGCCTACGCCGAGGCTGTAGGAATGAAGGGCATAACGGTTGGTGGCCGTCTGCCAGCGGTAGTTGTCCTCGATGAGTGAAAGACGCAGGATGCTACCACGCAAGGTGATGTCGGTCTGCACCCTGCCGCGGCCGGAAAGGCAGTTGGCAGGCGTGGCCAGATGTATGCAGGGGCTTGTGCCACCCACATAGAACAGTTCGTAGTACGACTCGGTATATTCGGGTGAGAAGAAGGCCCCCACGAGCGGCATGTCGAACGTCACGGAACTGCGTACGGGCCGTTTTCCCAGATGATAGCGGAATTCAGCCATGGCCATGCCTCCCAGATGGGTGCCGGCCTTCGCGTTGGCAGGATTGTTGGAGTTGCGCGGATTCCACACGCCACCCAGACGCGCCTGGAACTCCCCGCCGGCATAGAGGCGGAAGTGCTTGGTGTCCACACACTGCCAGGGCATGGCATACGACAGGTCCTCCATGGCCAGCATCTCCGAACTGGAGCCGCTGCCCGAGGTGATGCCCAAGGTCGTATGGGAGAACCACTGGGCATAGAGGCGTCCGTCGCCCCAGCGAGAGCATTTCCACTGCTCCAAGCCGATGTCGGCAAGCAGACCGACATAGCGGTTGGGCGACAGATAGGTGTCGAGGCAGGTGGGCAGGACACCCACGCCGACCACGACCGCCTCACGCTGGAAGCGGGAGGGCTCGACCTCCATCTTCCCCTGCGCACGAAGCGGGCTGGAGGTGGCGATGAGACCTGCCGAGAGCAGCAGGCAGGAGAGGATATGGCGCAGCGACATAGGAATCAGAAGAGAGAGAACTGACCATCGTCGTCAGAGATGGGAAGGGGCGTATCGGACGGGGATTCCTGGCCTTCCGTCGGAGCCTCCGGCTGAGCCGAGGCGTCGGGACCTCCAGCCTCGTCGTCGGGGGTGTCGGCATCATCGTCGGGAGCAGGCGTGGCCTCGTCGGCTGGCTTCTCGGGGAAGCGCAACGGCTCCAGTTCCTCCACGCCGGCAATGGTGAACTGCGATACACGCCGTCCACGCGCCTTGGCACTCTTCACATCGACAAACGACTCACCGTCGACCTCGAGCGGAGCCCGGGAAGCATCCGGCTCACCGAAGGTGACGAGGAAGCGCGGGTACACCTGTGCGGAGAGGCACAGCAGACGGCTGTCGGGGCTCTCACCCAGGAAGTTGTTCTTCTTGAGAGAGGCATCGAGCGGGAAGCGTTTCAGATAGAGGTAGCCGTTCTGTGTCGCATCGAGCAGGACGGCCGTCCAGACCTTGGAAGAGTCGTACTTCTCGATGAGGAGGATGTTGGCATCGTAGTGGTTGTTCTGGTCGAAGTCGGTGACATAATAATCACCGTTCTGCAGTATCACGAGGATGCGGTCGTCGCTCTGGAACTCACCCAGATAGTCGCCATGACCATCGAAGTCCAGACGCAACACATCGCGGTCGAACCATACCTTCCGTCCGCCCAGTGTGGAGACGCCATGACTCTTCAGGCCGATCTTCGACACCTCCAGACGCGTCAGCAGGTTGCCCATCGAGGCACGTCCCTTGATGGCAATCTCGGAGAAGTCCTTGTCGATATACTGTTTCTTCAACCTCGGGTTGGGTTTGAGCGACACCTTGATGACCTCTGCCTCGCCGTTCGGGTTGGCCGTGAAGTAGACGATGCGGCTGCCAGGCTTGCCCTGCGTGACATCGTAGTCCTTGTCGCGCAGCAGTCCGGTGGCGGCGAAACGCTTGATATAATAGGGGCCGTTTTTGCCATCACGGTAGACGAGGTTGTAGATGGTGCGGCGGTCGTTCTTCTTGAACACATCGACAAAGATGACGCCCTTGCCGACGAACATCTTCTCGGCCACGCGGACCACCTTGAAGTGGCCGTCGCGGTAGAAGAGGATGATGTCGTCGATGGACGAGCAGTTGGTGACGAACTCGTCCTTCTTGAGCGAAGTGCCGATGAATCCCTCCTCGCGGTCGATGTAGAGTTTCTGGTTGGCCTCGATGACCTTTGCGGCCACGATGCTCTCGAAACTGCGAATCTCGGTGTGGCGGGGGAAGGCGGCGCCATACTTGGCCTTCAGCATCTCGAACCAGCGGATGGTGACGCCCGTCATGTCGGCCAGGTCGCGGTCGATGGCGGCGATGTCGTCCTTGATGCGGGCGATGAGTTCGTCGGCCTTGTCCTTGTTGAACTTGAGGATGCGGGCCATCTTGATGTCCATGAGGCGGAGGATGTCGTCCTTCGTCACCTCGCGGATGAAGGTGGGATACCAAGGCGTGAGGCGGTCGTCGATATGCTCGCAGGCGGCATCCATGTTCGGGGCGTTCTCGAACTGACGGTCTTTGTATATGCGCTCCTCGATGAAGATTTTCTCCAACGAGCAGAAGTGGAGTTGCTCGGACAGTTCGCCCCGGCGGATGAGCAGTTCCCTCCTCAGCAGGTCGAGCGTGTTGTCGACCGAACGGCGAAGTACATCGCTCACGCAGAGGAACTGCGGCTTCTGGTCGTCGATGACGCAGCAGTTGGGCGAGATGCTCACCTCGCAGTCGGTGAAGGCATAGAGGGCGTCGATGGTCTTGTCGGACGAGGCACCGGGGGCGAGGTGCACGAGGATCTCCACGTCGGCGGCGGTATTGTCGTCGACACGGCGTATCTTGATTTTGCCCTTCTCGCCGGCCTTCAAGATGCTGTCGATGATGGTGGAGGTGTACTTGCCGTAGGGGATCTCGCGGATGGCGAGGGTCTTCTGGTCCACCTTTTCTATTTTGGCGCGCACGCGGACCATGCCGCCGCGCTCACCGTCGTTGTAACGGCTCACATCGATGAATCCTCCCGTCTGGAAGTCGGGATAGAGTTGGAATTCCTCACCCTTCAGGTATGCCACTGCGGCATCGCAGAGTTCGTTGAAGTTGTGCGGCAGAATCTTTGACGATAATCCCACGGCGATGCCGTCGGCACCCTGTGCCAGCAGCAGGGGGAACTTCACGGGCAGCGTGACCGGCTCCTTGTTGCGGCCGTCGTACGACAACATCCATTCGGTGGTCTTGGAGTTGAAGACCACCTCCAGGGCGAATTTCGACAGACGAGCCTCGATGTATCGGGGTGCTGCAGCGTCGTCGCCGGTGAGGATGTTGCCCCAGTTGCCCTGACAGTCGATGAGCAGTTCCTTCTGCCCGAGTGTCACCAGGGCTCCTCCGATGGACTGGTCGCCATGCGGGTGAAACTTCATGGTGTCGCCCACGATGTTGGCCACCTTGTTGAAACGGCCGTCGTCCATACGCTTCATGGCATGCAGGATGCGGCGCTGCACAGGTTTGAGGCCATCGTTGAGATGAGGCACGGCGCGTTCGAGGATAACATACGAGGCATAGTCCAGGAACCAGTTCTTGTACATACCGCTCAACTTGTGCACCTTGTCGGGCGTTTCCTCTACGGGAACATAGTTCGAATGGCCGTCTTCACCGGTGGGTGTGTCGGAGTCGTTCACCTGCGGTTCCATTTCGTCCTTATTGTCTTGTTGTAGGTCTTTATCGAGGTCGTTTTCCATCTTTTAAATAATAATGTTTGCAAAAATACGACATTTCTTGAAAAAAAACACTTACTTTGCAGTCCAAATTTCAAAAATCCGAAAAAATGGCACAACAAGAAGACGTTTTCAAGAAAATCGTATCCCATTGCAAGGAATATGGATTTGTATTTCCCTCAAGTGAAATCTATGACGGACTGGGCGCAGTGTATGACTATGGTCAGATGGGCGTTGAGTTGAAGAACAATATCAAGAGTTACTGGTGGCAGAGCATGGTGCTGCTGCACGACAACATCGTCGGCATCGACTCCAGCATCTTCATGCACCCCACCATCTGGAAGGCCAGCGGCCATGTGGACGCATTCAATGATCCCCTGATCGACAACCGCGACAGCAAGAAGCGCTACCGTGCCGACGTGCTCATCGAGGACCAGTTGGCCAAGTACGACGAGAAGATCGAGAAGGAGGTCGCCAAGGCCCGCAAGCGTTTCGGTGACAGTTTCAACGAAGCCCAGTACCGCGCCACCTCCCAGAATGTCCTGGAGCATCAGGCCAAGCGTGACGCCCTCCACGAGCGTTTCGCCAAGGCCTTGAACGATAACGACCTCGACGAACTCAAGCAGATCATCCTCGACGAAGGTATCGTCTGCCCCATCAGCGGCACTCGCAACTGGACGGATGTCCGTCAGTTCAACCTCATGTTCGCCACCGAGATGGGCAGCACCGCCGATGCCAACATGAAGGTATACCTGCGTCCCGAGACCGCCCAGGGCATCTTCGTCAACTACCTCAATGTGCAGAAGACCGGCCGTATGAAGATCCCCTTCGGCATCGCACAGATCGGTAAGGCCTTCCGCAACGAGATCGTGGCCCGTCAGTTCATCTTCCGTATGCGCGAATTCGAGCAGATGGAGATGCAGTTCTTCGTCCGCCCCGGCAGCGAACTGGACTGGTTCCCCAAATGGAAGGAGCAGCGTCTGAAATGGCACCTCGCCCTTGGCTTCGGTGCTGACCACTACCGTTTCCACGACCACGACAAACTGGCTCACTACGCCAACGCCGCTACCGACATCGAGTTCCTCATGCCCTTCGGCTTCAAGGAGGTGGAAGGCATCCACAGCCGCACCAACTTCGACCTCAGCCAGCACGAGAAATACTCCGGCAAGAGCATCAAGTACTTCGATCCCGAACTCAACGAGAGTTACACCCCGTATGTCATCGAGACCTCTATCGGTGTAGACCGTATGTTCCTCAGCGTGATGTGCGCCAGTTACAAGGAAGAACAACTCGAAGGCGGTGACACCCGCGTGGTGCTCGCCCTGCCGCCCGCCCTGGCACCTGTCAAACTCGCCATCCTGCCCCTCGTGAAGAAGGACGGTCTGCCCGAGAAGGCACGCGAGATCTTCGACGACCTCAAGTTCCACTTCAACTGCCAGTACGACGAGAAGGACTCCATCGGCAAGCGTTATCGCCGTCAGGATGCCATCGGTACCCCCTACTGCATCACCATCGACCACGACACGCTGGAGGACAACTGCGTCACCCTGCGTAACCGCGACACGATGGAGCAGGAACGCGTGGCCATCGCCGACCTCGCCGGTCTGCTCACCGACAAAGTAAGCCTCACCAGCCTGCTCAAGACACTCAAGTAAAAAACCATTCCCCTGATGAAAAAGACGAGCACATCCCCTCTTGCCCTCTTCGCCCTCCTGCTTGCCGCGACAGGCACACTGTTGCTCACCGCATGCAAGGAGACCGAGGTGACGGAAGAGTTCGACAATTGGCAGGAACGCAACGAAGCCTTCATAGACTCCATCGCCCGTGTCTGCGATGCCAACGCGGACGGACGCTGGATGAAGTACCTGTCGTTCAAACTCAACCAGAAGGACGACAAGGGCAACACCACCAGTTGGGGCAAAGAGTACTATGTGTACTGCCACAGCGAGGTGAAAGGTGCCGGCACCGTCTGCCCCCTGTTCACCGACACCGTAGCCTGCAACTACCGCGGACGCCTTATCCCCTCCGCCTCCTATCCCGAGGGATATGTCTTTGACCAATCCTACAAGGGCAAGACCATCGATCCCGAGATCAATGTCCCCACATCGTTCTCGGTAGGCTCACTCACCGTAGGTTGGTGTACCTTCCTGCATTATATGCACACCGGTGACACCTGGAAGGTGTATGTCCCCGCAGAACTCGGCTACGGAACCCAGAAAAAGGATAAAATCCCCGCCTCTTCGGCACTCGTCTTCGATGTCAATCTGGCCGGAATCCGACGTCCGGGCGAAGGCAACCTCTAACCCTTGCCCCTCACCATCATCCAAGAGAAGGAACGCGTGTTCCTTCTCTTTTTTTGTACTGGCCGAGTGGAAAGGAGTCTTTTTATCTTGAAAACGAAGCGCAGCACTCCCTGAGTGCGGTTCCAGATTGGAAGTTCGTCCGCGTCACCAATTGATTTACACGCACGTAGGAAAATCCCCTACATTCTCACAGACAGCGCCTCGACTCTGTTCTTTTTCGGAGAAACCTGTACGGATGACCAGACATACCCGAAGCGAAAGCGACTGATGTCCAATGCATCAACTTTTGGGATACGCAAGAAACATCGAGACGAACGAAAAAGTGCAACTTTGTCGAATGGAACAAGGTTGACAGGGCACTCACGGGGCAGTAAACGGGAAACATTTCACGACGATGTCGGACGAAAAAAGCCCCTTTTTGCCCATTTTTCCCCAGGTGGTCGGCATTTTTCTGAAAAAAATGAAAGTTTTCAACAAAAAGTAATGAAAATGTTTGTTCGTTTAAAATACAATCCTTACTTTTGCCGACGTAAGAGATAGTTTAAATGGCAAGATTGAACATCGGAGCGCAGCCTTTCGTCAGGTGGCAGGGAGCCAAGACTCAGCATCTCCAGATACTGAATCAGGCTTTGCCGGCTGATTTTGCCTCCATACCCAACGTCACTTACATCGAGCCGTTCGTGGGCGGTGGCGCCATGTTGTTCCACATGCTTCAGACCTATCCCAACATCACCCGTGCCATCATCAACGACAACAACCTGGACCTCATGCGTGCGTACAATACCGTTCGCGACCGCGCCCAGGAACTCGTTGCCGAGTTGAAACTCATCCAGAAACAATTCCTGCCGCTCAAGGAGAACGACCGCCGTCAGTTCTTCGACGATGCCCGTGCAGAGTTCGGTGAGCACCTCACCGACGGCATCCGCCATACAGCCCTGTTCATATTCCTCAACAAGACATCCGTGGGCGGACAAGGACTCAAATATCACCCTGCCCAGCGTCCGGTCATCTGCGAGGAGAACATCCTGCTTGCCGACTCCAAGTTGCTGCGTCAGGTGAACATCCTCTGCGACGACTACGAGAAGACCTACAACGAAGCCAGTGGCAACACGTTCTTCTTCCTGGATCCCCCGTACCGTCCTACCGGCAAGGCCAAGCCCGGCGAGTGGGATGACAAGGAACAGGTGCGGTTGAAGAAGTTCTGCGATCTGCTGAACTTCCGCCATTTCGAGTGGATGCTGACCAACAGCGACGGCAAATGCAAGAATCCGACCGACGATTTCATGGAGCGTCTCTACCGCAGTTACGACATCCAGCGCATCTGGTCGCGTCAGGCCATCGTGGCAGCCCCCGAGAAACGGGATAAGTCATCGGAACTCCTCGTGCGTAACTTCCAGCGCGAAATCCTCTCGCTGCGCGATGTCCGTTGCACGCAATTATCCCTTGCATTCTGACCTTTAACCCGCCTTTTCAGGCAAAACGACCTAAAAAACAGTCCGAAAAGATATTTTTTCGGATTTTTCTTTTGTGGATAACAAAAAACATCTTACCTTTGCCGTCCGAAAAAATTCGCCCATTACACATTTATTGTTACCAGCAATAAACCAAAGAATATAACAAATTAAAATATAAAACAATGAAAGAAGGTATCCATCCGCAGAACTACCGTCCGGTAGTCTTCAAGGACATGTCCAATGGCGACTGCTTCCTGAGTCAGTCCACCGTAGCCACCAAGGAAACCATCGAGTTCGAGGGCGAGACCTATCCTCTCTTCAAGCTCGAGATCTCCAGCACTTCTCACCCGTTCTACACCGGTAAGAGCAAGCTCGTCGACACCGCAGGTCGCGTCGATCGTTTCCAGAACCGTTACGCTGCTTTCAAGAAGAAGTAATCGCGTTCAGCAACACACACAGAGGTGTATTAAGGCAGACCTTAATACACCTTTTTTTTCCACTATCTATATATACGCACGCGCACGTACCTATTTCGTATCCGTATGATGACACTTCGCCTTTCCCCTCGTCGGCTGTTGTTGGCGGCCACCTGTCTGCTGCTGACCTTCGCGGGCTGTGAGCCTGCCGATGACCCGACGCCTGCCGATGACCTTTCGCGCAACGAGAACCAGAACCCTTCGACGGGATATGCACGTCGGCTCGAGATTCCCAAACTGGACGAGGCGAACACCTTCATCACCCATACCACGCAGTACGAAGGTCAGGAGACCATCACCTACAGCATCGAGTACGACGAGCAGTTGCACCATTCGAAGTGGGTCGCCTTCACCTTCTACGATGTCGTGAATGCCAAGAAGTGGAACCGCAACAACTGGAACAGCACCCCCTGGGGCGGTGATCCCTTCCAGCCCGACCCGTCACTGCCTTTCGAGGCCTGTCCCATCCGCGAGGATTTCAGCGGCAGTGGAGGGGTACGCGGACATCTGTGTGCCTCTGCCGACCGTCTGTACTCCAAGGAAGCCAACGAGCAGACGTTCTACTATTCGAATATGAGTCCCATGTACTGGGGCTTCAACGGAGGGATATGGGAAAACCTGGAGATTGTGGTGCGCGATGCATGGGCTTACAAAAGCACGTTCTGCGACACGCTCTATGTTGTCAAGGGAGGCACCATCCGCGAAGGGGAGTACACCCCTTCGCTCAACTACCGTCTGCCCATCCCGAAGCATTACTTCATGGCACTCCTCTGCCGCAAGAACGGCACTTACAAGAGCATCGGATTCTACATCGAACACGCGCCCTCCACGAATCTCTCCTACCGCGACTACATAGTCAGCATCGATGAGTTGGAGAAGGAGACAGGCATCGACTTCTTCTGCAACCTGCCCGACAAGATCGAGGATGCGGTCGAAGCCACTTGCAACCCCTCCGTCTGGGGATTGTAGAAAAAAAGAAGGCGCTTCATTGAAGGGCCTTCTTTTTTTGTGGGATCATCGGGATAACTGTCGGATTCCTATTCACTCTCCTCCACGAAGCGTCCGTCTTTCCATTGGAAGAGTGTCGGCCGTGTCTGGATATGCACGGCCATGTCGGCATTGTCGGAAGTCTCAAGGTCGATGTATTCCTGCCGGGCGGTGACTGTCAGCGTTGGCGATGAGGGCGACAAGACATAGTCGGTCGTGCTGTAGAGTGCTGCTGTCGTTGCCGAGGAAGGCAGTGCGATGAACTGCTCCGAGGGCAGAGGATTCCATTGCAGGTCGAAGAACCGCAACGAAGCATCGAAGACGGGGTCCTGCAGACGGTGAGTCATACAGAGCACCTGCAGGGAGTCGGCGAGAGGCAGTAGTTTCATCTCGTATATCGTGCTGGCCGTATACTGCCAGCAGGCATAGTCGGACGTCAGTTCGGTCAGTTCAGTGGTCGTGCCAAGGCGGTTCGTGACGCAGGCACGCATCCCGGCCTCCCGAAAGTCTACGCAATCCTCCCTGTTCACCTGGGTGAGCAGCGGAAGGACGGAGTCGGGCATGGCGATGATGAGGCTGCGCATCGAGGTCTGGGCATCGGCCAGGATGACGGCCGAGGCGACAAGCAGCAGGAGGGTCAGGCGTTTCATGGACATCAACGGGTTCCGATATAGAGACAGATGAGGGCGATGAGCACCAGTGAGAGCGCCAGCAGTTTGCTCTTGATGTGCTTCTCGCGGAAGAAGATCACACCGCAGAGGAAGGAGATGATGACATTGCCGCGGCGTACCATCGAGACGATGGAGATCATCGAATCGGTGTCGCTGAGTGCCTTGAAGTAGGCGAAGTCAGCCACCGAGAGGAACAGGGAGATGAGCACGATGGTCCATTTCCACTGGAAAGGCTGTGCGGCGCGTTTGGGGAACCACAGGCAGAACATCACCGCCAGCATGATGATCATGATGTAGACGTTGCACCATGCCTGTACCAACATATTGTCGAACTGAGCCATGAGGGCCTTGTCGTAGAGGGCGCTCACTGCGCCGAGCAGCGATGCCGTGACGGCGCACCATACCCAACGGTTGTGCTGGAAGTCAATGCCCTCCTTGCGTCCACCCAGAGCGAGCATGTAGAACGATACGATGGCAAAAGCCACGCCCACCCATTGCCAGGCGTTGAGGTGTTCGCCGAAGATGAACAGTGCGCCCAGCAGCACCAGCACGGGGCGCGAGGCATTGATGGTGCCCACCATGGTGATGGGGAGGTTCTTCATGCCGAAATAGCCGAATGTCCAGGATGCGGACACGATGAACGCTTTCAGGATGATGTACTTGTGCGTCTCCCATCCAGCCACCGGCACATGTACCATCGTGCCGTCCAGCAAGGGCGTCCAGGCCGAGAGGGCGATGAGTGGCAGAAAGATACACGACGAGACAAGCGTGCTGAAGAACAGCACCGGAATGACGGCATTGCCCTTCAACGACTGTTTCTTGAACACATCATAGAAGCCGAGCAGAAAGGCAGAAAAGAATGCAAGCAGAATCCACATATCAGAAGGATGTAAGGGTCAGTTGAATGTTTTGGACTTATTGGATAGACGCAATGAGTTGTATCTATGCGTCGGATGATTCGGGATAGGGGTCGTTGTCAGAGGAAAGAGAGGAGAGGAAGATATCGTCGGGATAGTCCACATCCACGAGGAACAGTCCCTGGGCAGGCACGGAGGTCCCCGCGCTGCAACGGTCCTTGCTCTCTATCACATGGCAGAATTCGGTCAGGCTCATCTTGCCGCGTCCCACTTCGAGCAGGGTGCCGACGATGGCGCGCACCATGTTGCGGAGGAAACGGTCGGCGGTGATGGTGAACACCCAGTGATGGGGCGCCGTCTGTGACCACATGGCCTGGCTGATGCGGCAGTTGTTGGTCTTCACGTCGGTATGTACCTTGCTGAAACTCGTGAAGTCGGTGTAGGCATACAGCCTGCAGGCGGCCGCATTCATGGCATCGAAGTCCGGTTCGTGGAACAGACGCATGGCGTAGTCCCGTCCGAAGACCTCCTTCTCGGTGACGACATGATACTCGTAGGTGCGCGAGCAGGCATCGAAGCGGGCATGGGCATCGTCGCGTACCCGTCGGATGTCCAGCACGGTGATGTCGTCGGGCAGAAGCCTGTTGAGTTTGTCCTGCAGTGCCGCAGTGTCCTGTCGTACCTCCACGTCAAAGTGTGCGGCCATGAAGCGTGCATGGACCCCCGCATCGGTGCGTCCGGCTCCCACGATAGGGGTGGGTACGCGCAGCAGGGTGCTCAAGGCCTTTTCCACCGTCTCCTGTACGGATACATCGTTGGGCTGTGTCTGCCAACCGTGGTAGGCACGACCGTCGTAGGAAAGGAACAGGAAATAACGCATGGTCAGGCTGAGCAGAGGGTATCGGTATCGTTCAGGAGGGAGAGAGGGTGTCAGGAGTGGGCTATGTTCATCAGATGTACCGCCACGAGGGCAGCCGTCTCGGTGCGTAGACGCGAGTTGCCGAGGCTTACCGACTGGAAGCCCAACGAAAGGGCCAGACGCACCTCGTCGACACTGAAGTCGCCTTCAGGGCCGATGAGTACCAGGGCATCCTCGTCAGGCTGCATGCATTGGCGCAGCGGTGCGCGGAACGACGTGCTGCCGTACGACTGTGAGCGGTCCTGTTCGTTCTCGCCTCCGGCAGCAATCTCCTCTTCCGAGTAGCAGTGCGCGATGAAACGCTGGCCCGTGAAGGGCTGACGCACGAAACGGTCGAAGGGCATCATTGCATTCAGCACGGGCTTCGTAGCCTTCAGGCTCTGCTTCATGGCTGAGACGAGAATCTTGTCAAGACGTTCGGTCTTCACCACACGCCGTTCGGAGTAGCGGCAATCTAGCAGTGAGAGTTCGTCGAAACCGATTTCCGTTGCCTTCTCGGCCAGCCACTCCAGACGATCCATGTTCTTCGTCGGAGCGATGGCGAGGTGCAGATGTCCCTGCCACAGGGGTTCCGGGGTGATGGTCTCCCGCACGTTCACAAAGCAACGCTTGTTGGTACACTCAGCCACCTCGGCAGGGAAGAAGTGTCCCTGGCCGTCGGTGAGCATGACGGCATCGCCGGTGCCCAGACGGAGCACACGCAGCGCGTGAGCAGCCTCCTCTTCGGGCAGTTCACGCGATGTGGCGATATCCGGCGTGTAGAACAGGTGCATAGGTCAGACGGTCTCCTGGGTGTGCTTGTACTTGAAGACGAAGGCGAACAGGATGCCAACCACCAATGCGAAGGCGGCAAAGATATACCAGGCAATCTTCCATCCGCCCATGATGTCGAACGATGGATCGGCGGCCGAAGGATTGTACACGAAATGGTTGACGACAGCGCCGGCACAGTAGGAGCCGAGGGTAGCACCCAGACCGTTGGTCATCATCATGAACACACCCTGTGCGCTGGAGCGGATGCTGACATCGGTGTTCTTGTCGACGAACAGCGAACCGCTGATGTTGAAGAAGTCGAAGGCCACGCCGTAGACGATCATCGAGAGGAAGAAGAGCCATACGCCACCGCCGGGGTTGCCCAGGCCGAAGAAGGCGAAGCGCAGGAACCAGGCGATGAACGAGATGAGCATCACCTTCTTGATGCCGAAGCGTTTCAGGCAGAAGGGGATGAGCAGGATGCAGAAGGTCTCGGACATCTGCGAGATGGAACTCAGGATGATATTGTGCTTCACAGCGAACGTGTCGGCATAGATGGGATTCTTGCCGAAGTCACCCAGGAAGGTGCCGGCAAAGCCGTTTGTCACCTGCAGGCACATGCCGAGCAGGAACGAGAAGATGAAGAACAGGCACATCTTCTTCTCCTTGAACAGAGCAAAGGCACGCAGTCCGAAGGCATCGACGAACGATGACGAGGCAGCCTTGTTGACAGGACAGGCAGGCAGTGTGAACGCATACACGGCCAGCACGATGCCCCAGGCGGCGGAGACGAACATCTGCATGTAACTCTCCTTGAACCCCGTGAGGTCCACGATCCACATGGAGATGATGAAGCCGATGGTGCCGAACACGCGGATGGGAGGATAGTCCTTGACAGTGTCCATGCCAGCCTTGGTGAGAGCATTGTACGACACGGAGTTGCCCAGTGCGATGGTGGGCATGAAGAAGGCTACGCTGATGGCATAGAAGGGGAACAGTTGTCCGAAGGTGACGTCAGCGCCGTAGCGCATGCCTTGCCAGCCAGCCAGGGCCATGAAGACGGCTGCCAGCAGATGGCAGATGCCCAGCAGTTTCTGCGCGGGTATCCAGCGGTCAGCGACGATACCCATCAGGGCGGGCATGAACAGCGAGACAATGCCCTGGATGGCAAAGAAGGAACCGATGTTGGCACCCATGCCGATGCCTCCAAGATAGACGCCCAACGAACAAAGATAGGCACCCCAGACGGCGAAGATGAGGAAGTTCATCACCACCAGACGAATTTGCATGTTGAATCTTGTACTCATAATTATGAATGTTTTTCGTTTCTTGTTTTTTCTTTCGTGTTTCCTCCGCTGCCGTTCATTCCGTCTTGGGGAGCGCCACCGGTGTCAGGCCGCTCTCGGCGGCTTTTTCCAGCACGAAGGCCAGGGCGGCATCGTGCTCGTTGGGAATGATGCCGTCGAGGATGGCATCCTTGATGGCAGCCTTCAGTTCGCCCACCATGGAGCACGGCTCCAGGCCGAACACCTGCATGATTTCCATCCCGTCGACAGGCGGCTGGAAGTTGCGTATGCGGTCTTTCTCCTCCAGGTCCTTCAACTTCTGGCGTACCAGGATGAAGTTGTCGAGGAAGCGTTGTTTCTTCATCTCGTTCTTCGACGTGATGTCGGCCTCGCAGAGCACCATCAGGTCGTCGATGTCATCTCCTGCCTCGAACAGCAGCCGGCGTACGGCACTGTCTGTGACCTCTTCGTCGGCAATGACGATAGGACGCATGTGCAGTCCCACGAGTTTCTGCACATACTTCATCTTCTCGTTCATGGGCAGTTTCATGCGGCGGAAGATGTCGGGAATCATCTTCTCACCGATATAGTTGTGGTTGTGGAATGTCCAGCCGAGTTTTGCGTCCCACCGCTTGGTCTTGGGTTTGCCGATGTCGTGCAGCAGGGCGGCCCAACGCAGCCACAGATTGTCCGAGACGCGGGCCACGTTGTCCAGCACCTCCAGGGTGTGGTAGAAGTTGTCCTTGTGTGCGCGACCATTGACTTTCTCCACCCCTTCCAGGGCGGCCAGTTCGGGGAACACCAGCGGCAGCAGGCCGCAGCGGTCCAGTTCCACGAAACCCTTCGAGGGCACGGGCGAGGCGATGATTTTGTTCAATTCGTCGGCAATCCTTTCGCGTGAGATGATGGATATACGGTCGCGGTTGCGTTCGAGAGCCTCGAAGGTCTCGTCCTCGATGTAGAAGTTGAGTTGCGTGGCGAACCGTATGCAGCGCATCATGCGTAGGGGGTCGTCGCTGAAGGTGATGTCCGGGTCGAGTGGGGTGCGGATGATGCGGTCCTCCAGGTCATAGAGACCGTCGAAAGGATCCACCAGTTCGCCGAAACGGTCGGCATTCAGGCAGAGGGCCATCGCATTGATGGTGAAGTCGCGTCGGTTCTGGTCCTCCTCCAGGGTGCCGTCTTCCACGATGGGTTTGCGGCTGTCATGGCTGTACGACTCCTTGCGGGCACCCACGAACTCCACTTCCATACCACGCCATTTGAGTTGGGCGGTACCGAAGTTGCGGAACACGCTCACATATGCCCCACGTCCGCTCTTCTTCTTCAGCGCCTCTGCCAGGGCAATGCCGCTGCCAATCACCACCACGTCGATGTCGGTGGAAGGACGCTGCAGAAAAAGGTCACGCACCCAGCCGCCGACCACATAGCATTCCACTCCCAGTTCATCGGCCGTTTCGGAGATCATCCGGAACACCTTGCTGTCGAGGGCATGTATCAGTTCTTCTCTGCTCAGATTGACCATTGGGCGCATTTTTTCGGTGCAAAATTATAAATAAATCCGATAATTATGTACTTTTGCAAAGAAAAAGTCCATCTCAGAAATGAAACATACTCCCATTCTTGCCACTATAGTGGCACTGCTGCTGATGACATCCTGCGCCGAAGATGTCGACAAGTCTGCTTCCCGTTATCTCACTGCCGCACAGACGGCCCTTGCCGACGGTCAGTTCGCCGATGCCAAATTGCTCATCGACAGCATCAAGATCGTGTATCCGAAGGCCTTCGAGACACGCAAGGCCGGTATCGCCTTACTGCGACAGGTGGAGATGGCTGAGGCCAACCAGACGCTCACCTATACCGACAGCCTCCTGGCCCTCTGCCGCGAGCGCATCGACAAGATGGTGCCTCGTTTCATCTACGAGAAGGATGCCCGCTACGAAGAGGTGGGACGCTTCATAGCACCGTCACAGCGTGTCGAGGACAATCTCCAGCGCAACTATGTCCGTGCCACTGTCGATGAGACAGGTCGCATGCTCCTCACCTCCATCTACCGCGGTGAGGCATACATCAACCATACCTCCGTGCGTGTCAGCAGCGGCGGCACATGGGCCCAGACGCCCGCATCCGACAATCTCTACCAGTCGTCCGACGCCCTCGCCAAGACCGAGCGCAACGACTTCGTGCTGGGTCAGGATAGCGGCGTCATCGCGTACATTGCCCTCCATGCAGGTGAGCCGTTGAAGGTCGAGTACCTCGGCGGCAAGGCCTACAGTACAACCCTCACGCGCAACGACACCCGTGCCATTGCCGATGTCTATGCCCTGGCACTGCAGTTGCAGGAGGCCGCCCAACTGTCGGCCATCGCCGAAGAAGCCTCCCGCAAAATCTCCTTCTTCGAAAACAAGAACTCGAAAGATTCGATTCAGTAGTCGGTAGGCTTCAGGCTTCAGACTATAGGCGTCAGACTTCTGACAATAGATTTCAGACAGCCTGCTAGTCCAAAAAGAGTCTGGTTTTTTCCGCATGGCATTCATCTGAAGTCTGAACTCTGAAGTCTGTCCAGTCTTAAATATGAACACTTTCGTTTGACAAAAAACGCTCAATCCCAAAATGATATGAAACGCTCGCTCCTTCTCCTCTCGTTGTTGGTGCTGATGACGGCGTGTCATCACACCCGGCCGGCCGATGAGCCCGTCAGCCTCAATCCCCTCCCCATCAAATTGGGTGATCCCTTCATCCTCCACGCTTCCGACGGACAATACTATATGTACGGCACATCCCTGGCCGATGGCTTCGAGGCCTTCACCTCGCCCGACCTCCAGACGTGGACGCCTTGCGGACAGATCTACCGTGGCGGTACACCCGCACAGTGGAACGTGGACTGCTTCTGGGCTCCCGAGGTATATGAGCGTGACGGACGTTACTATCTGTTCTACAGTGCCAATAAACGCGACAATCCCGACGGTGACCTCGAAGTGTTCCGCATCGGCGTAGCCGTCAGCGACAATCCTGCCGGTCCTTTCCGCGACCTCATGAACCGTCCGCTCTTCGAGCCTCCCTATCCTGTAATCGATGCCGACGTGTTCTTCGATGATGCCGAGGGCCGTTGCTACCTTTACTTCTCCCGTTGCTGCTATAAGCATGCCGTCGACAGTGAACTCGCCGACAGCCTGCGTGCTGCAGGCAGTTTCGCCGAGATTGAGGAGAGTTGGGTGTACGGTGTAGAACTCGCCCCGGACTTCAGCGGCATCATCGGCGAGCCCGTCCTGCTCCTCGCTCCTCCCACGCTGCTCTCCGATGTGCAGGCGGAGTGGGAGAGCCGCAGCGCCTCCTCCGGCGAGGTCGGACGGCGTTGGACAGAGGGCTCATACCTCTTCCGTGAGGGCGATACCTATTATATGATGTACTCGGCCAACAGTTACCAAGGGTCACATTATGCCGTGGGATATGCCACCGCTTCCTCACCCCTCGGACCCTTCACAAAGTCGGCCGACAACCCCGTGCTGCAGGAGAATATCAGTCAGGGAGGCACAGTCATGGGTACGGGCCACAACATGATGTTCCGCGATGCCAACGGCCGCATGCGCACCGTCTACCACGGCCGTCTCGCTACCAACCCCGACGAGCGTGTCGCCTTCATCGATTTTATGGAGGTCACCTCAGACGGCCATCTCGTCATCCACGGTCCCACCGTGCGCTGACATTCCACCTCAACGAAGGAAAACAAAAATCCCTCGGCACGCAAGTACCGAGGGATTACTTTTCTCCCGTCAAAGGGCTCATTCCACCTTTACCAGGCAGACGCTCTTGCCACCGGTACCGTCGGTGACCTGGGCGATGACTTCTGTTTCGCCCACTCCGATGGCGGTGATCAGACCGTTCTGTGATACGGTGGCTATGGAATCGTTGTTTGAATACCAGCAGATTTCGGGATTCTTGCTCTTTGCACCGACGACCTCGTACGTGAGTTGTTCCGTCTCTCCCACTTTGAGGAATACATCGCAGGAGGAAAGGGTGATGGATGACACGAAGACGAAATCGTTGCACGATGCCAGCAGCAGGACGACGGCAGACAGCCACAAAGGACGAAGGATTTTCTTCATATTATTTCTGACGGATGAAGATGTTGATGGGCGTGCCCGAGAAGTTCCAGCGGGAGCGTATCTGGTTTTCCAGGAAACGCTTGTAGGGCTCCTTGATGTACTGGGGCAGGTTGGCGAAGAACACGAACGACGGGATGCGGGTGTCGGGCAACTGCATGCAGTACTTGATCTTGATGTACTTTCCCTTGTTGCTGGGGGGCGGTGTGGCCTCGATGACGGGCAGCATCTCCTCGTTCAGACGGGCTGTGGCGACGCGGGTGGTGCGATGCTGATAGACCTCCTTGGCTTCCTCGAGTACCTTGTAGATGCGTTGCTTGGTAAGGGCGGAGGCGAAGATGATGGGGAAGTCGGAGAACGGGGCGAAACGCTCACGGATGGTGTCCTCGAGATACTTCATGGCCTTGGTGCTCTTGTCGGCGGCGATGTCCCACTTGTTGACGACGACCACGAGGCCCTTCTGGTTCTTGTTTATGAGCGAGAAGATGTTGATGTCCTGTCCCTCGATGCCGCGGGTGGCATCCAGCATCAGTATGCAGACGTCGCTGTTCTCGATGGCACGGATGCTGCGCATCACGCTGTAGAACTCCAGGTCCTCGTTGACCTTCTGTTTCTTGCGGATGCCGGCCGTGTCGACGAGGTAGAAGTCGAAGCCGAACTTGTCGTAGCGCGTGTAGATGCTGTCGCGCGTCGTGCCGGCGATGTCGGTCACGATGTGCCGTTCTTCGCCGATGAAGGCATTGACGATGCTGCTCTTGCCCACGTTGGGACGTCCCACAACGGCAAAGCGGGGGATGTTCTCTTCAATCTCTGTCTCAACCTTGGTGGGGAATTTGCTGACGATCAGGTCGAGCAGGTCGCCCGTGCCGAAGCCGTTGGCGGCGCTGATGCAGAAGGGGTCGCCCAGCCCGAGGCTGTAGAACTCGGCAGCGCCATACTGTTGTTCGGTGCTGTCGGTCTTGTTGGCGGCGAGGATGACGGGAGTCTTCGTCCGGCGCAGAATGTCGGCCACCTGCTCGTCGAGGTCGGTGACACCGTTCTTCACGTCCACGAGGAAGAGCACCACGTCGGCCTCTTCGACGGCAATGAGGACCTGCTTGCGGATTTCCTCCTCAAACACGTCGTCGCTGTTGACGACCCATCCGCCCGTGTCCACGACGGAGAACTCGCGTCCGCACCATTCGCACTTGCCGTACTGACGGTCGCGTGTCGTGCCGGCCTCCTCGGCCACGATGGCGTGGCGTGTCTCGGTAAAGCGGTTGAACAGAGTGGATTTGCCCACATTGGGACGCCCCACAATAGCCAGTAAGTTGCCCATATTATTTTGAATTTTGAACTGTTTACAATTGAATTTTTACAGTGAGTCCGGCGAAGTGTTCCAGAGACTGTTCTGCAGTCTCGAAGAGTCCACCTTAATCCCTCTGATCGTAGCCGAAGGATTTCAATTCCTTGGTTGAATTGCGCCAGTCCTTGTCGACTTTCACGAAAGTCTCGAGGAAGATACTCTTGCCGAAGAACTTTTCGAGGTCCTTGCGGGCTGCTGTCGACACCTTCTTGAGTGCCTTTCCCTGTGCCCCGATGATGATGCCCTTCTGGCTGTCGCGTTCCACATAGATCACGGCATTGATGTGGATGTTCTTTGCCGTCTCCTTGAACTGCTCCACGGCCACCTCCACGCTGTAGGGAATCTCCTTGTCGTAGTAGAGGAGGATCTTCTCGCGGATGATTTCGGTGACGAAGAAGCGTGCGGGCTTGTCGGTGAGTTGGTCCTTGGCGAAGTAGGGAGGACTGTCGGGAATCAGTTCCTGGATGCGTTTCAGCACGACATCCACGTTGAACCGGTTGGTGACCGACAGCGGGATGATTTCTGCCTGCGGCAGCAACTCATGCCAGCGTTCCACCAGTGCTTCCAGGTCCTTCTGGTTCGAAAGGTCGATTTTGTTGATGAGTACCAGCACGGGCACGCGCATCTTCTGCACCTTCTGCAGGAAATCCATGTTCTTGTCGGGCGTCTCAATGACATCGGTCATGTAGAGCAGCACGTCGGCATCCTGCAATGCCGATTCGGAGAACTGCAGCATGTTTTCCTGCAGTTTGTAGTTGGGTTTCAGCACGCCGGGGGTGTCGGAGAAGACGATTTGCATGTCGTCCGTGTTCACGATGCCCATGATGCGGTGCCGAGTGGTCTGCGCCTTGAAGGTGGCGATACTGATTTTCTCGCCCACGAGTTGGTTCATGAGCGATGACTTGCCGACGTTCGGATTGCCGACGATGTTGACGAAACCTGCTTTGTGTGCCATCCGGTGTAAGTGCTTATTCAAGCAAGCGAGGGCGGTGGAAAACCGCCGCCCTCAACTTCAGATTCTTCTGGCTATGCAACTTATACAGCTGCTTCCTTCTCTACTGCCAACTTGCCGCGATAGTAGCCGCAGGCGGGGCAAACAGTGTGGAATACATGCCATTCACCGCAGTTGGGGCAGATGGCCAGCGTGGGAGCAACAGCCTTGTCGTGAGTACGACGCTTGGCAGTTCTCGTCTTGGATTGTCTTCTTTTTGGATGTGCCATTTTACTATTTATTTTAATTATCCATTATTTCCTTCAAGGCGTCCCAGCGGGGATCGTTGGCAGGTTCATCATCGTCGGCCGACGGTATCAGCAGTTCGCCGTCCTCCCCTTCCTGCACGCTGATCTTGTCCAGACGGGTGGTCATGTCGCGGTTGCACTTGCCGGGAGCGTGTACGTGCTTGATGGGGATGGCCAGCGCTACGAACTCGTAGATGTACCATGCCACATTGATGTAGCCATCCTTCTCCGGCACGATGATCGTGTCACCCTCTTCGCCGAAAGTCTCACCGAGTTTCACCGAGATGGTGCCCGACGTGTTGATGGGCAGTTCCATCTCATCGAGGCAGCGGTCGCAGGTGACGATGATCTCGCCCTGGATGTCGAAACGGATGTCGAACTTTCCATGATGGGCTGTCACGGTAGTGGTCACCGCCGCTTTACCTTTCTGAACCTCAGGACCATCGATGTTGGCAAAGTATTCGTTGTCAATATCCATCGAGAAGGTAGCCATGGCGGCCTTCATACCTCTCAAATCGACCTTGAACTTATCGAACTTTCCCATATCTTTCGTCACTTTTAGGCATAAGACGCTAAATCGGCTGCAAAATTACTGCAAGCCGAGCGAAAAAGCAAACAATTCAGTGATTTTTTTGATATTTTTTCTTTTGCCCCCGCAATGGCCGTCCGTTCTACAGCGAGTCAACGAACATCCTAAGCCACGCAACGATTCTTCAACAGGAACGACGAGCCATTCGTCAGCCACGCAGCGGCGACCTACTTCCTCTTCAGTTCAATGCGGAAGGTAGTGCCTTTGCCGACCTCTGAGCGCCGCACGTAGATTTTGCCCTTGTGGTATTCCTCCACGATGCGTTTGGCCAGCGACAGTCCCAGGCCCCAGCCGCGTTGCTTGGTCGTGAAGCCCGGCGAGAACACACTGTTGAAGTGGCTCTTGGCGATGCCCTTGCCCGTGTCGGTGACATCAATCATCACCTTCTTGCCGGCGGGGATGACGTCCACGGTAATCTCGCCCTCGCCATCCATGGCATCCACGGCATTCTTGAACAGGTTTTCCACTACCCACTCGAAGAGCGGACTGTTGAGTTGTACGGGCAGCGCGTGCTCAGTCGTATTGCACACGAACGATACCTTGTCCGATGTCCGACGTTGCATGTATGCCACCACCCTTGCCAGCAGGGCGTTGATGTCTTCCGGTGTCAATTCAGGTGCCGAGCCTATTTTCGAGAAGCGTTCGGCAATCCGCTGCAGGCGCTGCACATCCTTGTCCATCTCGGGCAGCAGCGTATCGTCAGGATACTGTTGCTGCAATATCTCGCTCCATGCCATCAGACTCGATATGGGAGTGCCCAGTTGATGTGCCGTCTCCTTCGACAGACCTACCCACACGCGGTTCTGTTCGCTGCGCTTCATGCCCAGCAGGGCGAAGAGGGCCACGAGTACGAACACCAAGAACACCCCGAACTGGATGTAGGGATACGCTCCGAGCAGTTTCAGCAGCGTCGAACCATCGTAGCACACGTCGTAGTAGATGTCCGCGTCGGCCATCTCCATGCGGATGATGTGGTCTGCTTCACGCATGCGCGCGGCGCGTTTCATAAGGTAGGCTATCGAGTCGCCGTGAATGGTGATGTTCGAGTAACTGTCGATGGCACCGTTGCTGTCCATCACGATTACCGGTATGGTGCTGTTGCCGCGTATCACCGTCAGCACCAGGTTCAGGTCCGTGTCCTCGTCGGCATTGTTGAATGTGCGCATGGCTTCGGTCCACACCTCCATGCGACGTTCCTCCTCCACCGACAACTGTCGCGCCAGGTAGTTCGAGAACACCAGCGACACAACGCCGATGAGGATGGCGATGACGATCAGCACCATCTTCACTACACGAGTCCGATTTATCCACTCCATATCTATCTGCAGTAGTAACGTGGGGAGAGGGAAAAGGTCCCACCCACACATAGATAACGAGCAAAAAGCCAAAAAAGTATATTTTCCTCTACCAAAAAGTTTCGGAACATCAAGGATGGGTCAAAGAAGTACCAACAGAACCATGATACCCATCCTCTTGAAATGCGTTCTCAATACCATGTTTACTTGGCGGTGAAGGACTTGACGGAGGTGGGGGCTTCGGTGTCGTTGCCGAGGTAGAAGCCGTGGAACTCGCTGGTGTAGCGCTCGGGGGCAGTGGTGCTGTACTTGATGTAATAGGTGGTGTTCTTCGTCATCGTGGGGGCCGTGAAGAGCGAGAGGGTGCTCGTGACCGACGAGGGGAACGTCCAGGTTATCACCACCTTGCCATTGGCATCGGAGAGGGTGTAGTAGCGCGCGGTGGTGTAGGAGACGCTGGAGGTGAGGAACGCATATCCCTGGGCGGCATTGCTGATGGTGTTGTTGGAGCCACCTCCCTGCGTGCCTCCCGCCGAGAGGGCATAGCCACCCGTGATGCTGATGCGGGAGTTGTTGTCGCAGTCGAGTCCTTCCTCGGGAGAGCCCTTGGTGGTGAAGGCAAAGGTGATGCCTCCGGCGTCGAAGATGAGCACATCGTCGGTCAGGCGGCCCCAGATGGTGAGCATCTCGCCGTCGCGCACAAGACGGACAATGGTGCCGTCGAGCGTGCGTGCGATGGTCGTGGTACCCTCAAAACGGATGGCCTCGATGTCGTCGATGGGGAACGACTGCTCACCGTCGGCCGTGCGAATGAGCAGGGTTTCTTATTGCTAAAACCTTTCTCCCTGATTGTTAAAAGGAATAGAGGACGGGCAGAGGTCCACGGCAAGGAGCCGGCATGTACGGCACTGCGGGCATAGCAAAAGGGACAGGCAACCCCGGAAAGGGCTGCCCATCCCTTGGGATAGCCAGCGGGCATCAATGATTCTCGGCGAAGAGGCGGCAGCGTTCTTCGAGGAGCGCATAGTGATGCTCGAGCATGTTGCTGCAGCAGGCACGGATGCCCTGACGGGTGCTGCCGGTGGTGCTGAGCACAATGCCGGTGATGCCGTAGAGGAGCAGTTCGTAGAGGAACTGTCCCCCTTCCATATCCTTGTAGCCGATGGTGAAGAAGAGGCCATCGGAGACGGTCTCGTCCTGGTCCTTGTCGTAGACGACGCTGAAGCCGTAAGGCAGCATAATCTGCTTGATGCGTGCGGTGCGGCGGGCATACTCGCGGACATCGTTGACAAAGGAGTAGGTGCCGTCGGTGGCAGCCTTCATCATGGCGGCCATGGCGCACTGGGCACTGTGGCTGACACCGCTGGAGAAGGTGTAGAGGAAGTTGTAGGCATAGGAGGCACCGAAACGGCTGATGCCGTAACGCTCACCCAGAGCGGCATACTGACGGTGGAAGAGGGCGTCGCTGATGCAGGCCACGGCGATGCGCTGACCGGCATAGGAGAACATCTTCGAGCCGGAAACCATAAGGATGTAGTTGTCGGTATAGCGGCTGACACTGGGTTGGAAGGGTGCCTGGAAGGGACGGCCGAGCGGACGGCGGAAGTCCATGGTCATATAGGCGAGGTCCTCGATGACGATGACATCGTACTTGGTGGCCAGTTCGCCGATGACCTGCAGTTCGTCGTCCTTGAGACACATCCACGAGGGGTTGTTGGGGTTGCTGTAGATGAGACAGCAGACACGCCCTGTGGAGAGTTCCTGCTCGAGGCGTGCACGCAGTGCATCGGCGCCACGGTAGTCGGCGACGTCGAACGAGGCCATGCGGGCTCCGATGACGGCTGCCTGCATCTTCTGGACGGGGAAGCCGGGGTCGATGTAGAGGATGGTGTCGCGCTGGGCATCGAGTTGTGTACACTCCATGAAGGCGGCGAAGACGCCCTGCATGCTGCCCACCGAGGGAATGCAGTTGAGGGCGGGGATGTCGGCATCGATGAACGCCTTGACGAAGCGCGATGCCTCGGTCTTGAGTTCGGGGATACCCTCGATGCTGGGATACTTGCTGGCCACGCCGCGACGGAGGGCGGCAATCTCGGCCTCGACGCCTACCGACGAGGGAGGCAGTCCGGGGATACCCATCTCGAAGTGGATGAACTCCTGTCCGGTCTCCTGCTCGAGGGTGTGGGCGATGGCCCCTATCTGACGGATGGAGGCCTGGTTGAGATCGGTGATTTCCATGTCGCGCAGCAGCGCGTCGACACGTTCCTTACTGAATACCGTTTGCATGGCCTATCTCGAGTGCTTTGATGTTCATGTCCACGATGGCGTCGCCCTTGGCGGCGAAGACGGTGCGGACAGCCTCCTTGAGGGTGTCGAAGTCCATGCCGAGGGCATCGGCGGCCGCACCGAGGAGTATCATGTTGGCAGCCTTGGGCATCTTGTTCTCGTGGGCCAGGGTATCGATGTCGATGCGGACGACACGGGGCAACCGGTCGAGGGCGGCATCGAGACGCTCTGTCTCGGGATAGCCGGGGATGTTGACGAAGGGGGCTGTGGCGGTGATTATCCAGCCGTCCTTGCTGAGATAGGGCTGGTAACGGAGGGCCTCCATAGGCTCCATGGCGATGATGACGTCGGCCGTGCCGAGGGCGATGAGGTCGCTGAAGATGGGTTGTGAAGAGAGGCGGAGGTTGGACTGTACGTCGCCGCCGCGCTGACTCATGCCGTGAACCTCGGCCTGCTTGATGCAGAGCCCCAGGCTGAGGGCTGCCTGGCCGATAATGGTGGCAATGGAAAGGATGCCCTGTCCACCTACACCGGCAAGTATGATATCTGTTTTCATTGGGAAAAACTGTTTTAGAACTGAGGACTTTGGACTGCAACAATTACTGTTTGGCGGCCTTCTTCTCGCGGGCGTGGCGGGCGAAGGTCTGGATGCACTCGCGGCGGGGGATGATGACGGAGACGCCGCGGTACTCTATCTCCTCGCGCAGGATGCGGGTTATCTCGTCCATATTGGCGGGAAGAGGCACGACGACCTTGAGGTGCTCGTCGGCGACTCCCAGTCCGCGGCAGATGGCCTCGAACTTGTTGGTGCCGGCAGAGTCCTGTCCGCCGGTCATACCGGTGGTGAGGTTGTCGGAGATGACGACGGTGATGGGGGCGTTCTCGTTGATGGCATCGAGCAGGCCCGTCATACCACTATGCGTGAAGGTGCTGTCGCCGATGACGGCCACAGCGGGGAAGATGCCCGCATCGGCAGCGCCCTTGGCCATGGTGATAGAAGCACCCATGTCGACCGTGGAGTGCAGGGCCTGATAGGGAGGCAGGGCACCGAGCGTGTAGCAGCCGATGTCGCCGAAGACGCGGCTCTCGGGATAGTCGGCCAGGACCTTGTTGAGGGCCTCGTAGACACTGCGGTGACCGCAGCCCTGGCAGAGGGCAGGCGGACGTCCCACGACGGTGTCGCAGGTGTCGAAGGCCTGTGTGGAGGGAAGGCCGAGGGCGGCCTTCACATTGTCGGGATTGAGTTCGCCGGCACGGGGCAGCGAGCCGTCGAGACGGCCATGCACCGTGACATCGGTGGGGAAGGTGCCGCGGAGTTGCTCCTCGATGAAGGGCTGTCCGTCCTCGACCACGAGCAAGGTCTTGCAGGTGGCGGTGAGGGCGAGAAGGGTCTCCTGAGGCAGCGGATACTGCGAAATCTTCAGCACAGGGAAGGGAGCGCCTTCGGGGTAGTTCTCCATGACATAGTTGTAGCCGATGCCGGAGGCGATGACGGCCTGCGGTCCTTCACCGGGGAAGAGGAGGTTGAAGGGCGAGGCGACGCTGCTGGCCTGGATGACGGTCTGCGTGGCGATGAGTTCGTTGTACTTGCGACGGGCACGGGCCGGCAGGAGCACCCATCCGGCAGGATCGGCCGGACGGCTGATGGCATTCTGGGGACGCGGCTGGTCGAGCGTCTCGACGACCGAGCGACTGTGGGCAAGACGGGTGACGACACGCATGAGCACCGGCAGACGCAACTGCTCGCTGAGGTCGAAGGCATAGGCCATCATGTCGTAGCACTCCTGCTGATTGGAGGGCTCGAGGATGGGTATCATGGCAAAACGGCCGTAGAAACGGCTGTCCTGCTCGTTCTGCGAACTATGCATGGAGGGGTCGTCGGCAGCCAGCACGACGAGGCCGCCGTTGGCGCCTGTGACGGCACTGTTGACGAAGGCATCGGCACAGACATTCATGCCCACATGCTTCATGCAGACCAGAGCACGCTTGCCGGCATAACTCATACCGAGGGCGGCCTCCATGGCGGTCTTCTCGTTGGTGCACCAGCGGGAGTGGATGTCGGTGGAACCGGTCCGACGGCACCAGTCCTGAATGTATTCGGTGATTTCAGTAGAAGGCGTACCAGGATAGGCATACACACCGCTGAGTCCAGCATCGAGTGCGCCCTGAGCAATGGCCTGATCGCCCAATAACAACTTTTTCATATCTTATTTTTACAAATGTGGCTGCAAAGGTAGTGTTTTTTTATCGTTTTGATGTATATTTGTACCAATTTTGAACAAAAATCAATGTTCCTATGAGAAAATCTGCACTGACATGCCTGCTCCTCCTCATTGTCCTGGCGGGATGCAGCACCTCGCGAAAAGCGAAAGTCGACGACACCTACGGCTACCTCTACTGCCACATGAGCGACCGCGGCGAATGGACCGCCTATGCGCTGAGCCGCGATGCCGAAGAGTGGCACGACCTGCTGGGTGGCGACTCCATATTCAGCGCCTGCGAACTGGCCCGCATCGAAGGGGGCACACGCGACGCCTACATCTGCCGACGCCACGACAACAAGGGATTCCTGATGGTGACCACCGACATGAAGGTGGCCGTGTCGCACAAGTGGGACAACTACGGCATCGACCTGCTGACCTCCGACGACCTCATCCACTGGCAGTCCACGACATTCGACTTCCGCAAGGGGCCGGACATCTTCATGGACCCCGAGGCTCCCGATGCCTTCGAGGAGTGGAGCCACATCAACCGCGTGTGGGCACCACAGGTGTGCTGGGATGCCGACCATGTGTGGCCCGACGGCAAGAAGGGCGCCTACTTCGTCTACTACTCCATCTGGAACAAGGACGAGATGGGCTACGACCGTATGTTCTACAGTTATGCCGACGAGTCGTTCACGCGTCTGACCAAGCCACAGCCCCTCTTCGACTGGGGCTACGCCACCATTGATGCAGACATCAACTTCGTGCCTGCCGACGGCCTGTACCACATGATGATTAAGAAGGAGGGTGGCAAGCCCGGCCTGTTCACCGCCACCTCCCCTGCCCTCACGGGTCCCTGGAGCGGACCTGTGGAGGACGACTATGTGGACTTCGAGGGCAACAAGCGCTGCGAGGGTGTGTCGGCGTTCCAGGTGGTAGGCGAGGATACATGGCGCATCGCCTACATCGAGTACTCGTCGAACCCCAAGAACTACCGCATCTGCAAGGCCGACAAGAATATGCGCAACTTCCACGACCCGGCCAACATCAAGGGCGTGGCCTCGCCACAGCACGGCTCGTTCATGCGACTCACCAAGGAGGAGTACGAGCGGCTGGAGGCGTGGGGGAAATAGAACGCCTCGCTGAAGAACGCCGCTTGCGGCTGTTGAAGAGATGCCGAGGTGACTGAAAAGTCACCGACAGAGGATTGTGTGCGGAGTCAAATGGGTGGGAAAAGTCTTCTTTTTATCAGAAAAAACGGGTTTTTGAGTCTGGTTTGAAAAAAAGTGCGTACCTTTGGGGCGCAAATTATAAGAATATGGACGGAAAATACTGGCAACCAGAAATAGAGACGATGTCCCGCGCGGACATCGAAGCACTGCAGGTGGAACGACTGAAGGCGACCATTGCCCACGCCATGGCATCGCCCTTCTATGGTCCGCTGTTCAAAGAAAAGGGCATCACCCCCGATAGTATCCACACTCTCGACGACCTGCGTCGGCTCCCCTTCACCACGAAGGAGGACCTCCGCAGCCACTACCCCTTCGGACTGTGCTCCGTACCCCTCGACAAGATTGTGCGCGTACACTCGTCGAGCGGCACCACCGGCAACCCCACCGTCATCTGCCACACCCAGCGCGACCTCGATGCCTGGGCCAACCAGGTGGCACGCTGCATGTACATGGTTGGTCTGCGCAACACCGACGTCATTCAGAACACATCGGGATACGGTATGTTCACCGGCGGCCTCGGCATCCAGTATGGTGCTGAACGTCTGGGTGCCATGACAGTGCCCGCCGCAGCCGGAAACAGCAAGCGGCAGATCAAGTTCATCATGGACTTCGGCACCACCGCCCTCCATGCCATCCCCTCGTATGCCACCCGTCTGGCAGCAGTGTTCCACGAGGAGGGCATCGACCCGGTGAAGGACACGAAACTCACCACGATGATCATCGGTGCTGAGCCCCACAGCGAAGAGCAGCGCCAGCGCATCCAGGAACTGCTGGGCGTGAAGGCATACAACTGCTTCGGCATGAGCGAGATGAATGGTCCCGGCGTAGCCTTCGAATGTCCCGAACAGAACGGTCTGCACATCTGGGAAGACTACTACATCCCCGAAATCGTGAACCCCGTGACACTGGAGCCCGTACCCGACGGCGAAATCGGTGAACTGGTGCTCACCACCATCAACAAGGAGGGCATGCCGCTGTTCCGCTACCGCACCCGCGACCTCACCTACTTCCTGCCTGGCGACTGCCCGTGCGGACGTACACACCGCCGTCTGGCCCGCTTCAAAGGACGTTCCGACGATATGATGATTGTGAAGGGCGTCAACATCTTCCCCGTACAGATTGAGAAGATACTGCTCGGATTCAAGGAACTCGGCAGCGACTTCCTGATCACCATCGAGACCATCGGTGACAACGACGAGATGACCGTTGAGGTAGAACTCGCCTCCATCACCGACAACTACGGTGCCCTGCAAGCCCTCACCAAGGAAATCACCCGCCAACTGAAGGACGAAATCCTGCTCACCCCGAAGGTGAAACTCGTCGCTCCCGGCTCACTGCCCAAGAGCGAAGGCAAGGCCGTCCGCGTGAAGGACCTCCGCAAGAACCATTAATCGCTAATCGACAAAACAGATCATATCATGACAATCAAACAGATATCCCTGTTCCTCGAGAACAAGTTCGGCCGCCTGAGCGAACTGCTTTCCATCCTGAGCAAGGCCGACGTGCATATCGTAAGCGCCACCGTTGCCGACACGAGCGACTACGGCATCCTGCGCCTCATCACCTCGGACCAGCAGAAGGCATACAATGTGCTGAAGGAAAACGGCGTGCTGGTATCGGTGAACGAGGTTGTCGCCATCGGCATCGACCCGCTGGCCAGCGACTTCGCCAAGGTCGTCGACCTGTTCACCCGCAAGGGCATCAACATCGAGTACATGTACTGCTTCAACTTCGCCGCCAAACTGGTGCTGGTGATGCGCTGCAGCAACCTCGATGCCGTACGCGAGGTAGTACGCGACAACAACCTGACCTTCATCACCGACGTCGACCTGATGAAGATGTAAGGGTACGAAGGCACCCAGACCACGCATATCATCCCACGTATGGAAATCGAGCGGAAGTTCCTTATCAAGGACGACAGTTACAAGCAGATGGCCTTTGCCAAGGCGGAGATATGCCAGGCATACATCTGCAGCGGACACGGACGTACCGTCCGCATCCGCATGCGGCATGACATTCCCCTTGACGGAAACGGCGAACCGACCCAGAAAGGCTACCTCACCATCAAGGGCCCCAGCCCCGACGGCATCAGCCGCTATGAATGGGAGCGCGAAATCCCGGTGGACGAGGCCAAGGAACTCTTCAACATCTGCGAGATTGGCCGCGTAGAGAAGACACGGTGGCTGGTGAAGAGCGGCAAGCATATCGTGGAGGTGGACGAATTCCACGGCGACAACCAAGGGCTGGTGTTTGCTGAAATCGAACTGGCGGATGTGGACGAACCCTACACGGCCCCACCCTTCCTCGGCACAGAGGTGACAGGCGATCCACGTTACTACAACGGGTACCTGTCGAGAAATCCCTTCTGCAAATGGTAATCACCATTTACAGACTGTAGACTATCCGATACATCTTTCTGCTATTGACTGCATGGCCATACGGCCAGGCTGGCTTTGGCGTGTCGCTGATGCCGGTCAGGCAGTGCGTCGGAGCCCGTTTTCAATCGAAGAGGGTGGAGAGGATGGCAGGCGACTTCAAGGAGGGGAAGCCGGGGACGTGAAGAAGGTAGTAACGCTCGATGGCGGAGAGCAGACGGGCACGGTCGAAGCGTGTAAGAGGAATGGAGGCCATGGAGGCATAGTCGGTCTGCAGCATCTGCATGAGGAGAGCGGTGTCGTCGGCCGTGAGGACCAACGACTGACGGTCGGGGAGCACGAAGGGAGAAACGGTGAACGACGAGGTGTCGAGTTCGAACGAACTGCCTGGAGTCCAGGCCGTCGCATCGGGAGCGATGCCCAGGAAACGAGTAATCTTCAGCAGAAAGACCAGATGGAAGTTGGCATAGCCTTCCTGGGCGGCATCGTACCACTGCAACGAGGCATCGACATAGTCGAACAGCGGGGCATTCTCCCCTTCCCCGCGAAGCGCTCCTGCCAGGAACTCACCCAGCAGCAAGGCTACGGCACTCTTGACAGGATTCGTCGGCACACCCTGCCACACATGGCGGGCATGGACGTCCTTCATACGATAGAGATGCGCATTGGGACGACGGTCCCACTGGAAGGACAGGATGTTGAGCGGGGTGAGGAGTGCCGACACCCCCGCCAGCGACGAGGTACGGCTGCGAGGACGGCTCACCATGAAGGCGGTGTGCCCGCTGCTGCGCGTGAAGAGATGAGCCACCGACGAAGAGTCGTCGTAGCGCACCGTCTGCAACACGATGCCGATATCGTCGAGATACATGAGAAGATGGGCTGAAGGAAGAGCGGAGAGGGCGTCAGCCGTTGAGCAACTCCTTCACCTTGGCCGAGATGGCCCGACCCTCAGCCTTTCCGGCCAACTGCTTCGTGGCCACGCCCATCACCTTGCCCATGTCGCGCGGACCAGCCGCACCTACCTCGGTGATGATGGCACGGAGGGCTGCCGTGAGTTCCTCGTCGGTCAATGCCTTCGGGAGGTAGCGCTCCATGACGGCCACCTGAGCCAGTTCGGCTTCAGCCAGGTCGGGACGGTTCTGGGAGGTATAGATTTCGGCGGCATCCTTGCCCTGCTTGACCAGTTTCTGGATGACCTTGAGGGCGATGTCGTCGGTAAACTCGGGAGCACCGGGGGCTGTCTTTGCCTCCAGGAAATACTTCTTTACATTGCGCAATGCCTCGAGAGAGACCTTGTCGCGTGCTTTCATGGCCGATACAATATCGGCACTGACTTGTTCGAACAACATGATGATATCTGTTTATGACTGTTGTTAATTCTTATGCATGGCCTGCAATGACTTGAGTTCCTGTGCGTTGCGGCGGAAGGTAGGCGAATTGCCCACTGCCTCGATGAGTTTGTCATCGAAGAGGTCGCCACTCTGGAAGAGGAAGGAGCGTATCTGCTCGCCATAGATGTCGGTGATGCGCTGTTCGTCGGTGATGGCAGGCGTGGGTTCCACAGTTGTCTGCACATGGGTGTCGACAGTGGGTGTCTGCGGGGCCTTGACAGTGACCGTCACAGTCGGTTCGGTCGGAGTGGGGGCAGTGGATTTCTTCTGCTGATGCAATCCCTTCTCCATGCCGGGAATGTTGCTGATGCCGAATCCCGTTGCCAGAATGGTAATCTTGACCTCCTCATCGAGCGATTCGTCCTTCGCCATACCCCAGATGACCTCGATCTCCTTGTCGCGGAACTCGTCCATGAACTGATCGAGTTCTTCCATCTCCTGCATGAGCAGCGGATGGGTGGGACTCTGGTAGATGTTGAAGAGTATCTTCTTGGAGTTATAGACATCGTTGTCGTTGAGCAGCGGTGAGTGAAGGGCCTCGTTGATGGCAGCCGTAAGACGGTGCTCGCCCTTGCTGACGCCGAAACTCATGACAGCCACGCCACCATCCTTGAGCACCTTCTGCACATCGCAGAAGTCGAGGTTGATGGTGCCACGCACGGTGATGAGTTCGGCAATGCTCTTGACGGCCACGGTGAGAATCTCGTTGACCTTGGCGAAGCCATCATCGACCGTCATGTTCGGGTAGATGTCGAAGAGACGCTGGTTGTTGATGACCAGCAAGGCATCGACATGGGCTGCTATCGCGTCGACGCCATTCAGCGCCTGGAGAATCTTGTTCTTCTGCTCGAAGCGGAAGGGAATGGTGACCACACCCACCGTGAGCATGCCCGCCTCCTGTGCCTCACGGGCAATGACAGGCGAGGCACCCGTGCCCGTACCACCACCCATGCCGGCCGTGATGAACACCATCTTGGTGTCCTCGTCGAAGAGCGCGCGTACCGATTCGATGCTCTCCTCGGCAGCCTTCGTTGCCTCGGACGGCTGGTTTCCGGCACCAAGACCGGAATGTCCGAGTTGCACCTTGGTGGGAATCTCGGATTCAGAGAGTGCCTGCACGTCGGTATTGCACAGTGCAAACGATACATCGTGAATGCCTTCACGGAACATGTTCTTGACGGCGTTTCCGCCACCGCCACCTACACCGATGACCTTAATGATTTGCTTTACGGCAACCTTCTCAAAGTCGAAGGGAAGTATTTCTTTTTCTGTCATAGTCGTTGTTGGTTGTAAGAGATTACTCACCGAGAAGTTCTTCTGTCAAATACTTTTTCAAACGCGTGAAGATGCTGTTGCTCTGCCTGTTGCGGCGTGCTTCCTCACGACGCTTGCGTTCCTCCTCACGCTGTTTCTGCATCTGCTCGCGGCGTTCTTTTTCCTGACGGTCACGCTCCTCCTGAGCCGAATTGCCCTCGTCGTCAAAGAGCGAGCCTGGGGTGAAGGTACCAGTAGTGTAATCAATCTCGGGCTGTTCCTCCGGGATGCAGCACGGTTCGCTACCTGCATCAAGCAAGGCGGCCAGCGACATCTGCTTGGAAGGTATGGGCTTCTCGTCGGCCTCCCACACGATGTCGGAAGGGAGTGCCGCCACACGCATCTTCTCGAAGAAGGACTGACGGCGTATGTAGGCTTCGGCTTCAAGCATCATCATGGCTCCACCCGTAAAGATGAAACCGGACTTGAGAGCCTCGTTGTCGTATCCTGCCTGACGAACCTGATTTTCGACATTCGCGAGAATCTCCTGGAAGCGGGCACGGATGGCAAAGCCGATGTCACGGAGGGGCACCAGATTGCCACTGCGGGTGACATAGGTCGTCTTTTCGTCGGACTTGATGCTCAGGCCATACTTCCGACGGATTTCCTCGGCTTCATCGTCAGCAATGCCGAGCGTTACAAGGTCGGAGATGATGAGATGGTCACCGAGGGGAATCACTGCCAGTGAGCGCAGATGTCCTCCCTTATATACCGAAACCGTGGTCGTGCCGGCGCCAATGTCCACGAGGGCACATCCCAGACTGCTGTCGGTGGAGACGAGAGACGCATTGGCCAACAGCAACGGAGTGATGTACTCATCAGCCGTCAGCACCTTGGCCGTTTCAAATGCCGAGCGCAGATTCTCCATAGTGGAATAACGGGCCTCGAGGTTGAGGTAGTGTCCGCTCAACTGAGTGCATTTGCAGCCTACGGGGTCGGGCATCTGAATGCCGTCGCCGAAATATTCTTGAGGAAGCGACTTCACTACCACACGGTCGGCAGAAACATGCATGAGGTTCTCGTCGGCCATCTGGTCGACGACTTCATCGGTGACACGTGTCTCCTCGTTGAATGTGCGCTCCACCGTATTGCCTACGGAATGCATGGTATAGCCACACATGCCGACATAGACCTGCTCGATGGAATAGCAACGGAGTTGGCCATCAAGCCGGTTGACGATGTTCGTGAGGCATTGTGCCGTCTTGTCGATGTTGCGTACGACACCATTCTTGATGAATTCGCCCGAAGGCTCCGAGGCACATGCCGTCACCTCCAGTTTGCCGTCAGGACGACGGTATCCGACAGCACCGATCACTGCCGAAGAACCGATTTCGATAACTGCTATCAAATCCTTGTTTGCCATATATCTGTATTTGTTTATTCTTATTTTTTCTTGACGCCGACCACTTGGTTGCCGTAACTGACATCGATGACCGAGTAGCGGTCCCAGCCTACCTGCGGCAATCCCTTCTCGTAGAAGGTCTTCAGTTTGCCGAACTTATACTTCATGTTCTCCACCTTGCCGAAACGGATGACATGATCACCGACACGGGGAATCAGTTCCACATTGTTGTCAGCCTTCACATTAATCTGCTCGATCTGTGAATCCCAGAAGTTGCTGCGCTGAAGGAAGGATGCCAGTTGGAAGAGTTCGTGGGTGGCAAAATCCTTGCTGATGCGACCTGTTGCCACAGGAAGATAGACGGGGCGCGGCAGGCGGTCCACCACGACGCCCTCGCGGTCGATGTAGAAACTGCTGCCTTTGTCGGGAATGACACGGAGGATGGGCTTGCGGCAGGTGATTTCGACGCACACCTTGTCGGACACCGTCTTGTAACACTCACACCGAAGGACCAGCGACAGGTGGCTGAGGGTGTCCTCAATGGCCGCACATGACACCTGCTCCATAGGACGTCCCGTCGGGTCGAGGTTATAGCGGCGCAATATGGAGAGAATCTCGGCATTGTCCTCGAACTGAGAAACACCACGTCCCATGCTGCGCACCTCCACACCCGCACAAGGCACATCGGCAGGCTTGGGGCAGAAGGCAACGGCAGCCATGACGATATAGCCCAGCAGGACAACCATCACGATGATGGAGAGGATATGTTTAACTTTCTTCTTCACTGTCAGTAGGGATGTTGGTGTCTACACTTGTCAGTCGGAAAGCATCGCTGTAATCTGAGGTACGAAGTCCTCGATGTCGCCTGCCCCCAACGAGATGAGCACGTCGAGCGAGTCCTTGCGGGCCTCCAAGGTGGACATAATCTGCTCGCGGCTGATCATGCACTTCTCCACGCCAGGGGCCAGAAGGTCGCTGATGAGTTTCGTCGTCACACCGGGAATGGGCTCTTCGCGGGCTGGATAGATGTCTACCAGTATCACCTCGTCGAGCAGCGAGAGACTCTCGGCAAACTCGTGGTAGAAATCGCGAGTGCGCGTATAGAGATGCGGCTGGAAGAGTGCGGTGATATGACGGTCGGGATAAAGTTGGCGGATAGAGAGGACACTCTGACGAATCTCCTCGGGATGATGGGCATAGTCGCTGAGGAATACACGATGGTCGTTCTTGATCTTGAAATCAAAACGACGCTCAACGCCTCGGAACGAAGCCATGCCGGAACGCAGTTCGTCGGGGGTGACGCCATTGAGGAATGCCAATGCCATGGCAGCAATGGAGTTGTCGATGTTGATGCTGACAGGCACGCCCAATTGGATGTCGGGAATCACCCCTTCGGGCGTCACGAAGTCGAACACGATCTCTCCCCCACCGATACGGATATTGTCGGCGTGGAAATCGCCATGAGTGCGGGAGTAGGTATAGAGGGTGACACCGTCGGGAATGACGGGATGGATCTGCAATCCCTCGTGAAGGATGAGGGCGCCACCCGGCTGGACGAGGGATACATACTTCTCGAAACTCTCCCAATATGCCTCGGGGGTGCCGTAGATATCGAGGTGGTCGGGATCGGTAGCCGTGATCACCGTCATGTAGGGCCTGAGGCAGTGGAACGAGCGGTCATACTCATCGGCCTCGATGACGACATAGTCGCTGCGGTCGGTAGTGAGCAGGTTGGTGCCATAGTTCTGGGAGATACCCCCCAGGAAGGCAGCCGTGCCCACGTGAGACTGCTGGAGCAGATGAGCCGCCATGGTCGTCGTGGTCGTCTTGCCATGCGTGCCTGCCACACAGAGTCCGCGACGAGAACGGGTGATGGTACCCAGGACCTGAGCACGCTTCTGAATCTCAAAGCCATGTGCGCGGAACCATGTCCACTCGCTGAGTACGACAGGTATGGCCGGCGTATAGACGACGAGTGTAGAGGTGGCATCGCGGCAAACATCGGGGATGAGGGCCACATCGTCAGAATAATGGATGTCGGCCCCTTCGGCGACGAGTTGAGCGGTAAGCGGAGAGGGAGTACGGTCGTAACCCGCCACCACCTTTCCCAACGAAAGGAAGTAGCGCACCAACGCACTCATGCCGATACCGCCGGCACCAATGAAATAAACCGATTTTATATCTTCAATATTCACGATTGCAATATTATATAATCTTTATCAAAGCGACACCAATGAAAGCATCCTTTTTGTTTTTTTAACCTGCTGACTCACTTCGCAGCAGCACGATGCTCTTCGGCCAGGCGGATGACTTCGTCGGCGATGATGTCGGCCGAACCCGGCAGTGCCATGGCGAGGATATGTGTGCGAAGGGATGCCAGACGGTCAGCGTCGGCAACCAGCGACAATGCCGTCGGTATCAGCGTCTCACGTGCCTCCACATCCTTCACATACACAGCCGCATCGCGGTTCACCAGAGCCAGCGCGTTCTTGGTCTGATGATCCTCGGCCACATTGGGCGAAGGAACGAGGATGACGGCCTTGCCTAAGAGGCAGAACTCGGAGATGGAACCGGCTCCTGCACGGCTGACCACGAGGTCGGCGGCTGCATAGGCGACATCCATATCGGCAATGAAATCGGTGACGATGAGGTTCTTGGGGGCATCATCGCCAAGACGCTTCTTCATCTCCTCAAAATAGTAACGACCGGTCTGCCAGACAAACTGAACCTCCGAAGCACGTATCTCCTCGAGGTGTGAAAGGACACTCTCGTTGAGTGTACGGGCGCCCAGACTGCCTCCCACGATGAGGATGACAGGACGAGCGGGATCGAAGCCCAGGGAGATGACGGCCTCTTCGCGCGACACATGGCAGTCGAGCAAGCCCTGACGGACAGGATTGCCCGTGAGACGGATCTTCTCGGCCGGGAAGAAGCGCTCCAGTCCTTCATACGCCACACAGATGACACGGGCATCCTTGGCCAACAACTTGTTGGTGACGCCTGCATAGGAGTTCTGCTCCTGCAGCAACGTGGGTATGCCCTTCTTGCCTGCCATCTTCAGCGTCGGGCCACTGGCATAGCCGCCCACGCCCACCGCCACATCGGGACGGAAATCACGGATGATGCGGCGTGCCATAGCCTGGCTCTTTGCCAGACGCAGCAACACCACGATATTCTTCAGGAGATGCTTTCGGTCGAAGCCGCTGACAGGAAGTCCCTTGATGGGATAACCGGCAGCCGGCACACGCTGCATCTCCATACGGTTCTCTGCACCCACAAAAAGGATATCGGTATCGGGCCGCTTGGCCTTCACCGCATTGGCAATGGACAAGGCAGGGAAGATATGTCCACCCGTGCCGCCACCGCTGACAATTACTCTCAATGGTTCCATGGTCTTGGTCAGTATTATGGTTTATATTTCTTGTTCAATAGCAGCAGTCTCCCCGTCGGCGGGGACTTCCAATGCAGTCGTCTCTTCGGGCACTGCCTCCTCTTCGATGGAACGGCTCACACTGAGGATGATGCCGATGTACATACAACTGATGACGACGCTCGTTCCTCCACGACTGATGAGGGGAAGCGTCTGGCCCGTGATGGGGAACATGTTCACCGAGATGAGCATGTGCATGAATGCCTGTATCACCAACATCAGTGCGCAGCCTGTCACCAACATGGACGAGAACATGCCCTTGCAACGCCGCGCTATCTTGCCTGCCCTGACGAGCAGCGATATGTACAAGAGCAGCACGAAGATGCCGCCTATCAGTCCCAGTTCCTCGAGGATGATGGCATAGATGAAGTCGTTGTCGGCACGCGACAGGAAATCACGTTGGATGGAATTGCCCGGACCAACACCAACGATGCCACTCGAGGCCACTGCAATGATGGCATGGGTGATCTGGCGGTTCTTGTCTGTCACCTTGTAGTCGTTAGGATCATCGGGCATATGCACCACAAAGCCCGTGAGGCGTTCCTGCCATGTATCGATACGATGGAGCGGAGTATTCTCGGCAATCCGATGCATGGTGTGACTAGGTGTAACGATGAAGATAGTCAGCACGAGGGCCACCATCACAAAGCCTGCACCATAGACAGGAAGCAAGATGCGGCGGGGTACGCCAGCGATGATTGTCATCAACACCACGGTGAGAAACAGCAAAGCCGCGGTGGAGAGGTTCTCGGGCAAAATCAGGAATGTGAACAACAAAGCGATGCCCATGATGATGCCAAAGGACTTCCAGGCAGCACGGATGTCGGTCGTGTCCATCTTGGACAGCAGCAAGGCCACGACAATGACCACAGCCAGTTTGGCTATCTCGGAAGGCTGCAACGTGAAGCCGAAGATTCTAATCCATCGGGTGGCATCGTTAGCCGTCTGCGAAGCACCCTTGGGGCCTACGAGCAGGAACAGCAGCAGGCAGAACGACACCAGGAGCATGACAGGGCCTAACAACTTCCACCACTTGGCAGGCAGGAGATGCAGCAGAATGGCTACACCTACACCGATGAGCATGTGGATGCAGTGACCGCTGATGGGTCCCCAGAAACTGTCGCTGTGATACGAGAGTTGACTGGTGGCACTGAACACCTCCACGACGGATATCATGCAAAGGAACATGAAGATGAACCATATTCCCTTGTCACCGCGGAAGATTCTGTTTATGAAATCACTCTTCATACTGTCATCAGAGATTCATCACACAAGCCTTGAACTGCTCGCCACGGTCCTCATAACTCTTGAAAAGGTCGAAACTGGCACAGCAGGGACTCAGGAGGACGGTCTGTCCGGACTTCGCCATGGCATAGGCTGCCGACACGGCATCGGCCATGCTCTGCACATCGGCCACAGGAATGCCGAAACCATCGAAGAAGTCATGCAGTTTCTCGTTGTGCAGGCCCATATAGATGAGCCCCACGCACTTCTGACGCACCAGGTCGGCGATTTCGTTATAGTCATTGCCCTTGTCCTTGCCACCCAGGATCAGGATGGTCTTGGTCTTCATACTCTGCAGGGCATACCAACAACTGTTGACATTCGTGGCCTTGGAATCGTTGATGTAATCGACGCCACGCACACGTGTCACATATTCCAGACGATGCTCCACGCCCTTGAAGTTGGAAAGGGCTTCGCGGATGACATCGCTCTTGATGCCCGATATATTGGCTGCGATACCGGCTGCCATGGAGTTGTAGAGGTTGTGCTTGCCGGTGAGGGCGAGTTGTTCCTGCTCCATATTGAAGGCATAGGGCTCGGCGAAATACAGTTTGCCGTTGCCGGTGAAGGCTGCCAGACCGGCGGCTTCCAGTTCGGCAAAGGGATAGAGTTTGCCATGAATGCCATACTTGCCCAGTTCGCGGCGAATGATGGGATCATCGTTCCAGAATACCAATGCATCATCGTCGGTCTGGTTCTGAATGATGCGGAACTTCGCATCGACATACTGTTGCATGTCGTGGTTGTAACGGTCGAGATGATCGGGAGTGATGTTCATCAACACGGCAATGTTTGCACGGAAATCATACATGTTGTCGAGTTGGAACGAACTGAGTTCGATGACATAGTAGTCGTACTTCTTCGTAGCCACTTGCAAGGCCAGGCTGCGGCCAATGTTCCCCGCCAGGCCGACATTGTAACCGGCGCTCTTGAAGATATGGTAGATGAGCGACGTGGTGGTAGTCTTGCCGTTCGAACCAGTGATACATATCATACGGGCATCGGTATAGCGTCCGGCAAATTCAATCTCGGAGATGATGGGCGTACCCTGGGCACGCAACTTGAGGATGAGCGGAGCATCGTTGGGGATGCCCGGACTCTTGATGACCTCATCGGCATTGAGGATGAGCGATTCGGTATGCTGCTTCTCCTCCCATGCGATGTGGTAGTCGTCCAACTGCCGACGATAATAATCCTTGATGGCTGACATGTCACTCACGAACACGTCAAAGCCTTTCACCTTGGCTAGCACAGCGGCTCCGGCGCCACTCTCTCCTGCTCCCAATACAACGATTCTTTTCATAGTCTTTTTCCTTATCTTATCTTTAAAGTTAATATGGTCAATGCTGCAAGGCCGATGCTCACGATCCAGAAGCGGAGCGTAATCTTGGTCTCGAACTGAAGGCGGGAGTCATCGCCCTTGAAACGTACGGTACTGGTGGGGTCGGCCTCCAGGACCTTCTCCATGGATGTACGGTAATGATCGTGGATAGGCGTACGCTTCCATATACGGCTGTGGCGTCCCTTACGCTTTCCCATCTTGTAGCAGAAACGCTGGCAGATGACCGAGAGACTCTCGACGAGGAAGATGCCGCAGAGAATGGGCAACAGGAGTTCCTTATGTATGCAGAGTGCCAATACCGCCACGATGCCTCCGATTGTGAGGCTGCCCGTGTCGCCCATGAAGATTTCGGCAGGATAACTGTTATACCAGAGGAAGCCCACCAAGGCTCCGATGAAAGCACATATGAAGACTACCAACTCCTGGCTTCCAGGGATGTACATCAGGTCAAAATGACTTGCCAGCACCACGTTGCTCGACACGTATGCCAGGATGCCGAGCGCCACGCCAATGATTGCCGTGTTGCCCGCTGCCATGCCGTCCATGCCATCATTGAGATTCGAACCGTTGGAAACGGCGGTGACGACGAAGACCGTGAGGAGCACGAAGAAAATCCAACCGGCTTTGTATTTCATCGTATCGCCCAACCAACTGAACATATCAGCATAGTTGAGGTTGTGGTCCTTGAAGAAGGGGATGGTGGTACGCGTTGACTTCACGTCGGGACTCTTGACGACAATCTCTGTATTGTTCTCTATCTTCGTCTCCACCTTCTCGTTGATCACTACCTGCGGGCTGTAGCGGAGGGTCAGACCTACGATGAGGCCCAAGAATACCTGACCGAATATCTTCACCCAACCATTCAGGCCGTCCTTGTTCTTGCGGAATGTCTTGATATAGTCGTCGGCAAAGCCCAATGCGCCCAGGATGAGTGTGGTGACAATCATCAGAATCATATAGATATTGTCCAGCCGTCCCACGAGAAGGCAGGGCACGAGAATGGCCATGATGATGATCACACCTCCCATGGTGGGAACGCCCACCTTGTCCACGCCGAAGGGATCGAGTTTCTCATCACGCTGTGTCTCGGAAATATTGTGACGCTTGAGCATGCGGATGAAATACTTTCCAAACCATACCGAAATAAGGATGGATACCACCAAGGCAAAGATGGCCCTGAAGGTTACATACGCAAACATTCCCGCTCCGGGAAAATCTATTGATTCGAGAAGATCAAACAACCAGTTCAGCATATTCTCTTATTCTTTTATTCCAAATTCTTCTTTCAATATCTCGCGGTCATCGAAGTGGTGCTTCACACCCTTGACTTCCTGATAATCTTCATGTCCCTTGCCGGCAACCAGAATCACATCGCCCTTCTGCGCCAACATGCAGGCGGTGCGTATGGCGTCGCGGCGGTCGGTGATGGTGATGACATTGCGGCGTTGCTCCTCGTCCAAGCCAGCAAGCATATCAGCCAGGATATCCTCGGGGTCCTCGAAACGGGGATTGTCGCTGGTGAGGATGACGCGGGTGCTGCCCTTCACGGCTTCCTGAGCCATGAGGGGACGCTTGCCCTTGTCGCGATTGCCACCTGCACCCACCACGGTGATGATGTTGCCTTTGCCCTCCACCACCTCGCCAATGGCACGCAGCACATTGGTGATGGCATCGGGAGTATGGGCATAGTCCACAACGGCGGTGAAGCCCTTCGGCGAGCGAACCGTCTCGAAACGTCCCGACACGGGAGTGAGCGTGCTCAGGACCGTAAGCACGTCCATAGGCTCCCTGCCGAGCAGACAGGCAGCCCCGTATACGGCCAGCAGGTTGCTGGCATTGAATTTGCCCACGAAACGGACAAATACTTCCACGCGATTGATCTCAAGGAGCATCCCCTCGAAGTCATGCTCGAGGATACGTCCCTTGAAATCGCTCATCGTGCGTAATGAATAGGTATATATATGTGAGTTTGTGTTTTGTGCCATCACCATGCCATTCTTGTCGTCAAGGTTGGTCACCATGAAGGCTTCCTTGGGCAAGGAGTCGAAGAACGCCTTCTTTGCCTTCAGGTAGTTTTCCACAGTGAGGTGATAGTCCAAATGATCTCTTGTCAGATTGGTGAAGATACCTCCGGCGAAGGTCAGGCCACCGATACGCTTCTGGGCGATAGCATGCGAACTGCATTCCATAAATGCATATTCACATCCGGCATCGGCCATGCGTCCGAGCAATGCGTTGAGGGTCACGGCATCGGGCGTGGTATGATCGGTGGGCACAGCCTCATCATCGATATAGTTGCACACCGTCGAGATGAGTCCGGCCTTGAATCCCATGGCGCGGAACATCTTATATAATAAGGTAGCAATCGTGGTCTTGCCGTTCGTGCCGGTCACGCCTACCAACTTCATCCGCTTTGTCGGATTGCCGAAGAACAGTGTGGCGACAGGTCCTACTGCTGCTTCACAGTCGGGGACACGTATGTAGGTGACACCTTCGGACAACTCATCAGGCAGTTCCTCGCAAACGATGCTGGTGGCACCCTTCTCAATGGCCATCGGGATGAACCGATGTCCGTCCACCTGTGTGCCGCGGATGGCTACAAACAGCGCATCGGGAACGACACGACGGGAATCAATGACCACATCGCTCACCTCACGGTCGGTACTGCCCGTAACCTCTGCCGTGGAAAGTCCTTTGAGTATATCTGTCAGTTTCATCTTCTATGTCTTTTCCTTTAGTTGAGTTTCAAATCCACCGTCATGTCCTTGCGTACAGTGGAACCGGCAGGAACGCTCTGCCGCTGCACCTTTCCCGTGCCCTCGAGACGGACATGGATGCCCGCCGACTCCATGAGATACACGGCATCCTTGGCTCCCATGCCGACCACATCGGGCACGACGCCACTTGCGGGTTCAACATCTTCCACACGAAGTGATTCGTCCTTGATCTTCAGCCCGTCCAGCACGACATCGGTCTTGTCGGCATAGCCTTTCTTGATGATGCACACATCCGGTGTATGCATGGCCAGCGAATCGTCAATCTCCTCCACCTCCATAGTCTTCTTGTACGCCATCACCTGTTCGGCAATCTCACCGAACACGGGAGCAGAGTTGCCGCCGCCGCCACCATACGGGGTTTTCTTGTTGATGCAGACGATACAACTGAATTCTGGATCATCAGCAGGGAAGAAGCCGCAGAAGTTGAGCCAATAGCCCACGATAGTGCCTTCACGTCCCTGCTTGATCTGGGCGGTGCCCGTCTTGCCGGCAACGAGGAAGTGCTCGGACTTGGCGTTCTTGCCCGTGCCACGCGGCTCGTTGACCACACCGACAAGACACTTCGTGATGTCCGCAATAGTGGTGGGACTGGCAATGGCTTTGTTGACGACCACGGGATCAAAACTCTTGATGACCTTGCCATCACGGCGGATCTCCTTCACCAGACGGGGACGCATCATCGTTCCACCATTGGCAATGGCATTGTAGAACGAGACGATATTGATGGGAAGAATCTGCGAACCATAACCGATGGACATCCAAAGCGTGTTCACCATATTCCCCTTGATTTCCGCTTCTGTGCGGAGTTGCGACTTCGGCATGCCGGGAAGGATGGCAAAATCTTCGGTGAGGTTCATCCGCTGCAGTCCCTTCAGGTACTTCACGGTGTTGCTCTTGTAATGCCTGTCGATGAGGGTCATGGTGCCGATGTTCGACGAGTACTGCAGGATTTCGGGTACATGCTTGATGGACGGCTCGCCGATATCGTCCTTCATGCTATACCCATAGAAGGTGGTATAACCATGATGCGTGTCGACAGAGTCGTTGAGCGTTATTTTGCCATCCTCGAGCGCCACCATGATGGAGGCAGGCTTGAAGGTAGAACCCTGTTCGATACGGCGTGTCAGTGCATAGTTGTCACCCACCAGGAAGGTGCCGTCGGACGAACGTGTGAGGTTGACGATGGCCTTGATGTCGCCCGTCTTCGTCTCCAGCACGATGGCCGTGGCCGCATCGGCTTCCACAGCGCTCACCTGCTTCATCAAGGCACGCTGTGCGATATCCTGGATGTTCACGTTGATGGTGGTGACGATGTCGCATCCGTTCTGGGGTGCCACATCGATGAACTCGCTGTAGGTGTCCATGACCTTGCGACGGTGCGCCAGTCCCGGCTTGCCGCGCAGCAGACTGTCATAGGCCAGTTCAATGCCATCACGGGGCTTGCCGGCCTCGATATCCCAACGTCCGAGCGTACGTGCAGCCAAACGGTCGTAGGTATTCTTGCGGACCATCACCTCGTCGAAGACGAATCCCTTGTCTTTGCCAAGGAAGTCACGGACCTCCTTGTACTTGTTGTAGGGAAGACGTTTCGGATAGAGTTTCGTGTAGTTCTTCTTTCCGTCAAGAGCCGCCCGGAGCAGACGTTTGTATTCGTCGGACGAGCGGGCAGGAAGCATCATGGCGAGCGTGTCGCAGATACCCTTCATGTCAGCCCTCAGCGCAGAGTCACGGAGATGCTGCTTCTGTGCGCTCTTTGCTCCTTCCTTGTACTTGAAGACGAGTTCGTACTCGGGCGTGCTGCTGACCATCACCAGTCCCTCGTCGCTGAGGATGCTGCCACGTTGCGGCAGCACACGCACGCTGTCCGCCTCGAACTGCTGGGCGACAACGTTCCAGCCCTTGCGCCCGAAGGTCATGAAGCCTGCTGCCCTGAGCACTATCAGGAGGGCAATCAATACCACGATGACAATCACCGAGATATATCGCTGGGCTATTTTTTCGTTGTCAGCAATCATTTCTCAATAATGATAGGGGCATTGGTGGCAGGTTTCACTTCGCTGTTGCCCTTCTCCAGACGGTTCTGGATATTGGAGCGCAGACTATTCATCCTCAACTCATTGTTCAACGCCACAGATTCGTTTCGAAGGTCAAGCAGTTCCTTGCGGCTGCGCTGGATGCGCACTTGTTCCTTCTGACAGGCATAGCGGTTTCCTTCGTACAGGATCACCAGTGCCACGATGAGCACGATGAGTCCCAACTGACGCTTCACAAAGGGATGCATCAGGAGATCGCCGTCGAGAAGCCTTCCCCAGAACGACGGCTTTTTGGTTTTCTTTTCTTTACTCTCGTTCATTTCACTATCAGGTTATTTCATTTCTTTTCTGCAATACGCAATTTGGCGCTGCGCGAACGGGGATTGCGCTGCTGCTCTTCCTCGTCGGGAATCACGACCTTGCCGATAAGACGGTAGGGGGTCGGAGCATTGCCGTAGAAATCCTGCTCCAGACGGCCTTCCACATTGCCGGTCTTCATCAGGTTCTTCACCAAGCGGTCCTCGAGCGAATGATAGGTGAGCACGACAAGACGTCCACCCGGACGCAGCATGTCGGTAGCGGCTGCCAGCATCTCACGCAGGGCGTCCATCTCGGCGTTCACCTCGATGCGGAGTGCCTGAAACAGTTTGGCCGTCTCCTTCTTCTCGCGGTCTCTCCCAAAGAGATGCTGGGTGGCCGACAACAGGTCGCCCGTGGTGCGGAAGGGATTCGTGGCGCGTGTCTTCACAATGGTCTGGGCCAGTCTGCGGCTGTTGGATAGTTCGCCATACAAGTTGAAGATGTCGGCCAAACGCTCTTCGTCGTAGTCGTTGAGCACGTCGGCAGCGGTCTTCCCCTCACGGGTGTTCATACGCATATCGAGACGTGTGTCAAAGCGGAACGAGAAACCACGCTCTTCGGTGTCGAAGTGATGGGAACTGACGCCCAGATCGGCAAGGATGCCATCCAGTTGCTCCACATCGTGATAACGCATCCAGTTCCAAAGATAGCGGAAATTGCTGCGCACGAAGGTAAACCGCTCGTCATCAGGCACATTGGCCTCCGCATCGGCATCCTGGTCGAAGCCATATAGATGACCTTCAGCGCCCAGACGGCTCAATATCTCTCGCGAATGTCCACCACCTCCGAACGTGACGTCAGCATAGATGCCGTCGGGCTGGATGTCCAGACCGTCGACGCTCTCTTTCAGCAACACGGGGATATGGTAAACTTCGCTCATTGTACTCTTGTCGTTCAGTCTTTGATTGCATCATTCTCCGCCGAGCAGAGCCTCCAGGGCTTCGCCCAACGAAGGAGCATTGTCGAGCATAGCCTCTGCCTCTTCCTTCGACCACAGTTCGATGACATCGTCCATACCGATGAAACGAACGGCAGCCTGCAAGCCGACTTGCTGCTGCAGACGCTTGGGAATGAGGATGCGGCCATTGCCATCTATGGGGAGTTCGTCCACGCCGGCAGCATACTGACGGAACACCATCTGCTGCCGGGAGTTCCAGCGATTCAGACGACTGCGCATGCCGTCGAGTTGCTGTTCCCAGACGCTCTTCGGATAGAGGACCAGACAGTTCTGATGAACATCCTTGCGGATCATCAGCGCCTCATCCCCTTCCTTCTGCAGTACACGACGGAAAACGGCAGGAAAGAACACGCGTCCTTTCTCGTCCTTTTTTGCGTCGATATTTCCTATGAACCGGGCCATCTTTAGGGTTGTTTTGAAATTTCGGTTCAAAAGTACAAAATTCCCCACAATTCTCCACAAAAAACCACCAAAAGTTTTCAACCATTCTGAAAAAGTTTTCAACAATGGATGTGAACAATGTATTTACACGCTGTTTTTCAATGGATTAAAGGAAATAATAAAATAGTTTAAAATGATAAAAAATGGTGGTTTTTCGGTGGGAGAACTTTTCAATAACATCAACAATGAAAAATACTGATAATCCACGCAAAGGGCCAGGTCTTGCGGTGTTCAGGCGGAAGTGGGGAAAAGAGGAGGGAAAAACCATTCGGCTCACACGCTTTATCGCAATGCGTTTAAGATAGGGGTCGCCTCACATTTTCTCAAATAAATTTAACCTGCGGTTTAATTTTGGCTGCACCTCAACAAAAAAACAACTTTTTTTTGTATTCGGCTTGCTCAAAATTTGGAAAATCATTCGGCTCACCCGCTTTAACGCAACGCGTTTAAGATAGGGGTCGCCTCACATTTTCTCAAATAAATTTGGAAAATCATTCGGCTCACCCTATCTTTGTCAGGGAAAAAGAACTGCAACTATGGAAAAAGGCGTTAAAGTACAGGAATACAGTCAGCCCGTGAAACGCTACTGTCAGACGTTGGACCTCAAAGAAGACCCTTCGCTCATCGAGCGTTATCGTCGTGCCCACAGCCGCGAAGAGGCCTGGCCGGAAATCCTTGCCGGTATCCGCGAAGTCGGCATTCTCGAGATGGAAATCTACATCCTCGGCTCCCGTCTCTTCATGATTGTCGACACCCCGCTCGACTTTGATTGGGACACCGCCATGGCACGCCTCGCCACCCTGCCGCGCCAACAGGAATGGGAAGACTATGTTGCTCTTTTTCAGGCAAGCAAGCCCGGTGCTTCATCTAACGAGAAATGGCAGATGATGGAGCGTATGTTCCATCTCTACGAACCTTGATTCCACGACCTTTCAACACCCCGACGACGGCTGCGTGCCGCCATCATAAACAAGCAAACAATTCATACCCATCATTATGACAGACAAGACCACTCCCGTCGTTCCGCGACAGTATCTGTTACCTTTCATCTGCGTCACCAGCCTCTTTGCATTCTGGGGACTGGCCAACAACATGACCGACACGCTGCTTGCCGCCTTCAAGCGCATCATGAGCATGACCGACACGCAGACATCACTCATCCAGTTCTCCTTCTACGGAGCCTACGCCGTGCTGGCCATTCCTGCCGCACTCTACATCAAGCGCCGCTCCTACAAGAGCGGCATCATCATCGGATTGCTGGTGTATGCCATCGGAACCATCCTGTTCTTTCCTGCCTCGAAGGCCGCCAGTTACACCTTCTACCTCATCGCCATCTTCATCATGGCGGGAGGCTGTTCCATTCTCGAGACAACCGCCAATCCATACATCCTTTCAATGGGTGATCCCAAGACGGCAACGCGTCGTCTGAACTTGGCTCAGGCCTTCAATCCGTTGGGGTCCATCACGGGCATCCTGCTCAGCACATTCTTCATCCAAGCCCAACTCAATCAGGCAGATGCCACTGCCCGCGCTGCCATGAGTCCCGAGCAGTTAGAAGCCATTCAGGCACATGAACTGGGTGCCGTCACAGGCACCTACATGACCGTTGGTTTCGTACTCCTGGCAGTGCTTGTGTTACTGCTCTTCATCCGTATGCCCAACAACGGAGACACTGACAAAAGTATCCATTTCCGCGCCACCTGGGGACGGTTGTTCAAGAACCGCAACTACTGGACCGGAGTCATCGCACAGTTCTTCTATGTCGGTGCACAAATCGGCGTATGGTCCTTCACCATCCGTATGGCCATGAGCGAACTGGGCATCACCGAGAAGGAGGGAGCCCTCATCTACCTCATCACCATCATCGGCTACAGCATCTTCCGTTTCTTCTTCACCTGGCTGATGAAGTTCTACCGTCCTACCCGACTCCTCATCCTTGCTTCCATCATCGACATCGCCCTTTGCCTCGTGGTGGTATTGGCCGCCCACACAGGCTGGTTAGCCATCATCGCCCTCATGGCCATCAGCCTCTTCATGAGCCTGATGTTCCCCACCATCTACGGCATCGCCCTCGACGGCATCGGCGAAGATGCGAAACTGGGTGGCAGCGGCATGATTATCGCCATCCTCGGAGGTGCCATCCTCACCCCCCTTCAGGCCATGGTCAGCGACGCCACTACCATCAACACCAGTTACCTCATTCCCGGGTTCTGCTTCCTGGTGGTACTTGCTTTCGGACTGCTTGTCGAACACGGACATAAAGCCAAGGCTTAAACACTGACATTCAAGCGACTGTATACGGTTTTGCGACGTTGAGAGAAAGCGTCCGGAAACGTATGCAGCCGCTTGTTTTTTGCCGTTTGTGAAACCCTGGAAACAGGGTGGAAAAGCAACGGAAAAAGCGGGCGAAGACAAGGAAAACACGAGGCACGGACACAAGGTCCGGCAACCCGGAAAACGCTCTTTTTCCCTTCCGTCTCGCACCTCAAGCAAATGGCGGAATGTCTGCTCAAGACAGACGATTGTCAGCCCTCTCTCTTCGCGATGATGAAACTCTGTTTCTCTCCTCACTTTTCACGACGCCAGAACGCATCAACCGCAAAACAAGAGCAAGTGCCAAATTGACACGCATTTCAACAGAGGGCGCCAAAATACCCCCAATGCGAACAGAGTATACGAAAAATCTTCGCGCGCGCGTACATTTTTTTAAATAAAACGCTTGCACATCTCAATTATTTGCTGTACTTTTGCCCCGTTTATGGACCAAGACTCCAAACAACGTTTTTAATCAATTGTAAACTCAACATTTCCACATATTAATGGACAACAACGAAGAACTCATCAAAGCGGGTACAGAAAATTACTCAGCAGAAAACATCCAGGTCCTCGAAGGTCTGGAAGCCGTCCGCAAGCGCCCGGCCATGTACATCGGTGACATCAGCACCAAGGGTCTGCACCATCTCGTTTACGAGGTCGTGGACAACTCCATCGACGAAGCCCTGGCCGGCTATTGCACACACATCGAAGTAACCATCAACGAAGATAACTCCATCACCGTTCAGGACAACGGACGCGGTATCCCCGTGGACATGCACGAGAAAGAGCACAAGTCGGCCCTCGAAGTGGTCATGACCGTGCTTCATGCCGGCGGTAAGTTCGACAAGGGCTCCTACAAGGTTTCCGGCGGTCTCCACGGCGTCGGCGTCAGTTGCGTCAACGGCCTCAGCAAGAAGATGATTACCCAGGTATTCCGTGGTGGAAAGATCTACCAGCAGGAATATGCCTGCGGCAAACCCCTCTATGCAGTGAAGGTGGTCGGCGAAAGTGAACTGCACGGCACACGCCAGCAATTCTGGCCCGACGACAGCATCTTCACCGTCAGCGAATACAACTACGAGACCCTCGCCACCCGCATGCGCGAACTGGCGTTCCTCAATGCCGGCATCACCATCACCCTCACCGATCTGCGCAAGGACGACGAGGGCAACATCCGCAGCGAGGTCTTCCACAGCGACGAAGGTCTGCGCGAATTCGTGCGGTACATCGACTCGAGCCGCGTACATCTCTTCGACGACATCATCTACCTCAACACCGAGAAGAACGGTGTACCCATCGAGGTGGCCATCATGTACAATACCTCGTTCAGCGAGAACCTCCACTCCTATGTCAACAATATCAACACCATCGAAGGTGGTACCCACCTGGCTGGTTTCCGCGCCGCCCTCACACGTACGCTGAAGAAGTACGCCGAGGACACCAAGGCTGCCGAGAAGGCCAAGGTAGAGATTGCCCCTGAAGACTTCCGCGAAGGCCTCACTGCCGTCATCAGCATCAAGGTGGCCGAGCCGCAGTTCGAGGGACAGACCAAGACCAAGCTGGGCAATAGCGAGGTGATGGGTGCTGTCCAGACAGCCGTCGCCGAGACGCTCACCGAGTACCTCGAGGAGCACCCCAAGGAGGCAAAACTGATTGTCGACAAGGTCGTCCTCGCTGCTGCCGCACGTATCGCTGCCCGCAAGGCACGCGAGAGCGTACAGCGCAAGAACCCCATGACCGGTGGCGGTCTGCCCGGCAAACTGGCTGACTGCAGCGACAAGGATCCCGCCAACTGCGAACTCTTCATCGTCGAGGGTGACTCCGCAGGTGGCAGCGCCAAGCAGGGACGCAGCCGTCTCACCCAGGCTATCCTCCCCATCCGAGGAAAAATCTTCAACGTAGAACGCGTGATGTGGCACAAGGCCTTCGAGCACGAAGAGGTCAACAACATCATCCAGGCTCTCGGCATCCGCTTCGGCCTGAACCCCGACAACAGCAAGGAGGCCAACTACGACAAACTGCGTTACTACAAGGTCATCATCATGACCGATGCCGATGTCGATGGTTCTCACATCGACACCCTCATCATGACCCTCTTCTACCGCTATATGCCCGAGCTCATCGAGCGTGGACACCTCTACATCGCCACCCCGCCCCTCTACCTCTGCACGAAGGGCAAGGTGAAGGAGTACTGCTACACCGATGTACAGCGTCAGCAGTTCATCGACCAGTATGGCGCCGGCAACGAGAACAACATCACCACCCAGCGCTACAAAGGTCTTGGTGAGATGAACCCCGAGCAGTTGTGGGAGACCACCATGAATCCCGAGACGCGTCTGCTCAAGCAGGTCACCATCGAGAATGCTGCTGATGCCGACTATGTCTTCTCCATGCTGATGGGCGAGGATGTAGGCCCACGTCGCGAGTTCATCGAGAAGAACGCCACCTACGCCAACATCGACGCATAAGCCGTCTCCCACTTCGGGAAACGCATGACAACAAAGAGGCCCGCCACGAAGTTGGGGGCGGCCCAGGTTTATATTTTTTATTGTGAGTTTGTTTTATATTTTATAATTATATAATATATATATTATAAAAATATATATAATAAAACGTAATATAAATGCTATTTTAAAAATCTG
>R22__coassemble_140_pt1 | contig 55096 bp, 35 predicted proteins | sample R22__metabat2_low_PE_006 | metagenome-assembled genome bin R22
GTACTTTTGCGGTCAATAAGAAAAAATGCATTGATATGAAAAAACTGAAATGCTATTTTCTCGTTGTTGCCACTGCCGCTATGGCTTTGAACGTGTATTCGCAAAATGAGAAGAAAGAACCTTACCCTGGTTATGAACCCCTGTCGGATTATATCCCTGCCCGTCCGCGTCGCGTAATGGATGATGACGCTGAAAAACGTCCCGACCATATTGACAACTCCAAACTGAAATACTTCCCACCTGTGATTTCGCAGGATGGCGGTTCGTGCGGTGACTGCAGCATCGAGTATTACAACATGTCGTATGAAACCAACTGTCTGCTGGACCGTTCAGGAAAGGTGACCGCCAACCAGTTCCCCACGCACTGGGTGTATCTCTTTTCGGGGCATAATACCAAACGAGGGGAAATCATGCAGCGCAACGGTATTCCTACCGTGAAGGTCTACGGAGGCCGCACCTACAGCAGCAAGTTCGGCAACCAGGACTGCGAGGACGATGACTCGGGCCGTATGCAAGGCTATGACAATTGGTACAGTGCCATGCAGAATCGCATTGTCAAGGAGGCCCGGTTCCGCAGCAACCTTGCTACCGAGGAGGGTCGCGAGGATTTCAAGGACTGGCTCTGGAATCATCAGGGCGACACGGCCTTCCATGCCGGAGGCATCGCCTGGATAAGCATCGCCATCACAGGCTCCAAGTCGGCAAGCATCCCCAGTACCAAAACCAACAAATCCTGCGGCGTGGCCGGAAAGAAGTATCTCACCACTTGGGGGCCTGGCGTGGACCACTCGATGACTATCGTGGGCTATGACGACCGTATCGAGTTTGACCTTGACAAGGATGGTGTTGTGGGCGAAGTTGATGAGGGTGAGGTCGGTGCTTGGATTATCTACAACTCATGGGGCTCCTCCTGGGAGAATGGTGGATATATCTACTGCCCCTATGCACTGAGTTACGCCATCAATACCGACAAGGAACCATTGACTCCCGGACGTCTGGTTCTTCGTCGAAATTACACGCCGCGTCGCGTACTCCGCATCACTATGGACTACAGCAGACGCAGCGAACTGCAGTTGGTGGCTGGCGTGAGTGAAAACCTTAACGCCACTAAGCCTACGAAGTCGGTGATTATTCCGATGTTCAACTACGACGGCAACCACGACAAGGTGTCGCCTGCTCCCGAGGTACCCATGTTGGGACGTTGGGCAGACAAGAAACTGCATACTGAGCCCATTGAGTTCGGCTTTGATGTGACCGACCTCACCGACATGGTGGACGACGCCAAACCCTTGAAGTATTTTCTCCAAATCAACTCAGCCTCAGGTGCCATTGGCTCAGGTAATGTCTATGAACTGTCGCTGATGAACTACGAGGCAGGCCTTGATACCATTCATGGTGTACGTCTTGGAGTGGATACTGTAAGCATCAAGAATGGTGGACGCACGACTTATGTGACAGTGACGGTTCCCGGCTCTGCTGCCTACCGTCCTCAGTCTCCTGCTTTTGCCGATGGTACTTTCACTTGGAAGGCTCCTGAGGAATCGGAACATACATTGGCCCGTTATCTCATTTACCAGAATGGTGCGCTCACTGACAGCGTGCCTGCTACGGAACTTTCTTACACCCTGCCCAATCCCGCTTCCGAGGAGTACTTGCAGGTAGTGGCCCTCTACGAGACGCCTTCCGGCAATCGCTTGCTCTCAAAGCGTACTGACATGGTGTCGCCTGTAGTTGCTACCAATAGTTCAAGTGCTACGCTGACCTGCGACCTTGATGGCACCTATCTGGGTTACTTACGTACACTCACCTCCACGAAACGTCTCACTGTCATCGATATGGGCGAGGCACGCATTGTGGATGGCGGTGATGCCTACTATGAGGATAACACCACTTCGGCTGACGAGGTAGGTGAGCAGCTCTTCTATAAGTGTGCAAAACTGCGCCGCATCGTCCTCCCCAAGGACATTGACCGTATCGGCAAGCAAGCCTTCTCAAACTGTTCTGCGCTCACCGAGGCTGTCATTCCCGACAAGGTGACTACCCTTTGCACCGACTGCTTTGCATACAATGGTTCTTTGTCGAAGGTTACCGTCGGCAGCAATGTGCTGAAGTGTGAACAGGGTGTCTTCTACTCAAGTTCTGTGAAGAATGCCTATGTCAAGCCGCTCACTCCTCCGTCGGTTGGTGCTTACCTCTTCTCGAGCAAGCCGACCATACATGTCTATGAGGAGGCATTGGAAGATTACAAGGCTTCTCGTTGGTCGGAGTATGGCACTATCGTGGGTGACCTTGAGAAATACATTCCCCGCGAGGATACGAACGTGGCTCCTGTTAATTGTGAGGAGGAAGATGCCACCATCTATTCACTGGATGGACGCGTGGTGGATGAAATCATTCCTGGCAACATCTACATCGTGGGTGGCAAGAAGCGCATCATCCGTTAAGACGTAAGCAAGAAACAAACAAGGAGGGAAGCGGCCGCTTCCCTCCTTGTTTGTTTCTCAGCGTGTTCGGACGCTGTTTCGGTAGTTGCTTGTTTACAGATGGAATATCAGAGATATTCTACAAGTTCAGCGTCAGGACGATAGGTGGTGTGTTTGTCGGAAGGCTGGGCATCGTCAGCGGCATAGCCGAAGGGGATGAGCAGCAGAGGACGCATGTTGGCGGGCAGGCCAAGACTTTCTGCGGCTTTCGCTTCGTCGAAGTAGCCTACGGGGCAGGTGCCTATGCCGAGGTTGGCGGCTTCAAGTAGCATGTGGGTGAGCACAATGGAACAGTCAATGTCTCCGAAACTGCCATCAGCACCACGCTTGCAGGCACGTTCCTCATCGCAGCAGACGAGGAAGGCATGGGGGGCTCCGTACATACAGGGACTGAAGGCGTTGGCTTTGGCGACAGCCTCCTCGGAACGGAGGACATAGATTTTCTGAGGTTGGCTGTTGATGGCCGTGGGGGCCAGTTTGGCAGCTTGAAGAATGAGGTCTATCTTCTCCTGGTCAACGGGAGTAGAGGTGAAATGGCGGACAGAGTAGCGGTCGGCCGCGAGTTGCAGAAAGTCTTTAGGCATGGTGGTTTCGGTTTGAGATTCACTGTTAGAAGTTGTTTTCGGGGTTTGGCAGCAAGCAAGAAGGCTGAGTACCAAAGCCAGTGAGGGAATGAGAAGGGGCGTTTTCATACGTGTTAATGATTAGATGATATATGCGATTTCCTTAAATGCATAGAGGTGGAGGGTGCCGTCATTCTTATGCAGACGAAGACGGCCGTCGGGTTCGGTACCCTCGATGACTCCAGTGAACTCACCGTCTGCATCGCGAAAACGGGCAGCGATGCCTCTGCGGTAGAGAGAGTCATGGAAGGCGTTGTCAAGGACATCGGCAGGGGTTTCGAGGCGCTTGGTATAGGCTTCGAGAAAGTCTGTGAGCAGAATCTCACGGTCATAGGTCTGTCCCGTAATCTGAAACATCGACACGGGATTAGGTGCATCGCTGTGGAAGGTGGGTTGGTTGACATCGAGCCCTACGCCGATGAGGGTGCGCAGGATATGCATCCCTGTGAGTTCGTGCTCAATGAGGATGCCTGCTATTTTGCGGTCACGCCAGTAGATGTCATTGGGCCACTTAATGCTGAAGTGGGACGCCTCAGTAGGGATGTGGCACTGCAGGACATCGATAACAGCCAGGGCAACAGCTTGTGACAGCATGAACTGTTGAGCAGGGATGACGGGTGGGGCGTAATGCACCAGCGTGAAGAGAAGGTTGCTGCCTCGGTCAGACTCCCAATGGTTGCCGGCTTGTCCTCGTCCTGCCGTCTGATAGTCAGCCGTGCAGACCACGAAGGGCTCTTCGCCCTCGCGCACATACGTCTTCATATAGGTGTTGGTGGAGACAGTTTCGGCGAAATGGATGCGTTTGATGTCCATGATAGGAGGTTTGGAATGTGCAGAAATGGAGCAGAAGTTGAATCAGAGTGAACGGTACTTGCGGGAAGAGGTGACAGGCGCACGGTAGGCATCGATGATGTGGTCGACGGTGAGAGTGGCTGTCGGGTCGAAGTAACGCCCTACTACCGTGATGATGTCGAAGCGTGGCGTGAGGTCGAAATGATGGCTGTGCAGATAGGCGTCTGCAGCATAGATGAGGAGTTGGCGTTTGCGGGCATCGACGGCATCGCGTGCATCGTTGAAGGTTTCATCGGTGCGTGTCTTGATTTCGACGAAAACGATGTCATTGCCGTCCTGTGCCACAATGTCGATTTCCTTGTGACCGCTGCGCCAGTTGCGGTCGATGATGCCGTAACCTTTGCTTAATAGGAACGCCGTGGCGAGTTCTTCGCCGCGGCGTCCCAAATCGTTATGTTGAGCCATGTGATCAGGCAATACGGCGTGAGCCGTTGCCGATGACTACGTCATAGACCAACGGAGCATGTCCGAACTTCTTCTCGAACTCGGCCTTGGCCTTTTCGACGAATTCGGCATACTTCTCTTCCTTGACCAGGTTGATGGTGCAGCCTCCGAAGCCGCCACCCATGACGCGGCAACCGGTTACACCGCACTCCTTGGCAAGGACAGCTAGGAAGTCGAGTTCCTCGCAACTAACCTGATAGTCCTTGCTCATGCCCCAGTGAGTCTCGTACATCTTGGCGCCTACAGTCTCATAGTCACCCTTCTCGAGGGCGTCGCAGACGGCCAGGACGCGATCTTTCTCGCCCAGTACATAGTAGGCACGGCCATAGTCGATTTCGCTCACGAGCGGCTTGGCTTCAGCCAACATGTCGTAATCGACGTCACGCAGCGTCTCGATGTTGGGATACTTGGGTTTGAGGGCAGCAACAACATCTTCGCAACTCTTGCGGCGCTGGTTGTATTCGTCGCCCAGCATGTGCTTTACACAGGTGTTGATGAGCACGAGCTTGTAGCCCTTCGGGTTGAAGGGGAAGTACTCGAACTCCATGCTGCGGCAGTCGAGGCGCATGAGGCAGCCTTCCTTGCCGAAAACGCTGGCAAACTGGTCCATGATACCGCAGTTGCATCCGCAGTAGTGATGCTCGGTCATCTGTCCCACCTTGGCAAGTTCGAACTTGTCAATCTTTCCTTCGCCAAAGATTTCGTTGAGTGCAAAGGCAAATGTGCTCTCGAGGGCAGCGCTGGATGACATGCCGGCACCGAGGGGTACATCGCCTGCAAAGGCGGTGTCAAAGCCCTTGACCTCCACACCACGCTTCTGCATCTCGCGGCATACGCCGAAGACGTAGCATGCCCAGTGCTCCTTAGGCTTGTCTTCCTCGTTGAGGCCGAACTCTACATAGTTGGCTTCACCATCCTTCGGGTCAATGTCGATAGCATAGGCGCGAACCTTGTCAAGGCCGTTGGGCTTGATTTCGGCTACCATGCCTTTGTCCACTGCACCGGGGAATACAAAACCACCATTGTAGTCGGTGTGTTCGCCGATGAGGTTGATGCGTCCGGGGCTGGCATAAACGGCACCCGTGGCGTTGAATTTCTCAGCAAATGCGTTTCTTACAATATTGATATCCATTGTATTTCTGTTTTTTGTAAGGCGGAGGGGAACCCCCTCCGCACGGTTATCGGATAAGGATTATTCTACGGGGATGTCCTTGTTGACATTCTTGCAGCCGATGAGGGCGTAGTAGAGCAGGTAAGCCAGCATGGCGATGACGAGCCAGTAGCTGATCATGTAACCTGCGCTCTTGGCGATGAGGTTCTGGATGAACGGCATGATACCGCCACCGACTACGAGCATCATGAAGATACCGGAAGCCTGCTCGGTGTACTTGCCGAGGCCTTCAACGGCGAGGTTGTAGATAGCACCCCACATCACGCTTGTGCAGAGACCGCAGAGGACGAGGAACAGACAGCTCAGGGGAACCTGGAACATGGCGAAGCCGTCGGCAGCGCTGTAACCGGGCATGTTGACGGTAGTGGTTTTCGGAGTGAAGATAGCGATGGCGATGAGGATGATGGCTACCGAACTTACGGTAATCATCTGTGCACGTGTGCTTACCTTGCCGCTGATGGCGGTGCTGCAGGCACGTCCGATCATCATGAGAAGCCAGTAAACGGCAGCGATAGCACCACCGATGGCGGCACCGTTGACGGCGATGCCGGCACCCTTCTCGCTGGCGTCAGCAAGGAAGAAGTTGACCTGTGCGGGAATACCGATTTCGATACCTACATAGAAGAAGATGGCGATGGCGCCGAGAACGAAGTGACGGAACTTCCATGCACTGTGCTCATAAACGGTAGTGTTGCGCTCCTTGGCGGGCTCGGGAATCTTCACCAGGCTGATGATGATGAAGGCAACGGCGAAGACACCCATGGCGATGAAGAGCAGCGGGGTGACGTCCTTCATGGAGGTGCTGCTGGTGACAGTGCCGATGAGAGCACCGACGAGCAGCGGGGTGAGGGTACCGGTGAGGCTATTCAGCGTTCCACCTGTCTGGATGAGCTGGTTGCCACGGTTGCCGCCACCACCCAGGATGTTCAGCATGGGGTTGACAACGGTGTTCAGCATGCAGACGCAGAAGCCGCAGACGAAGGCACCGAGCAGGTATACATAGATGGCAGAGCCACCCAGGAAGTCAAAACTCGACAGATACTGGATGCAGATGCCGATGAAACCAACGGCAAGGGCTGCGAGGGTGGTCTTCTTGTAACCGATCTTCATAAGCATCTTACCGGCAGGGATACCCATGAACAGGTAAGCGGCAAAGTTCATCAGGTTACCGGCCATTTTGGACCACTCGTACTGGTTGCCCCAGATGTTTCCGAAGGGGGCTGCCATGTTGGTGACAAACGAAATCATCGCGAAGATGAAACACATGGTAACAATCGCTACGACATTACCATTCTTTTTTTCTGTACTCATTGTTTTAAGTGATTAATTTATTGATAATAATATGAAATTGTCGGATTGTCTGATAGGATTATTCTTCTACCGAGAACTTGTAGACGCTCGTCTGGGTGTAAACCTCGCCGGGAACGAGTACCACAGGGGGGAAGTAGGGACGGTTGGGACTGTCGGGGAAGTGCTGACATTCAAAACATATGGCGCTGCGCTTGGGGAAGGTGGCACCTTTCCAACCTTCGAAGCCATTGTGCCAGTTGCTGGTATAGATCTGGACGCCTGGTTCGGTGGTGTACACATCCATACGGCGTCCGCTTACGGGATCAACGCACTTGGCAGCGAAGGTGAGTTCGCCTGGCTCGCGCTTGTTGAGCACCCAGCAATGGTCGTAGCCAGCACCGTTGCGTATCTGCTCGTCGTCGGCATCAATGCGCTCACCTACCACATGCTCGCTGCGGAAGTCGAAGGGCGTGCCCTCGACAGCGGCCACAATGCCCAGAGGAATGGAGGTGTCGTCGATGGGGATGTAATGGTCGGCATTCATCGTGAGCAGGTAGCGCTCGACTGAAGCCGTATCCTTCTGGATACCGCTGAGGCTGAAGAATCCGTGATGCGTGAGGTTGATGATGGTCTTCTTGTCCGTGGTGGCCTTGTAGTCAATGACGAACTCATTGTCGTCGGTCCAGGTGTAGACCACCGTGATCTGCACGTTGCCGGGGAATCCTTCCTCGCCGTCGGCAGAGGTATAGGTGAACTGTACACTGTTCTCGCTGAGTTTCTCGGCATCCCACACGCGGGCATGGAAACCTGTGGGGCCACCATGGAGGGCGTTGGGACCATTGTTGATGGCCAGGCTGTACTCTTCTCCGTCGAGGGTGAAGTGTCCCTTGCAGATGCGGTTGCCGTAGCGACCGATGAGGGTGCTGAGGAAGGGCTCGTGGCTGTTTATCACATGGTCGATGCTGTCGTGACCTTGAATGACATTGCCGATGACGCCGGCCTTGTCAGGGACCATGATGGTGCAAACGGCACCGCCATAGTTCGTGCAGGCCAGTTCATAGCCGTTCTTGTTGGTCAGAATGAACAGATCGGTTTGTTTACCGTCGATATTCTTCTGAAAATCTGCCTGTCTGAGACCTGACAGATTGTTCGGATTACATTTGTTTTCCATTCTTGCTGGGTATTATTTGTAAAATACTATGCAAATAAAAGCAAATATTTTGGCAGTGCAAAACAAACGGCCAAAAAACTTCGAAAATGAATCGTTTTTTACATTTGAGATGTGATTATCCGCAAAAATCTCCGATAATGTAATTCCTTTTCATTTTTTTGGCTTGGAAACGGAATTTTTGAGCCTTGAAACGGAATTTCCGATGCGATGAAATTCAAACTTGATGCGACGAAAATACAAACCAACGCATTGGAAATTTCGTTTCAAAGTTCGTTTTTCTTTTTACATCAAACATTTTTTCCGTAATTGCCTTTGTTTTCCAATTATCGGCAATGATTTTTGAAAAAAAAGTCCTTATCTACCGTTTTCGGTTGTACAGACGGTCCGTCCGGGTGAACAATATCCGTACTGGATTGTACATGCCGGCAGCGTATTCATTGACATTTTTGTTCTCAAAACGTTCGAATATGCCAATTGTGGGTAAATGCCCATACTCATAGAGGCATTCTTGCGGATAATCACAACTTGAGATGCTTGGCGCGAAGGTTATGTGATGCGCATAACGAGCGGATTTTTTGCCCTGCTCCCGGCTACTCTTCCATGGGCTCGCCGTCAAGTTCTTCCTTGGGCCAGTTCACGAGGTATATGCGTCGTGTGGCACGTGTGAAGGCCGTGTAGAGCCAGCGATAATATTCGGGTGTGCCGACCGTCTCGGGAGGAATCCATCCTCTGTCGAGGAACACCGTGTCCCACTGACCGCCTTGCGCCTTATGGCAGGTGACGGCATACGCTGACTTGATCTGCAGGGCATTGAAGTAGGGGTTCTGACGGAGTTGTTTGAACCGTTCGGCCTTTGAGGGAATGTCGGAATAATCCTCCATGACGGCATTGAAGAGCCGTTCGCCTTCCTCCCGCGTGAGGGCCGGCGATTCCGAGGTCAGGGTGTCGAGCAAAACGGTGACATCCAACTCGTAGTCGTCGTAATCAGGGAAGGTGAGCAGGACGTCGGCGAAGCGGAATCCATAGAGTTCACGCTCGTGGCGTATGCGTCGCACTACGCCCATGTCACCGTTGGCGAGGAACGTAGGCCCCGTATAAGGCTCGTTGTTGGCCGCCATGATGGCGGCTTCCTGCTCGGTCCAGAAGTAGTTGTTCTTGACGATCATGATGCGGTCACCCGTAGTGAGTTCTTCCTCGCGGTAGAGGATGGTACTCCGTATGCCTCGGTTGTAGATATTGGCGTTCTTGTTTGTCCGGCAGATGACGATGGTGTCGTCCGTCCCCACATGGTCGTAGGCATCCGAGATCCGGTCGATGAGCAGGCTTCCTTTTATTGCGATGACATCCTGCGTGCAGCGCAGACGGACGGGTTCCTCGAGGGCATCGAAGTCGGTGTTCTCATCGGGCATCGTGAGGTCGGCGATGCGACGGCGCACTGTGGTAGCATTCTCCAGAATGCCCGAAAGACCACTCTGACGCATCACCTGTGTGAGTTGTACCATCGATACATGCAGCCCGTACGTCTCCAGCACCTCGCTTTGCAAGGCCGGGCTTTCCTCTTGTCCCACAGGAGGCAACTGGGCATTGTCGCCCATCATCAGCAACCGGCATCCCTCACCCGAATACACAAAGGTGATGAGGTCGTCAAGGAGATGTCCGCTGCCGAACACCGACGTGCCGTCATCGCCAATCATCGATGCCTCGTCAACGATGAACAGCGTGTTGCGCGCAAGGTTGTCGTTCAGTGAGAAGGTGGTATCGTCGGTGAGACTTTTCTGTCGGTAGATCCGACGGTGGATGGTGTAGGCTGCATGTCCGCTGTAGAGGGCAAACACCTTTGCCGCCCGGCCAGTAGGAGCCATCAGCACCACACGTTGCTGCAGTTGGTCGAGCGTCTTCACCAACGCACTTGCAAGGGCTGTCTTACCCGTACCGGCATAACCGCGCAGAAGAAAAGCCTCCATCGGTCTTTCCGAAACGAGAAAACGGGCGAGCATATCGATGGCTGACGCTTGTTCGGGGGTAGGCTCAAAGCCAAAATTTGCCCGTATTTGCCCTGCTATGAAACTATTTATCATCTTCTTTGAAATATTTTTTGCAAAAGTGTATGGATGTTCAAACAAAAAGTCTTACTTTTGCGGCTACGAAAGTAATCAAATAAAAAATAACAGCAATGAAAAAAGTTTTAAATGTTGTAATGTTGCTCTGCGCAGCCGGTCTTGCATACATCTGCGTTGGTAGTATCATGGGTACCATCAATTTCACCAAGGAGCGTGCAGCCCGCGAGAAACAGATCATCGCCCGTCTTATTGACATCCGTTCGGCTCAGGTGGAATTCCGCAATCAGAATGGCGGTCAGTATACCGATGACTTTGACCAACTCATTGACTTTGTCAAGAACGGTAAACTTCCTACTGTCATGAAGGTGGGTGAACTCAACGATGCACAACTTGAGAACGGCATGACCGATCTGAAGGCTACCGCCATGATCAAGGCTGCCCGTGAGGCTACCAAGCCCGCTGACGTGAAACGTCTGTGGCAGGAGCTCGTGGATGCCGGTCTGGCTACGCCCAATGCCGAGGGTGGCTACGACCTTAACTACAGCCGCGACACCACATGGGTATCGGTCCTCGAGACAATTTATCCTGAAGGCTTCAATGCTGATTCACTCCGCTATGTGCCCTTCGGCAATGGTGCTGAGTTCGAAATGGCTGTCGGATGCGACTCCAGCAACAAGTCCGGCACGAAGATTTACCTCTTCGAGGCCAAGACTCCTTACACTACCTATCTTGAAGGTCTCAACAAGACCGAATTGGCCAACATCATCGACGACCAGAAAAAACTTGATCGTTATCCTGGCCTCAAGATTGGTGATGCTCAGATGAGTAATAACAACGCCGGTAACTGGGAGTAATCATCCCTCTCATCCTATAACCCGACGTGGTCGACTTCAACCAGTCATCGCAGTACACATTATCCATCCGCGTCTCTGCGGATGGATTTTGTTTTGCGCTCCATCATCCCGAGCAGGTGGGCGAGTATGCCTTCATGCCCTATGAGGTGGATCCGCGCCTTCCCGTGCCTGCCAACCTCAAGCGTGCCAAGGAATCGCTTTCGATGCTGTCGCATACCTACGGCCACACCAATCTGCTTATCGTTGACTCGCCCTACACACTGGTGCCGGCCGAGTATTGCTCGCCTGAGGCCGTGCGCGACATGTACCTGCAGAACTTTCCCCTCACACCCTCTCATCAGCAGGTGGAGTGCGGCGATGTGTGTGGAGGCAAGGTCAAACTCCTCTATGCTGTCGATAAGGCCCTCATGCATTGGGCCGACATACTGTTTCCCGGAGCCGTAGTCAGCCATTCCCTCCAGCCCATCCTTACCTATTTAATTAACGCAGGTGCACGGAGTTTTCTGGTGAATATCCACGAGAAGAAGGCCGATGTCATCTATGTTGATGCAGGCCGTCTGCAGTTTGCCAACACGTTCGACTATGCCAACCCCGACGATGCCGCTTACTATGTGTTGGGCGTTTGGCAGGCACTTGGGCTCTCGCAGACCGATGACGCTCTCACGCTGGCAGGCAAAGCCTCAGACCTACGTGCCCTCCGCCGCACGCTTGAGCGTTTTGTCCGTCATGTTGATGTCGTCCAGCGGGCAGCGATGTTCCACGGCACGGAACTGGCACGTCTGGACAGCGTCCCCTTCGATCTCTGCACCCTCGTGTCACGCTGAGCAGTCACTGCCGACATAATACGCTTTTCAGTCAGATTTCATCTTCTCTCTGGCTTGCAAGCATCCAATGGATATTGTCAGAAGTCTGAACGCTGATAGAAAAAATAAGTTTTCATTGAGGCGTATGCCTGTTTGAAAGAAGTTACTGATAGAAATCCCATTCCTTCATGAGAATCGTAGGAGGAAAATACAAACGTCGTCGTTTTGATGTGCCGCATACCTTCAAGGCACGTCCCACGACTGATTTCGCCAAGGAGAACCTGTTCAACGTGTTGGGAAACCTGGTCGATTTTGAAGAGTGTGCCAACGTGCTGGACCTCTTCTCGGGCACTGGTAGTATTGGTGTTGAGTTCGTGTCGCGAGGCTGCGGAAAGGTCATCTCGGTCGAGAAGGATTACGCACATTACATGTTTATCAGCAAGGTACAGCGTGAGTTGGGCGATGCTGCCTGGCTTCCCCTGAAAGCCGATGTCTTTAAGTATATAGAGCGTTGCAACACGCAGTTCGACATAGTCTTCGCCGATCCTCCCTACGCTCTCGAACGGCTTGGCGAACTTCCCGACCTCATCCTGGGTGCCGGTATGTTGACACCCGATGGACTGTTGGTGCTTGAACATGGAGCCGACTACACTTTCACCGACCATCCCCACTTCATGCAGGAACGTGAATACGGCAGCGTGCATTTCACCTTCTTCACTGCTGAAGAAAACCAAAAAGACGACCTCTGACAAGGCCGTCTTTCTTTTTTGTTGGAGGTAGCAGCATGCCACCCTTTCAGAATATTGGATTTTCCATGTTTTCGTGGGATTTTTGATATGACATGGCGTTTCCTTAGAAGCCACCGCCACCTCCGAAGCCACCTCCGAAGCCACCGCCACCGCCGCGACCTCCAAAGTCGCCGCCGCCACCGCGGCCTTCAAAGCCGCCGCGTCCTCCGAAGTCACCACCGCCGCGCATTGCGGCACGCATGTCTTGGCGGGCCTGACGGTCACCGATTAGGTTCAGACGGTAGATGAAGTGGGCGAGGAAGTAACTGTGGATGTTCATGTTCTTCGAGTCGCTGTGACCAGTAGCCGTCACATTGCGGTTCACCTCGCTGCGTTGTCCCAGAATGTCGAAGAATTGCAGTTGCACTGTGGCGGCATTCTGCTGCAGGAAACTTTTCGATATGGTGGCATTCCAGATGAGTTCGTTGGTGTTGTATGTCGGGTCATCGTAACCGCGACGGCTGTTCATGGTGATGCCCGTGTTGATCTTGATGTTCTGCCAGGGAATGTCCATGTTGGTGTCGGGGCCGTAGTTGAAACTCCAGGTGTTTTGCTTCAGGTCGGGCTGGATTTCATTGAGGGCGAAATTGTAGTTGAATGAACCGCGCAGGCCGACGTCCATCCAGTCATTGCGGTAACGTCCCGTGAGTGTCTCGCCGATGCGGAAACTGTGCGTGGTGGCCAGAGGGTACTCGCCGCCATACTGCTGTATGCTGCCAGTACGCAGATAACTTTCGTGGTGCTGGTAGTTGGCGTTGGTGCTGGTGCTCACGGTGAAGTGCTGGTTCTTCAGCGCCGTGTTGTATGAGAAGTTGGTGCTTACGTTCCAGTTGCTCCAGAATCCGTCGAGGTTCGTGGGCTGCGAGATGCGTCCACCTGTTTCCTCATTGTAAACGGTCTTTTGCACGATGCTGTTCAGCGTGTTGCCTATGTTGAGGCTTGCGTTGATACCGCTCAGTTTCGTGGGATTCGAGTCCATGAACTCCAGACGGAGGTTGTTGTTGAACGTCGGCTTCAGTCCCGGGTTACCACGGGTGATGTTCATGGGATTGCTGTCGTCGGTGATGTCGATGAGTTGGGTGAGTTCAGGCTGGGAACTGCGACCGCGGTAGTTGGCACGCAGGCTGCGTTGCTTGGTGAAACGGTAGCGGTAGTTCAGCGTCGGGGTCCAGTTGAATACCGTGCGTGTGGTGTCGATGTCGTGGCCCATGTACTGCTGCTTCATGTTGCGTGTCTGCGGTAACAACGACAGACCGATGTTCAGATTGTATTTGTCCGTTACGCGGCGGAACTGTGCGGTGATGTCCTGGTTGATGTTTTCGTCGCGCGAGAAGCGGCTCAGCGAATCACTCTTCCACTGCTCGTAACTATCCTGCCACAGCCACTCGGGTTCCTCCCAGTTAGGGATGTAGGCTGGCAGGTTGTAGGTTGAACGGCTGTTGTCGCGGTAACTGTAGTTCAACTGATAACTCAACTGCAGGTAGGTGGCAAGGGCCAACGGTTCGCTGTACATCACGCGTCCGCTCATGTTGTAACTGATGCTGGGCGTGCTGTTGAAACGATTGATGATGGAGGTACTGTCGTTGCGTTGGTAGAAGCGCGTGAACGAGTTGCTGCGCGAGAAACTCTGTCCCTCCGTGTAGCCGCCGTTGGCACGCAGTGTCAAGTTACGGCCTTCGGTATTCATGCGGCGAGTGAACTGCAGGGAGGCGTTCACCGTGGTGTTCTTGTTCTCGTTGTTCGATTCGCGGCGGGCCCAGTTGATGCGGCTGGCATCATTCCATGCCGAGTCGAGGGGTGTCAAGGCGTTCTCGTCAAGACCATACAAACGGTCGATGGTGGCATACGGATCTTCGTTGAATGTTGCCGAACGGCTGGCCGATGTGCTGGCGCTCTGGTTGTAGTTGAAGTTCGGACGGATGATGAGGCTCGTCATCGAGTCGGGACGCCACTCGAACTGGAAGTCACCGCTGGCACGCAGGTTGCTGTTGGCACTGGTACTCCAACTGTTCGAGAAGGTGCTGCGCATCTCGTTCAGGATGGTCTCGCTGCTCGACTCGCTCTCGCTGTGCGAACCGCCAGTGCTGAAGTTCACGTTGCCGCCCACCTTATATTGATATTGGCTTCGACGCCACTCCTGACCGAAGTTCTTAGCCATATTGAAGCCTGCATTGGTGTTCTGGTTCAGACCGACGTTGCCGTTGGTGTTGCCCGTGTTGGCAAACACGCTGTACTGCTGCAGGCGCTCGAAGCGGTTCATCATGATGCGGCCGTTGTAGAGGTCGCGGATGTCGAAATCATTGGGACGGAGTGGACGACCGTAGGCACCGTCGAAGTTACCTATCCAACCTTGCATCATGTTGCGCTTCACCTCCAGGTCGAGGACGAACTCCTCCTCACCGTCGTCGATACCTGTCTCGCGGCTCAGGTCACTCTTACGCTCGTAGTTCTTCACACGCTTCACAATGTTTGCCGGGAGATTCTTCATGGTGATTTCGCGGTTGTTGCCGAAGAACTCTTCACCGCTCACCAGCAGTTTGTCTACCGTGCGTCCGTTGACGGTAATGGAGCCGTCCTCGCTCACCTCTACACCCGGCAGTTTCTTCAGCAGTTCCTCAATGGCGGAGCCTTCGGGTACGCGGAATGCCTCGGCGTTGAACATCAGCGTATCTTCTACCATCTGTATCTCAGCAATCTGGGCTTCGATGATGGCTTCCTTCAGCATGATGGCATCGCTCTTCAGTTTAATGGTATCCATCTTGATGACCTCAGTGCGTTTGTCCACGGCAAAGGGCAGTTCCTGAGTGCCGTAGCCGATGTAGGATACTTTCAGAAGATAGTTGCCGGTGTGGACACGTTTCTGGAGTTCGAAATGACCGTTGTTGAAAGTCACGACACCTTCCACGAAAGTGCTGTCAGGGAGTTGGAGCCATTGGATAGTGGCTTGGGCAACCGGGTCGTTTGTTTCGTAATCCTTTACTATACCCTGCACGTTCACCGTACGTTGCTGCTGGGCCGTCGCGGCCATGCTCAGCAACATGCAAATACCTATAAAGGCTGTCCTGCGTATCATCATATTGTTATTGTTGTCCTGTGGAAGGTTCCTGTAGGAAACAGAAACCATTGTTTTGACTCTATAGGACAGGAAAGGTTTAATCCTATGTCGGAAAAACATTTTCGTCAATAGGACGGATGATGGGCAACAGGGATGGTAGGCTATCCGTGTACAGACTGATAGCGTTCTGTCAGCAAATATTTCCTATTATTGTAGAGCGTCTTAGGACAACTGCACGTGCTGATTCTTGAGTTGCTGTTGCAGACGGGCGATGTCGAGATGGCGGACATCGGTGCGTGTCTGTGTGGCTTGTGCTGCCGCCACGCCGGCAGCTTGGCCGGTGACGAAACAGGTGGCCACCTCGCGGGCGTCGTAGGTGAGGGGCACGTCGAAGTCGAAGCATCGTCCGCCCACCAGCAAGTTCTGTACACGCTGCGGTGTGAGGGCACTGAAAGGAATCTGCCAGCAGGGACGCTGCTGACGGGGAACTGTTTCGCCACGGAAGGTGTAGGACATGTTTTCCGCTCCGCCGATGCCGATGACATCGTCGTAGGTGCGGCGTGACATGGTGTCATCGAAACGTACTCCTTGCACGGACTGCAACACACGGGTGACGCGCACACCGGGCAGTGAGCCCGAGTCGAGCACGAAGGCACCCTCGCAGCCACTCTTCTGCTGCTCGGCAGTAGCGGTGGCCCACATCTGTGCCCGCAACTTCATCTGCAGCCGGGTCAGGTTGTAGACGTCCAGACCGTTCTGGTCCTTCTCGCCGGTCATGTGGCAGAGTCGTACTCCCTCGTTGGGTGTGCTTTTCCGTCCGATATTCTTGTCGCCGCCCATCCGCCACATGGCACCGATGGCCTCGGTGCGCAGTTCGAAGGCTTCGTTTGTCCATTCCAGGATGTCACCGTCGCCGCTGCAGTCCACGACACAGCCTGCCTCAATGGCGATGCGTCCGCTCTTGCACTCTGCGATGACGGCTTGAATGCGGTCTCCGCTCATCACCACATCGGCTCCCTGGCAGCCGTAGAGCATACGTACGCCCGTCTCCTGCACCATCTGCTCGAGGAGGTATTTGGCGGCCTCGGGGTCGGGGAGGGGAGATTCGTTGACGTATATGCAGCGGTCCATCTTCCGCAGACGTTCAATCACCTCGTGCGAGAAGCCGTAGACCACCTGCTTCCAACTGCCGTCGGGGAGGCAGCCGTTGGTGTTGTTTATCGGCAGCACGCAGCAACCTGTCCAAAGCCCTCCAAGCATGTACTGCCGCTCGAGCAGCATGACGTCGGCTCCGCAGCGTGCAGCGCTGATGGCTGCTGCCACGCCGGCGGGTCCTCCGCCTAATACCACCACGTCGGCACGGTCCACAACGGGTATCTGGCGTGCCGGTTCGCTGATATAGCCTTGGATGTCAAGGGGCACTGTGGTCTTGGCTGTTTCAGTCACACTCTTGCATGCTGTTAGGCTGCCGGTAGCAGCAGCCCCGACGCCCAAAGCGGTTGTTTTCAGAAATGTTCGTCTATCCATTTTTTTCTACGCTGTCTGTTTACGAAGATTCATATCTCACTCCACATGGCATTCCTGCGAGTGGGTGTTGCCTCGCTTGTCCGTCCATGTGACGAGATAGTCGCCCTTGAAGCCGCGGAAGGAGACGATGCCGTCGCGGGTGACGGTTACATCCATATCTGTCTTCCACTCTTTGTTGATGAGTTCCTCGAGGGCATAGTAGGCGGGCTTAGGCGTCATGTCGCGGTTGAAGAGTCCCGACGTGCAGGGTTCGCCCGGAGCACCGCAGTCGTCCACCACGTTCCACCAGGTGATGCCCTCCATGAGGGGGACGCTGAACCACAATCTGTAGAGGTTGCGCGTGAGGATGGCCTGTATCATCTGTCCGCGCTCGTCCGTTGAGGGAGCGGTGATGGTGATTTCGCTCAAGTGGATGGGTAGTCCGGCCTCGGAGTGTATCGCCATGCGTGCTTTCACGCTCTCGGGGGTGGGCAGACCTTTGGTCTCGCCTTCTGCCAGGTCAAGGCACTGTTTGGGGTCGAAGAGGTGCATCTGCGAGCCGAGCACGTCGATGCGGCAGCCTTTTGCCAGGAGTTCCTTGGTGAAGTTGCTGTATTCGATGCCACTCCACCAGTCGTTGATGTTGATGCGAACGCTCTTCGGGAAGCATCGGTCGGCAGTACGCATGGCATCTTCCACATAGTTGCCCGGCATGATGCCGTAGGTGCTCTTGCCAAGCGGGGTGGGGTTGCGGAACATGCCAATGGCATAGTCAGCTGTGCTCTCATTCACCACGTCCCAACTGGGAATGCGGTCGCCGTAGTGGGCAGCGAGTTGCTCAATACGCTGCTCGAAGGCTTTGGTGAGTGCAGCGGCGAACTCGGGCAGTGAATCCGAGAGGGCTTGGCCCGACATCATGTCGTATTCGTTGGAGAATCGGTCTCCGTCCTTGTAGTTCTCAAGGGTTGCCTGTTCGGTGAGCAGACGGTCCATCACGTCGCGTTCATGTCCTTGCAGCAAGGCATCCTCCATCCAGTCGGGATGCTGCCATTTACGGTTTCCCCAGATGATGGTGTGCCCGTGCACGCGCACACCGCGACTGATAAGGTAGTCGACGATGGGATCGGGAGCGGGCCTGCGCCAATGGAACTGATGTTTGGGGTCCTCGAGGCCATTCCAGTACTCTTCGGTGTCCCAGTATTCCTCGCGGAAACGCAGACGCCCGGGACGATCCTCGAAGGTCTTCCAGTAGAAGGCCACTGTGGCGCTGTTGAACAGTGTGCCGTAGAGTTCCTTGTAGCGTGCATTGGCTTCGCTGGAGCCCAACTGGTTCCAGTTGAAGATGTGTGCACCGAAGTAGAAGGCATGGCGTGTCTGTTGGACGTGGACGGTCGTGCCCTTCTTCAGCCCGGGAATCTCCACCGTGGCATCGGCCTTGCGGTAGCGCTCAATGTCGGCATCAATGTCGGCCTGCGTCTTGGCGTCCCACTGTTTCCAGTAGGCAGCACTCATCACATGGTTGGTGTCATCGGCTTTGGAATGGGGAATGGAGGGCTGTGCAGTCAGCAGGGCACTGACCGTGCAGAGCAGAAGGAAAGTCGCGGTTTTTTTCATTATTTAAATTAAGGAATAAATTATTTCTGCTGCAAAAATACGATAATAAATGAAACTACATTATCACGATTCTATCAAATGATAGCCGTATTTCTGCCAAATTGGAAAATAGATGGGTGTAGCGGACCTCCTTTCGGGTCCTATTTTGAATATCAGACTTCGATAAGAGAATCGGAGCGCGAGCAGTCTTTAATATAAGATGTCTTTTGAGTTCAAAAGGTTTTTATTTGAAGTCAAAACCTTGAGGTCTTTTTTCTTCATCAACGGTTCAATGGTTATAAAAATGAAACCTGCCACCTTCACAGGCAGCAGGTTCCTTGTCATGAAAAAAGTGTTTTAACCATTTTATCAACCTAATGTATGAAAAGTTTTTTGTATGAAATCTGATGAATGGTGAATTCACTCCTGAATTCCGATGCAAAGGTATGGCGTATTTTACAAACAAAAACGTCGAATTTTGTCAAAAATATAGCACAATTTCGTCAATCTTCAAAAAACGGCATTTTTTCTTGCAGAAAGAGTAGGATAATCCTATCTTTGCTGCACGAATAATCCCGTTGGTGCAGGAAAATTGCTGCAACAACGAAATAATCAATGTCCTATGAAAAATCGTATTCTGCCGCTCATTGTCCTTGTAATGCTGACCTTCTTGTCAGCCCAACGCCTCGCTGCCTATGAAGAACGTCATTGGCTCCGCGACATGGCAACTGCCGACGAGGTGTCTGAATTGCTCCTCACACCCGAAGAATGGACGGGCGTGCCTGCCTATGCCGACCGTGAAGGATGGACTGCCTTTCTGGGTGGTACCCGCGACGAATATGTACGCCGTGGCGAGAAGGTCCTCGAATACCGGTGGCAAGTCATCACCGCCCAGATGTACCTCGAGTTTTATCGTAGCGGTTCGCGCAACGTCATGGAGAATCCGCAGAATGCCAATGTCACTGCCTTGGCCGATCTGCTGATGGCCGAACTGGCCGAGGGCGAGGGACGTTTCCTGCCTGCCATCATCGACGGCGTGTTCTTCTTCTGCGAGCAGACGTCGTGGGTGCTCTCCGCTCACCTGCTCGGACAGCGTGTGCCCGATGAGACGCATCCTATCATCGACCTCAAGGCGGGCAATATCGGTAGCCTCCTCGCCTGGACCTGGTGGCTGCTGCACGACGAGATGGACAAGGTGACGCCGCTGGTTGCCTCGCGACTGTACAGCGAGCTGGAACGCCGCATCCTCATCCCCTTCATGGAGAACGACTATTGGTGGGCGGGCATCGGTGCATCGCCCACTGCTACGGTGAACAACTGGAATCCCTGGTGCAACATCAACGTGCTGCAGTGCTACCTGCTCCTCGTCACCGACCGCGAACGGCTCGGCCAGGCCGTATGGCGCACAATGTATTCCGTCGACGAGTATATCGACCGTCTGGCAGGTGACGGCTGTTGCGACGAGGGTAGCAGTTACTGGGGCCAAGGCCCTGCCCGTTTCATCGATTACCTCGAACTGCTTAGCCGTGCCACGGGGGGAAAACTCGACCTCTTCGACCGTCCTCTGGTGCGCGATGCGGCCGAATACATCGTCTATTCGTATGTGGGAGGCGGATGGATGGTGAACTTCGCCGATGCGTCTCCACGCGCCTTGCCTTCCGGCCTGCTCGCCTACCGCTGCGGCCTGCTCACCGGCAGTGAGCCCATGCAGTCGTTTGCGGCATGGCTCTACAATGGTGGCGTGCCACGTACCGAAGAGATGCTCCGCCTGTTCCGCGACCTGGCTCTGCGCGCCGACCTGACTGCGAAGAGTGCCGGCGAGCCCGTGCCTGCACCTTATAAATATTATCCCGAGACGGAGGTCTGTTACCTGTCCGACGCATCGGGATTCTTCGTGGCTGCCAAGGGCGGACACAACAACGAGAGTCATAACCACAACGACATCGGTCAGGTGAGCGTCTGGTATCATGGCACACCGCTGCTCGTCGATGCCGGCGTGGGTACCTACACCCGTCAGACCTTCTCTTCGGAGCGCTATACTATCTGGACCATGGTGAGCAACTGGCATAACGTGCCTGAAATCAACGGCGTCCAGCAGCAGCCGGGACTCTCATATCGTGCCAGGAATAGCCGTTTCGACAACCGGCGCCGCACCTTCTCCCTCGACATCGCCGGTGCCTATCCCGCTGAGGCTGCCGTGGACAGTTGGCAGCGCGAGGTAAGCCTCAAAGGCCGCAAGGTCACCATCGCCGATGCGTGGACATTGAAGGAGGTGAAGGGCGACACCCGTCTGCACTGGCTCACCCTCGCCGAACCTGTGCTCACCGCCGACGGAGCTCTCACGCTCTCCACCCCCGACGGGGATGTCCGCATGAGTTGGCCGGCCAATCTCTATGAGGCTACGGTGGAGCGGCAGGCCCTCGACGATGCCTCCCTCGTCCACAAGTGGAATGCCGATGCCCTCTGGCGCATTACCCTCACAATGCGCGACAAAGCCCTCAAGGGACGCTCATCCATAACCCTCACCTCTCTGCCCAAGCAATAATAACTTTGTTCCCAATCCTTCTGGGCAGAAATGACAACAACAGGAATGAAAAAAGTTTCCGCTTTCGCCATTATTTCTTGTTTTTTCTAAAAAAGTTGTACATTTGTCGTCGGAAACTGCATTCCTCCCATTTGTGACGAATCATTACATTATTATTCATCCTTAATAAAACCATTGACATTATGAAGAAGACTGTTTTCATCCTCGCTATGGCTGCGTTGGCACTTACCTCGTGCTGCAGCCAGAAATGTGAAAAGACCGAAGTGCAGAAGAAGGAGATGGGCGTCCAACTCTATTCCATGCGCAGCGAATTCGGCAACAAGGACTACCGTGAAATCCTGAAGGATCTGGCATCATGGGGCTACACCTCTGTAGAGACCGCCAGTTACGATCAGGGCAAGGGCACTTTCTATGGTGTCAGCCCCGAGGAGTTCCGCAAGGAGGCTGCCAACGTCGGCATCAAGGTGCTGTCGGCCCACTCCTCACGCAACCTCTCGAAGGAGGAGATTGCCAATCATGACTTCAAGGCTGGTCTGGAATGGTGGAAGAAGGCCATCGCCGACCACAAGGCTGCCGGTATGGAGTACATCGTCACCCCGTCAATGGGTGGTACCGAGACGCTCGCCCAGTTGCAGGTATGCTGCGAGTACATGAACGAGGTAGGCAAGTTGTGCGCCGAAGCCGGCATCAAGTACGGCTACCACAACCACTCGTTTGAGTTCAATAAGATTGAAGGCACACCGATGTACGACTACATGCTCGAGCACACCGATCCCCGCTATGTATTCTTCGAGATGGACGTCTACTGGGCTGTCCGTGGCGGTGCTGCTCCCGTGGAGTATTTCAAGCGCTATCCCGGCCGTTTCTCCCTGCTGCATATCAAGGATGTCTGCACATTGGGTGAGAGCGGCATGGTGGGCTTCGATGCCATCTTCAATGCCTATAAGACTTCGGGCATGAAGGACTTCATCGTCGAGGTGGAGTGCGAACCGCGTCCCAGCGTTGAGAACAGTGCTAAGTACCTGCTTTCCGCTCCCTTCGTGAAGGCTTCTTACCGCGAGTAACCCTTCATCCTGCTCAATAGGAAACAACAAGCCCTCGGCCACGGCCGGGGGCTGTTTTTGTCAATAGGGGAAATCCATCTGCGCTGAACATCCTCGATTCTCATTCAGCGGGCATCCATCTGTCAGCACCTGAGGGTGTTCTGCAGGGTGGTAGCCCGTTCAATGACGAGCCTTAGCGGGCGTCTATCCAAACCTTCTGATGTCCGCGGATGGCGATGCCGTGGAAGCCGGGTCCTACAGGCCTTCCCTGCAGGTCGAGGAGGGGAGCATCGACGTTGTCGTCGGTGAGTGCCGGCACGTCCAGATAGTAGTCATCATTCGACTTCCGCAGTTTCTCCAGTTGCGACTGCATGTCCTGATAGGCAAGGAGGTAGTATATGGTACCATAGTCCGAGTGGGAGAGGCCCACGCTGGTCACCACCTGTTCGCTCTCCTTCAGTCCCAGTGCCGCAATGGCCTTCTTCGTGTTGACGAAGGGCACCAGCTCGTCGGTCGGCTGGTGATAGAGTTTGATGGGGAAGGAGGGCTTCCAGCCATCGAGCAGCAGGTCGGCATCCGCTACTGCGAGCAGTTCTTGCATGAGCGTCGACTGTTCGTCGTTGAACGATTCGTTGAGGAAGGCCCGTGCGCTGTGGTTGTCGTTCGTTACCTTCAGCATTCGATTGGAGATTTCTGTGGAACTCAGTTTCTTGTCGTCAATCCATTTCTCCAACCCTGCCTTGATGAGTTCAGGGCGGAAGAAGTCGGCAAACGTCCTGCCTTCGGCGAAGCACTGCGGGAATCCCGTGACCACACCTTTCACCACCAGCGGGAGGAGACAAGGTTGGTTGAGTTCATCCTGCGACAGACTGGCTTCAAGGGTGGCTGCCAGGTCATAGGGGCCGGCACCGCAGTAGGACTTCACGAAGTGGAGGTAGTGGGCCAGTTCCTTGTCGAGTTCCATCTCGCGGTGTACGGCCATGGCCACACCACCGCCCTGCGAGTAGCCGAAGTTGAACAGGGCGTCCAACTCCAGGCTGACACCCCGCCTCATCACGATGTCGCGTGCCACCAGGCATAGGTCGATGCTGCTGACGGCATTCTGGTGATGGCAGAGGTAGGGGTGCCCTTTGGCCACCGTGCAGCCATAGCCCAGATAGTCGGGAGCCACGACCACCATGCTGCTCTCGAAGAGCGTCGCACTGGACACCGAGCCGGCCATCGACGGCACATCGCTGTTCTTCGTCATGGTGTAGTGGTTGTCGAGTACCATGGCCACGGCCTGACCGGAGTTGGGGATGGTGATGAGGCCTGACAGCGTCTCGCTGCCCGTGCAGTCGGCATTGATGGACTGGTAATGGACCACCAGGGCGGTGGCTTTCGAGCCTTTCGTTTCCTTTACGATGGTATATTCAGGAGTGTCAAAGGCAAAGGTGGTTGCTATTCCAGCCCATACGAGTAGGGCGAGGATAAGTATACGGCGGATGACATGCATAGGACTGACAGTATAAGGAAATGCAATTTTATTTTGCTGCAAAGGTAGCAATAAAATGAGATGTTGGTAGAATCCTTATATTTTTTTGACAGAATAGAGGCGAGATGCCGAGAAAAAAAGCTTTATCTTTGCACTCAGGAGGGATGTAGAGACAGTGTCTTGTCTTTTGCCCGTATATCTCCGCATCAAAAATCCCAAATAGTAACAAAGAATAAGAGCATTCCAATGAAAAAGAACATCCTCCCCGTCCTGTTGGCCCTTTTGGCCCTGACACCTGCTGTGATGCATGCCTCCATCAGCCTTTCGCCCGATGAGCCGTCTGTAGTATCGCCTTTCCAACCGCGTCAGCGTCAGATGCGTATGCCGCGCTGGATTCCCGAAAAGGTGGAGGCCTACGACATCGTCACCCTCCAACCCGACAAGGGCCTTTCCGCGCAGTGCCGTAAGTCCAACACCATCTACGAGGTCTCCACGAAGTTTGACCTCCGCGGCAAGACCTTCCACCTGCCGAAGGATTGCGTGCTCCGTTTCAACGGCGGCTGCATCACGGGGGGCGAGGTGGTCTTCGACAACACCCTCCTCGATGGCCTCGTGCGTTTCGACGACTGCTCGTTCAAGGGCACCCTCACCAATCGTGAGGCCGTGCTCTCATGGTTTGGCGCCTCGCCTGCCAAGGAGGACAACTCCGACATCATCAACCAGGTGCTCGACATCATCCCCGAGGTGCTCATCGTCGATGCGCTCTATCCCATTGCCAAGACTATCGTCATCAATCACGCCGTGACGCTGCGCGGCGTCAACGGCTACCAGGGCATCTATTCCATCATGGTGTGGAACGCCGAGTACGGCTTTAAGACTACCGACCATATCACCGCCATCTCCTTCACCCACGGCTCCATCAACGCCTACGGTATCGCCATCATCGGCGACCCCTATCTCTACACGAGCCGCAATACACACGATGATGACGGTCCCAATGGTGGTCCCATCGAGACCTGTGGCATCTTCTGCGGCATCAAGCAGGGCTCCATCGGAGTCATCGAAGGATGCTCCATCGTCGGCTTTACCTATGGCATCCGCTCTATCGGCACCTATATCGAGATGATCAACTCCACCTACTTCTCGTCCTGCCGCTACGGTCTCTATACTGCCTGGACATCAGACTACATCTGCCACGACTGCCACTTCAACACCAACATGCACAACACCAAACTGTTCGAGAAGGGCATCGACGACACCAACCCGAGGGCTATCCGCGACACGGGTGCTGCGGTGCTCATCAAGGGTGCTGGCATGGCACGCTTCCTCGACTGCAAGTTCGAGTTCAATTTCATCCACTTCATCATCGACGAGGGATGCATCATCATGAACCTCGAGAACTGCATGTTCGATGCTGCCACCCACAGCAGCATCTTCATCTACAACGAGGATCACCCCAAGAACTGGCTCACGACAGAGGTGCAGCATCCCACCGTGAACTGCATCAACATCTCGAACAACACTTTCGCCCGTGGTTCGCGTTGCGAACTCTCCAATACCACCAGTGTGCCTGGTTCGGCCGTGGTGTATGTGCGTGAGGCCAACGACCGCGGCATGAACATCAACTTCGTGAACAATGTGGTGGTGGACAGCATCGAAATCGACCAGCAGAATGTCAACTACGAGAAGACCATCTTTCGTGTCTACAACAATGGCGTCGGCGGTGTCATCAACTCCGTTGGCAACGACTTCAGTTGCAGCAAGGCTGAGACCGTTGCCGAGGTGGTACCCGGCAGCGACGGCCGTTTCACCATCAAGGACACCGGCAGCAACTGCGGCCGACTCAGCCACGAGTTCCGTAACAACAGCGTCCTCGACATCCAGAAGATGGAGGTGCTCCCCGACGGCCGCATCTCCGTATGGCAGACGCTCACCGACGGCGACACCCCCAGCCGCGACATCATCTACGACATGAGGCGGTAACCGTTTGAAAAAAAGTTCTCGATATCGTTTCCGTTATCGTATAAAAAAACTATCTTTGTCGCATCTAACGATATCAATATGAAAAAGACATCTATCCTTCTTCTCGTTGTGTTGGCATTGGGCATGACTGCCTGCCAGCCGAAACAGCCTGTTCAGGGTGTTCCTTCACCCAAGTATGTGGTCCTCATCGGCCTTGATGGCTTGAGCAGCGCCTCGCTGCGCGACACCGTCCCGGCTGAGGCCATGCCGTTCCTCAGCAGCCTTATGGACCGCGGCTCGTGGACCTTCCACAAGCGCAGCGTGCTTCCTTCGTCGAGTGCCTGCAACTGGGCATCACTCTACATGGGTGCCGGTCCCGAGCAGCACGGATACAACAACTGGGGCAGCCGTTGTCCGGACTTCCCGTCCGATACGCTCACCGAGCATGGCTTCTTCCCCGACATCTACTACCAGATCAAGTGTGCCCGTCCCGAGGCCAAGATAGCCCACTTCTACGAGTGGGAAGGCATGCACTATGTCGTCGATACGCTCAGTGTCGACATCGACCACCAGATTCAGCCTACCGAGGAGGATGTCCTCAAGGTCATCCAGACCATCACCACCGAGAAGCCTCTCTTCACGAGCATCATCATGGACCATCCCGACCATGAGGGCCACGGCATCGGCTGGAAGTCTGCCGAGTACTATTCCTTCATCCACTACCTCGACGAGGGCATCCAGTACCTCTACGAATCCCTCGACCGTGCCGGCATGGCCAAGGAGACGCTGTTCATCATCACTGCCGACCATGGTGGCATCGGCCGCGGTCATGGTGGCACCACGATGGACGAGATGGAGACCCCGCTGGTCTTCGTCGGTCCCGGCATCCGCAAGGGCTATGAGATTGAGTGCACCGTCTCCATCTGCGATGTCCTGCCTACCGTTGCCGTGATGCTCGGCGTCGACCGTCCCCATGCCTGGGTAGGTCGTCCCATCACGAGTATCTTCGAGTAAGCAGCGCTTTCTCGACGCCGATGGCACCTGTCCGTCTTCCGTTGATATGTGTCGTGCTGCTGCTGTCTGTGCAGGTCGCATCGGCACAGGTGTACTGTTCGTCATCGCGCGGTGATGACCGCAACGACGGTCGCACCGAACGGACGGCCGTGCGCACCCTCCGGCGGGCAGGCGAACTGGGCAGGGACATCCGTCTGAAGGGCGGCGACACCTTCTACGAACGCATCACCCTGATGGGCACCGATGAGGCTCCCTACCACATCGGCGCCTATGGCGAGGGTATGCCCCGTCTCTCGGGCTTTAAGGTCGTTCCCCGCGGCCGTAGGCTGTGGCGGCGCGGACGCTTTGACGAACAGCTGCAATGGGTGCCCGACAGCAAGGGCGACATCTTCCGTCTGGACCTTTGGGACAAGCACCTGGGTGGCATGCCCGGCACCGACAGCCGCACCTGCGACATCGGCTGTCTCTATGTGCCCGCCACCGACGAGATACACGGCATTCGATGTGGCTTCCGCACTCCTGATGACACCATTCCCGCATCGCTGCGCGGACGGCAGTTCGCGCAGTGCCTCACCGACGACTATGACTTCTACCAGCCCTGGACATCCGTCCCGAACGGTAACAGGGAGGTACTCGCCATGCCCGACGACCGTTACCTCTATGTGAAGTACACGGCCGGCGACCTCAACCGTCAGGAACTATGGCTCTCGACGGGCCTCACGGGCGTCAGCACCCGCCATGTCACCATCGACGGGCTGCACATCCTTGGCTGGGGCGTGCACGGCGTGGGCACGGGTACCCACACCAATGTGCTGAACTGCACCATCGACATCATCGGTGGCTCGCTGTTCCAGGGTTATTCCACGGGTACCCGCTACGGCAACGGCATAGAGTTCTACATCGGTGCTACCGCCAGCGACTGTCTCTGCGAGGGCAACACCATCAGCCGCACCTTCGACTGTGGCATCACCATACAGGGTGCGGGATTTCCCGGTGCCACTGCCCGCCGCATCGTCTTCCGCCGCAACACTCTGCGCGACTGCCGGCAGTCGTTGGAGTTCTGGCTGAACAACGACGACCCCGACCTCCCCGGCACCCCGCTCCATTTCGAGGAGTGTGTGGCTGAGGAGAACATCTGCTATCCCACACGCAGCCTTTATGGCCGTGAACACGATGGCAACAACAGCCAGCTGCTCTTCTACCAGGGCGCCAAGCCCACGGCGGGGCTCACCATCCGCGGCAACACCTTCATCGGTGGCGACACCTATTATTTCAACAGCGGTGCTGCCTTCGCCTCGCTCATCGACAACACCTTCATCTGCACGCCCGGACAGTACCTCAACCGCAAGGACCTCCGTCTCCCTGCTGGTGACCCCACACAGGTCGTCGAGGAACTGCGGCGCATCACGGGTGAACGCAGCCTGCATGTCATCGTCAAGGAGTCGCTCGATGACCCCCTGTCGCGCGACGGTATCCTGTGGGAGAGCCGTCCGCTGCCCGACGCCTGCGACACGCTGCTCACCCAACGGGCTGCTCAGGTCGAGGCACTGCTGCCCCGGCAGGCCGATGCCTTCCTCTTCTGGACCGACACCCATACCTCTGCCAACGCCCTCGTCACGCCTTATGTCATGCGCGAACTGCTGCGGCAAGTGCCCTCCGCCACCGACAAGGTCGTGTGGGGCGGTGATGCCATGCCGGCCTTCGACAACGATGTCAGGAGCAACTGGAGTATGCAGGCACGCATGAACGGCGTCGTGGAGACCTTCGCCCGTAACTACAATGTGCGGGGCAACCACGACTTCACTGTCCGCTATGGTCCCGACGACCCCGGCGGACGCACCTGCTCGCAGGCCATGACTGCCCGCTGGCTCGCTGCCGGCACCGCTGCCGATGCGGTGCGCAACCCCGACGATACCACCGCCTGCTACTATTACTTCGACGAGGCCGCTGCCGGCATCCGCTACATCGTCCTCGAGACCAACGATACCTCCGGAGCCCCCGACCAGCCTTGGGGCGTGGGCTTCACGGTGGGTGAGCGACAGATACAGTGGGTGTTCGACCGCGTGGTGCCCGCCACACCGCAGGGGTGGGGGTTGGTGTTCATCTCCCATGTTCCCGTGTTGCGCGACATGGCTCCCGGTTCGCAGGACTATGCCCGGCTGCGCGAACGCATCGAGCAGATAGCCGTCCGTCGCCCCGACCTGCGCGTGCTCATGGTACTCTCGGGACACGAGCACTACGACTACGCCTCCTACGAGAAGGGCATCTTGCATGTCGTCACCAGTTGCAATGCCCGTTACAACGACTTCCGCTGTTCGCCCCTTCATGCCGACGACCCTCCCGGTGAACCGAACACCCTCCGTGAGCAGTGTTTCGACTATGTCTCCATCGACCGTGACCGGACGCACATCAGCATGCTGCGCTTCGGCACCTGCTCCAGCCGTACATTCCAGTTGGAGCCCCTGCGCCTGCAGGCTGGTGCCGACCTCTGCCTTCCCGACTTTGATGCCACCTGCCGCTATGTCATCCACGACTCCAGCGGCAATGTCTGCGAGTCGCTGCCCGGCTACCAGTGCCGCTGGCTTTGGAACCGCACCGTGGCCGATGTCACCCCCGATGGTGTCCTCCATGCCCTCCGTCCCGGCGAGTCCCTCCTCATCACCATTCGCCCCGACGGCACCGAGGAGTACCGTCCCGTAGTGGTGGAATGACCACTTCCCCGCCGGCCTCCTCCCGCCCCTTCCAGAAAGGTTATCGTACCGTGGCTACCACAGCCACTTTGCAATCTATAGCATCATTTGTTTCATCTATAGTATCAATCTCCCCCGCGGGCGTCAGCCCGCTCACACCCGATAGGGCGTACCTCCCCCCTTTAGCCCTTTAGCCAGCGGGACCCCCCGGCCTACAATAAAAAGTTATCGTTATCGTTATCGTGGCGGGCCCCGCCCGCCTGTAAGGGGACTGCAAAAGTTTTCGTTTTCGTTTTCGTTTTCGTGGCGGGCCCCACCCGCCTTCCCCTTTAGCCAGCGGGCATCGCCCGCTTTATAAAAAGTTTTCGTTTTCGTACAAAATGCCTTTCGCCTTTTTTTACTACCTTTGCAAAATCATAGTGAACGAAAAAACGATAGAGCGTACATCATGAACAAGGAAGGATTGTTCGAACTGGTAGGCCGTAGCGCCCCGAATATCTGTCAGATAGCCGTCTGTCAAGGCGGCGAGGAGGTGTATTCGCAAGAATGGAATGGCTACCGGAAGACCGATTGCACGCACATCATGTCGGCCACGAAGAGTATCATGGCCTTGCTTATCGGCATTGCCATCGACAGGGGCATGCTGGGGGGCGTCGACGAGAAGGTGCTGTCGTTCTTCCCTGATTATGAGGTCAAACGCGGTGAGAAAACCTTGGAGCATGTAACCTTGGAACACCTCCTCACCATGCGCGCCCCCTACAAGGGCAAAGGCGACCCTTGGACGAAGGTATGTGCAAGCGACGACTGGACGCGCAGTTCACTGGACTTTCTCGGAGGGGCGAAGGGCATCACCGATGTCTTCGACTATCGCACCGTCTGTCTGCATGTCCTCTCGGGAATCCTCTACCGGGCAAGCGGCATGAAGACGGTGGACTTTGCCAACGAGTACCTCTTCGAACCCCTCGGCATCGCAAGGCACGACAACTTTTATGCGAAGGATGCCGAAGAGCATAAGCACTTCACCATCGACAGGCAGCCCAGGGAGAATGTGTGGTTTGCAGACCCTGCAGGGCTGGGGACACCGGGATACGGGCTCTGCATGAGCGCGTCCGACATGGCACGCATCGGACAGTTATGTCTGAACAAGGGCATGTGGGAAGGGCAGCAAGTCGTTTCCCCCGAATGGCTTGCAGCGATGACGAAGCCCAGAGCCGTGGAGGACAATCGTTACCGAGGAATGCACTATGGATACCTTTGGTGGATAGTCCATCCCGAGAGAAACATCTACGCGGCCATCGGCAACAGTGGAAATGTCATCTATGTCAACCCGGAAATCGACACGACGGTGGCTGTCGCCTCGTACTTCAAGCCGACCGTCTTTGACCGCATCGACTTCATCGAGGAGATACTTCTTCCACGCCTCGAACCATGCTCCGTTTTGCATCGATGATTTCGGACACATCCATCTCCGCAGATAAACGATAACAAGAAATCACTTATACACCCAATGAAACATCTTTCCCCTCTCTTCCTTCTCCTGCTGTTTGCCCTGACTGTCGGGGCTCAGGACGCAGGTCGTGCTGCCGGAGTGGACGACGCTTCGGCCCGGCAGATGAACATCCGCACACTGCCCACCAATGCCCTGCATCGTTTTGTCACCGACAAGTGTGGCTGTGTGGCCTTCCTGGGTGGCTCCATCACCGAGATGACGGGGTGGAAGGATAGGATGAAGGAGGACCTGCAGCAACGCTTTCCCGATACGCACTTCACCTTCATCGATGCGGGTATCGCCTCTACGGGTTCCACACCCCATGCCTTCCGCATGGAGCGCGATGTGTTCGGACAGGGCATCCCAGACCTGCTGTTCGTGGAGGCTGCCGTGAACGACGACACCAACTACTTCACTGCCATCGAGCAGGTGAGGGGCATGGAGGGCATCGTGCGTCATGCACTCAGCGTCAATCCCTTGATGGATATCGTGTTCCTGCACTTCATCTACGACCCCTTTATCGCCATTCTCGATGCCGGCCGGCAGCCCGAGGTCATCGTCAACCACGAGCGGGTGGCGGCACACTACGGTCTCTCGTCCCTCAACCTCGCCGACGAGGTGGCCCGACGCATGAGGGCAGGGGAGTTCACCTGGCAGCAGTTCGGCGGCACCCATCCTGCACCGATGGGACACCGCGTCTATGCAGCCACCATCAACAGCCTGCTCGACATCGCCTGTGAGGCACTGCCTTCGGCTGGCGAGCCCGTGCCTCATGTCCTACCCGAACCGCTCGATGCGTTCTCCTATGCCGAGGGGCATCTCGTGAACATCAGCGAGGCTACCCGTCTGAAGGGGTTCCAGGTGGATGCCGACTGGGCACCCGACGATGGCGCGGGTGTGCGCAGCGGATTCGTCCATGTCCCCATGCTCGCTGCCTCCACTGCCGGCAGTTCATTCCGGCTGCGTTTCCGAGGCACGGCCGTCGGTATCTTCTGCGTGGCAGGACCCCAGGCCGGCGTTCTCGAGTACCGTGTGGACCATGGCCCATGGAAGCGGCTCGACACCCATACCGAGTGGAGCGGCGGACTCTATATCCCTTGGGTGTACATGTTTGAAACGGAACTCGCCGATACCCGTCACACCCTGCGTCTGCGCATCGCCGCGGGCGACCGTACTGCCTGCCAGATACGCGACTTCGTGGTCAACGGCAGGTAGAGGTCGCACCCCGCACACGATGGTGGCGTTCAGCCCCTTGAATAAAAGAAAAAACATTAGAATAGAACGGAAAAGAGTATGATTGCTGCTATGAAATATGGAACGCTGGCACTTGCCATGACGCTCTCGATGGCCCTTCCCGGTCAGGCAAACGATGGCCGTGTGGCCCTTCGTACCGTGCATGTGGAGTCCCCCGACAACTGGACGCTCCGCCAACCTCAGAGCGTGAGCCCCTACGGGAAAGGGTATGAAAAGCAGAATGGCATCTATGTCTGCGATGCCGGCAGTGATGCGAAAGGCACCATGGGTGTCGTCCAGACCTATCAACTGAATCAGACCGAACCTGTCGCCGTCGTTGCGTCATGCCAGAGCAAAGCCGACGCAGTAGGGGGAAACATCGATTCGGGCTATTCGTTGTATGTCGATGTGACATACGCCGATGGCACCTCCTTGTGGGCGCAGACCTACCATTTCCCTGTCGGCACCGCCGCATGGTCGGAAGGTTGTGTCGTCATCACACCCGACAAGCCCATCCGCACGCTCTGCGTGTACGGCTTGTTCCGCGGTCACAGCGGAAAGGCATCGTTCCGCAACCTCGAGCTGCGTGCGTTCTCCTCCAAGTCTGCCACCTGCTCTTATGCGGGAGCCGTTGTGCAGGAGAAGAGGGAGAAGGGCAGTGAGGCCGCCTTGTTGCTGCGTGATGTGGCTGCCGATGGCGATTTCGTCTGCGTCGATGCCGCGAAGGCAGCAGCATCCGGGGCAACGGTCGAGGACATCCGTGTATCGACATCTGTCGGCCGTCTGCCGTCAGGCACCGACGAGGTCGTCATCCGTCTGCACGATCTCACCTCCTCCGACCGTGCCCTGACGGTCGTGTACAGCATCCCTCTGCCCGAGGTGAAGGGCGAATGGTACTGGCACGAAGGACCTCGCTCGAGCGTGCCTCTGGGCGAACGGGGCGAGAAGACCACCGTCCGCTCGGTGCGCGAGGCGGGCATGGGCAAGTTGTCGCAGTGGCCCCTGGGTGTCGTCTCGGCATCCAGCACCACAGGCAAGGAACTGGGTGCCTTCGGCGTGGCTGTCAACCCCGACTACCCTGCGTTCTATCACATCGCGTGCAATGCCGGACTGCAGCAACTCTATGTCTCCTTCGATATCGCCCTGACGCCCGAGGTGCCGGAAGTCGAACTCCATGTGGTGCCTCTTTTCTGGCGGTTGGGCGACGACCCGCTGGGTGTGACGGCCGTGCCGTCCCTCCAGCCGCTGACATCCAATGTGCCGGCAGGCTCCAACGCCTTCCGTGCCGCTCTGGATGCCTGGCGCCGCGCCTTCCCCTCACATTGCGCCGTGAGGGCTGTGGAGCAGGGCAACTGGATGGCATTTGCCAACATCTCCGACATCGACCGTTGGGAGGATTTCGGATTCCGTTTCAAGGAGGGCAACAGTGAGGTCGCCCGTGATGATGCCGCCGGCCTGACCACATTCCGCTATACCGAGCCGATGACATGGTGGCAGAGCATCGAGACCACCAAGGCCTCCACGCCCGTCATCGACAAGGCCATGCAGCAGGCATTGTCGGTCGCCAAGCGTAACACGCGCGACAAGCAGGGAAATCCGCAGAGGCTCGTGCCCGAATCGCAGGCACTGCTCACGACGGGATTCTTCGACCGCGACGGCCATCCCTATGGACAGCAGGTGCAGATGCCCTGGTGTACAGGTGTGGTATGGAGCATGAACGATGCGCCGGGACTCGTCGCCCTGGCCCATGACGGAAAACTGAGCGATGCCCACAACAAGGGCGTTCCTGCCGTGGCGGGCTTCGAGGTGAAGTGGAACGATGCCCTTGCCGACACCTACTATGGTCCGGTGCGCAACCCGTCGCTGCTGCCCCGCACCCGTCAGGAACTGGCTGCTGCACAACATCAGCCGGGACTGGATGGCGAGTACATCGATTCCAGCGAGGGCTATGTCACGGCACGGTTGGACTACCGGCGGGCGCACTTCGCCGGCATGGCGACACCTCTCACCTTCGACAGCCAGACACTCCAGCCCTGCATTCTCCGCGAACTCATAGCCTTCGAGTATGTGCGCAAGATAGCCGATGATGTCCATGCACGCGGTAAACTGGCCATGGCAAACTCCACCCCTTCGTGCTGCTTCTGGCTCGCCCCGCAACTCGATGTGCTTGGCACCGAGACCGACTGGCATCGTGGCGGACAGTGGACGCCCATGGCCGACGATGAACTGCTCTACCGCCGTGCCATGTGTTTCGGCAAGCCCTACTGCTTCCTGATGAACAGCGATTTCACGACCTTCTCCCATGCCGATACCGAACGGTATATGCGTCGTGCTGCCGCCTATGGCATGTTCCCCAGTTTCTTCAGCGCCAACGCGTCGTCCGACCATTACTTCCAGAATCCCGACCTGTACGAGCGCGACCGTTCGTTGTTCAAGAAGTATCTGCCTGTGATAAAGCAGGTTGCCGAGTCGGGATGGGAACCGCAGACGGGTGTGACGAGCGACAGGGAGCATATCTATGTGGAGCGTTTCGGAGCCCTGAAGGGCAGTGTGGTCACCTCGTCGGGCAACACCGAGGGGAGCGTCATCTATCTCACTGTGTTCAACGACAGCGATGCCCCCAGCGACTTCGTGCTGACCCTCTCCGCCGAACTGCAGCGGCAGATGAAGGAGACGAAGAGCCATGCCGTCGAACTCCTGTCGGGCAAGACATTGTCGTTGCGCCGAGGGAAACTGTCGGGCACCTTGCCCGCCCAGGATGTCTACATCATCGCCTTCCGCTAACCCCCAGACAAGTAGCCGTATATTGTGGCGGGCCCATCCCCGCCACATCTATAGCCTCTATAGTATCTATCCCCCAGGCGGCATCCGCCGCCTTCCCCCTTTAGCCCTTTAGCCTTTTAGCCCTTTAACCCTTTAGCCAGCGGGCTATCAGCCCGCTAAAAAAGTTTTCGTTTTCGTTTTCGTTTTCGTAGGCGGGCATCGCCCGCCTTCCCCCTTTAGCCCTTTAGCCTTTTAGCCTTTTAGCCAGCGGGCCCCCGGCCCGCTAAAAAAAAGTTATCGTTATCGTTATCGTTATCGTTTTAATTCCCTACCTTTGTCCACGCTATTCACGAATCAGCCCCCCGATGCCAGCGTAATGAATGCGATGAAGAAATCTCTCCTTGTGCTCATGCTCCTCAGCATGTCCCTCACCCTGTCCGCACACTCCGTTCTCGTGGAGGCTGAAGCCTTCGACCAGAAGGGTGGCTGGGCTGTCGACCAGCAGTTCATGGACCTCATGGGCTCCCCCTATCTCATCGCCCACGGCATGGGCATACCTGTCGCCGACGCCGTCACCCGCGTCACCGTCCCCGCGAAGGGCCACTACCATGTGTATGTCCGCACCTTCAACTGGACGGCCCCTTGGACCGACAAGGAAGGCCCCGGTGCCTTCCGGGTGAAGGTCAATGGCAAGACGCTGAAGACCGTCGTGGGCACCACGGGGACGGCATGGGAGTGGCAGCATGCCGGCAGCATCGCCCTGCCGGCAGGGACCGTCGAGGTGGCGCTGTCCGACATCACAGGCTTCGACGGACGCTGCGACGCCCTCTTCCTCACCACCGACCAGACCCCCTCGCTGCCCACGGCCCTCGACGATCTCGATGCCTTCCGCCGTCAGCACGGCACCCTTCCTCTTGACGCCGCCGACGGTGGCGACTACGACCTCGTCGTCGTGGGCGCCGGCATAGGAGGCATCAGCACCGCCCTCTCGGCGGCCCGCCTCGGGCTGAAGGTGGCACTCGTCCACGACCGTCCCATCCTGGGAGGCAACAACAGTTCCGAGGTCCGCGTCCATCTGGGTGGAAAGATAGAGATTGGCCGATATCCCGCTCTGGGACGCTTCCTGCGCGAGTTCGGACATTCCACCATCGGCAATGCCAAGCCCGCTGCCAACTATGAGGACGAGAAGAAAGAGGCCATCATCGCCAACGAGCCCAACATCCACCTCTTCCGCAACTACCATGCCGTCAAGGTCAACATGGAAGGTTCGGCCATCGCCTCCGTCGTCATCCGCGGCGTCGAGACCGGCGACGAACTCACCCTCTCGGCACCCCTCTTCAGCGACTGCACGGGCGACGGCAACCTCGGCTTCATGGCCGGTGCCGACTACCGCATGGGACGCGAGGGACGCGACGAGTTCGGCGAGTCGCTGGCCCCCGAGCAGCCCGACAAGCTCACCATGGGGGCATCCGTGCAGTGGTATTCGGTCGAGGCCGACAGGAAGACCTCCTTCCCCGAGTTCCGTTACGGACTGGAGTTCAACGAGGAGAACTGTCAGAAGGTGATGATGGGCGAATGGACATGGGAGACCGGCATGAACTACGACCAGGTCAACGACTTCGAGCGTATCCGCGACTACGGCATGCTCGTCATCTACTCCAACTGGAGCTACCTCAAGAACCACTTCTCCGGCAAGGCCGATTACGCCCGCCGCCAGCTGGGATGGGTGGCCTATGTGGCAGGCAAACGCGAGTCGCGTCGTCTGATGGGCGATTACATCCTCAAGGAGGACGATGTCCTCAAGCAGGTCTTCCACGAGGACGCCTCCTTCCCCATTAACTGGCATTTCGACCTCCACTTCCCCGACCCCGAGAACTCCCGTCAGTTTCCCGGTGCCGAGTTCCGTGCCGCCACCAAGAGCAACCCGATACCCATCTACAATGTGCCCTACCGTTGCCTCTATTCCCGCAATGTCACCAACCTGTTCATGGCCGGCCGCAACATCAGCACCACCCATGTCACCCTCGGCTCCACGCGTCTCATGCGCACCATTGCCATGATGGGCGAGGTGGTGGGCATGGCGGCTTCCATCTGCAAGGAGCATCAAGTGTCGCCCCGTGAAGTCTATCAGCACTACCTCCCCGAACTCATCCGGCTGATGGAGACCGGCATCGCCACCGATGGCCCTCTCCCCGACAACCAGCGTTTCAACGAAGGCTGACGCTGTTCGGCGCGAAGAGTCCCGTCCGAGGATACGCGTATGGAAAAAAGGAACACTGACCACACTCCGATACGAAAAGAATGATGAATCGTTTGTTCGAGCCACTCACCTGCATGCTGCTGTTGAGCATGCTCTTCTTCACATCGTGCCATACAAGCCGATGGGCGAACCGCTCCCGCAACTGATTCCGCCATCCTCCACCTTACCCTCAACGAGATGAATGGTAACACAATTTTTTCATAGTAAATAATTCGCCAACCCCAAAGCATAGAAGTAATCATGAGTACAAAAGAAATGAATCAAACCACGCAACGACAGTATTATTTGGACAACCTGAAGGTATTTCTCACCGTTCTGGTCATCTTTCACCATGCCGGTCAGGCGTATGGCAATGGCGGGGGATGGGCGTACCAGCCGAGCAACCCCGATGAATTCATGCCGTGGATATGGCATTTCTTCAGCACCAACGCATCCTTCTTCATGGGACTGTTCTTTCTCATCTCCGGCTATTTCGTTCCTGCCAGTTTCGACCGCCAGGGCACGGGCAAGTTCATCTGGAAGAAACTCCTCCGTCTGGGCATTCCGCTGCTCATCATGGGAGGTCTCATCAGTATCATATCCGGCAAGTTCGAGATAGCCCACATGTGGTATGTCGAGAGCCTGCTGGTATTCTGTCTGTTCTATGCCTTGCTCCGTCAGTTCTGCAAGCCTGTCAGCGGGGAGTGCAGTTCCCGACCGACCCTCATCGGCCTGTTTGTCGTGGCATTGCTGATGGGCGTCGGCAGTTATTTCATCCGTAAGGTAAGCCCACAGGACCATTGGATATGGCCTTTCGGAGTGATTCCGATGCCTATGGAGCCCGCCCATTATCTGCAGTATGTGATGATGTTCGCGCTCGGTATCCTTTGCTACAGGTTCAAGTGGCTCGAGAAGATGGGCAACGGTACCGGTGCTGCTGCGCTGGCCATAGGCCTCGTCCTCGCTGCGGGAAACTATCTCCGTGAGGGCGCGTGGAACGATTTCGTTTGGCGATGGTTCGGAATCTACGAGTCCCTGATGTGCATCTTCATCAGTTTCGGATTGTTGTGGCTCTTCCGCCAGTGTTTCAACCGGACCTCCCGTTTCATGCATTGGTGTTCCGAGCAGGCATTCGGCGCTTATGTCTTTCATGTCCTGTTGATGGTTGGCCTGCAGAATATGACCGACGGCATCTATATGGGCGCTTTCGGCAAGTTCTTCTTCATAGGACTGGTTGCCACCGTCGAATCCTTCCTCCTGACCTGGCTCATCCGGCTCATCCCCGGAGTGAAGAAGGTATTATAATATACCCCTCCTTCTTCCGTCCTCCGTCCTCCGTCTTCCGTCTTCCGTCCTCCGTCCCAAAAAAAGTTTTCGTTTTCGTGGCGGGCATCGCCCGCCTTACTCTATCCTTATCTTGTTACCGTTGATGAGGTAAATGCCTTGCAGATGGGAGGAGAGGGCATTGAGAGTGCCGACGGGCCTTCCCATGAGGTCGTAGACCATCGGGTTCTCTGCATCCCGTTCAGGTAGAATCAAGGCTGTCGAGGGGGTAACGGTGAGGGTACCGAAGTTATAACGCAGATAGTAGTTCTGTGCATGGCCTCCGCTGATGGTTATTTCGTAGTCACCGGGAGCGGAGTCCTCGTCGGCATCGGTAGTCAGCAAGGGTAGGGTGTCAAAGACACGCTCGTCCTCGTCGTTGACGAAACCACTGCAACGGAAGGTGAATACAGGGTTGGCATCGCCCTCCACACGCGTGGTGTCGTTGGCGATGACGAGCAGGCGCGCCTCCTTGACGTGCAGCACGGAGGGACGGTAGTCCCATGTGTAGTTCTTGTCCTTCAGCTCACCGCCGCTGATGGTGATGGGGTAGTCGCCTACAGGACTTCTCTTGTCGGCGAGGCAGGTGATGGTGGGCCGTCCTTTTACTATGGTTGCCTCACTGTCAGTTCCTATGAATCCTTCGAGTGTAAGGTAGAAGGTGGGGTTGGTGGCACCGTAGGTCTTTGAGTACTCGCGTGTAGAAGCGATGAGCCGTGCAGGCTTGATGCTGTAGGGACAGGTGGCGGTGAAGGTGTAGGTTTTCCCCTCGATGGCGACGCTGAACGATGCCGAGGCGGTGTAGTCACCCACTTCGGTCTTCATGGTTGCGACCTGTATGGTGGCGGGGAAGTCGCATACCGCTACGGGCTCCGCGGGTTGTCCCGTGTAAGTGTAGGTATCCTGCAGCGTGGCAATATACTGTGTGTCGCAGCCTTCGATATAGTGTGTGTAACCCGAGGGGTTGAGGGCACGGATGAGCAATCCGGCCGGCACACCGTCGAAGGTGTTGGACTCATACGCTGCGGGTGTCTTGGCAGTCACCGTGAGGCGTTGCAGTGCGGTACAACCGGCGAAGAGCCATGTTCCTAACTGCTGGATGTCGCCTGCCAGCACGATATGTGTTATCAGATGGGCATACAAGTGCCAGGGGGTCTTGTCGGCAGCCGTGTAGTAGGATGTCCTGCCCGTGCCACTGAGGAGCAGTGTGCTGGAGGCAGCATCGTAGCGCCAGGTGATGTTCGTGCCGCACTTGCCTTTCACAGTTGTGAACTTTTCTATGGCTTCTGTCAGTGGCATGATGCCCCAGATGCGCAGCGCCTCGCCCTCCGAGCGGGCCGCACGGAGCAGTGTGTCGCGGCTGTCGTTGCAGGTGAGGTAGCATCCTTCGTCCGACGTCTCCTCACCCGACAGACGTATGGCATAGCGATCTGTCAGGGGATTGTAGAAAAGGTCTTTGATAGGATAGGTGAAGGCGGAGGGAACATCCTCCAGGGAGAGGGTGTCATCGGACGAGGAGAGGAAACGTGCATACTGGTCGTTGTCCTCCACAAACACAGCGTAGTCGCCATTGGGAAAGTCCTCTGCGTCACCCCAAGGTACGTCGGCTATGGAGGTGTCTCCCTCGCGGAAACTCCGCCGTGCCGCCTTCACGGCATCGGTGAGGGCGTTGATGAGGCTGTCTGCCTCGGTGACCTCATCTCCCTTTTCTGATGCTCGTTGCAGGATGTGTATCACCCGTCTCAGTTCAAGGTCGGCGCTGCTCTGCGTGAGTCCGACAGCGGTGGAGGCGGTGAGGAGAAGATGCTTGAGATAGTCGTTGGGACATGCCGCGTCGATGCGCTCCAGATGCCAGCATGATGCTGCCGCGAGGGTACCCGCTGTCACGGGTGTGCCGGTGCTGCTCTTTGGCAATGTCATCCAGTGCTGCGCGTCGTCGTTTGCTATGCAGAAGCCATATTCGCTCTCTCCCGTCTCGGTTACTCTCAACGGCAGCGGGGTGTTTGCGCCTGCCGTCAGGGTGTTGGTCTTCGTGTCCAGTGAAGAGAGCACGTATCCCGAACGACTACGCAGGTAATAGGTGTTGTCGTCGCGGTCGAGGGCGGGCTCGATGAAGAAGAGGCTCCCCTCCTGTGGTTCCTTCAAGGTCACGGCCGTGAGCTTGCCCGTGGTGGCATTGCACTTCAGCATGAGCGTTGCTGTGTTGTTCGTTATCCGGTAGGCTTGGCCGGGGGAGCGTGGCGATATCCACCCATCCGCTTTGTCATTGGATGCACCTGCGTCGGTATGGAGCGTGACGGATGCCGTGGAGGTGCTCTTGCTGCCGTCGGGGCTGAGCAGCAGCACCTCCGTGGCCGCAACCTCATAGGTGTTCGCCAGGTTATTGCCGCTGCAGGAGAGCGTCAGGGTCCCAATGGGTCCGTAGTCCAGGGTGAAGGGCTGGTCGGAGGAGGACCAGCAGCCCACGAACCACCGTCCGTCCTGCCGCTGCGACACCGCGATACGGTGGCTGTCAGTGGCGCGATTCGTGATGTGGGCGCTTTCACACCGGATGCCGTCGGGTAGCTCCAGCACGAATTGGAATGCGGTGATGTCGGAGGCGTTGGTGATGAACAGGGCCATCTCTCCTGTCTGCGCCGTTGTGAACGACACATCGCCCAGAAACAATTCACTGGCGGCTTTCAACGGCAGCAGGGGCATGAGCAGTGTCAGCGACAGAATGAGGAGCTTTCGTTTCATATCAGTATACTACGGCTTTCTGTCCGGCTATCACATACACACCCGTCGGAAGGTCGAGGGTGTTGGTGCCCGGCAGCACATGGAGTGTTGTTATAAACTTGCCATCAACGGCGAATACGGTGACATCCTGTTCCTCCAATGCTGTGACGACGATGCTGTGCCCGCCCATGACACGCAGACATCCTGCTTGTCGGGAACACAGCCCGGTGGTCTGTGCGAACGCGATGGAGGTGGGGTGCAGCTGCTCTTCGTCGTTTTCGTCGGTGGTGAGACGGATGTCGGACAGGTGGATGTGGCACGACAATGGGTCGATGACCTCTTCCGCCGAAATCCTCACGACAAGCACCGACTCACACTCCTGCAACGGCTGCACGCTGGTCCCCGACGGCATCAGTACCACCCTCGTGACATCCCCGTCGGTCCGTGTGGTGAGCGTGTAATCCCCCGATGCCTCCCCGGCCGTCACGCTCATGAGGACGAGACCCTTGGGCAGGTGTATGTCGCACTGGAGAGCATGGTACCGTTCGGTCTCTGTGCTGTCGCAGGTGAGTTGCAGCGGTATGTCGGTACATTCGCCCAGTTCCACCTCGAAGGGCTGGGCCATGAGTTGTGCCGCCAGGGAGTGTTGGCCGTAGGAGGCGAAGGAGACGTCACTGTCATTATGCTGCACGATGCGCCGCACGATGCATACCACGTCGCCCATGTCGATGTTACCGTCATAGTTGACATCCGCCACCGACAGGTCCATGCCTGAGGCAAAGCCCGTGAGGAGATAGTCGAAGGTGAGCACGGCATCGGTGACGGTCAGCACTCCATCACGATTCACATCTCCCTCGAGACGTGTGTCGAAGTCGGTCAGGTCGTAGGCGTCGAGGTTGCCGACGATGTAGTCGGCGCGTTCATCCAGCCAACGCTGTGCCTTCTTCACGAGCTCCTGGTACGCTGCGTTCTGCTTCCACAGCGACATGTCGTGTTCAAAGGATACATGTGCGAAGTCGTAGTAGTCTTGCAGGAACGCCTTCAGTTCGTCGATGCCTCCTTGGCGGATGAAGTCCATCCACACCTTGTAGTAGTACCGTTTCACCACGCCCAGTTTCATGAGGTCGCCGAAGAAGGTGTCGCCGACGGAGCCGTCCAGAGGACGTAGCCACGCCGAGCGCTGGTCGGTGTCGAAGTAGGTGTTGGTCCTCGCAAAGCCATAGGCCCAGTCGAAGTCCCAGATGGGCCCGAAGACATACTTGCTGTCCCCCGACATCATGTCCTCCTTGAAGAGGAAGGTGCTTTTCGGGTGATTGATTTCGACATTGTTGTTCAGGTCGTTGACAAGCAGGAAACGAGCGCATGCATCGATGTCGAGTCTGTCCTGCACCTCGTCGGACTGACGGTAGATGGCAAGTGCCAACCGATTGAAATCATCCTCCAGGAAGGCTTTCCGCTCCTCTCTCTCCGAAGCCTCCCACAGGCTGAAGTCCGGCTCCTTGATGTTCACGGGGAGGTTATAGGGGTTTGAGCGGAAGCGGTAGGGTTCGTCGTACTCGCGGCTCAACTCCAGCAGGCAGTCCGCCGTGTCGTCCGCGTCGATGCTGTTGTTTCCAAAGCCCACTTTTTCGGTGAACATGTAGCTTCCCCGGTAGGAACCGTTGATGTAGAGTTCTACGGGAACGATGTGGTTGCATGCAGCGACGCCCGCGAGTTGTCCGCTCTTGAAGGCGAGCGCATTGGCAAACAACGACCCCCGCAGGTAGTTCGAGAGTAGCACCCAGCTTCTGCCCGCTGTGAGGCCGAAGGGCTTCACCTTCTCGTCAAACCGCAGCCGATACGGTTTCTTGGGCCATCCCCAGCTGGTGTTGCCCCGTCCCTTTATCCACACATCGCACGCGGGGAAGTCATCGTACACCCCCATGCCGAGAATGCTGATAGTGGCCTTCAGGTAGGTCTCCTTGCTGGTCACGGTCTTGCCACCCTCGATGTCGATGTGTATCTGCGGGACATTTTGAGGGTTGTCGGTGAGCCAGTCCACATGCACCGTCCAGGCATGTCCGAGAGGACTGCTGCGCAGCTGTCCACCGTTGTCCACCGCCCATCGTACACATCCCGGCCGTGTCACGGTGAAGGTGATGTCGTGGTCGAAGCGGTAGCGCGACACCTTGCTCTCGGCCACTGCACCTTCGGCATAGACCACCGCCTCGGGGTCGCTCACCTTGAAACTGGGTGTCAGGCTCTTGCCGATGGCGTTGAGGGAAAAACGCAGGGTGTCGGCGATAATCGACAAAGGCGCGTTGTCGTTGGGCAAATCAGTTGCTTCTGCATCGCGATGCAGCGACGGGTTGAATTTGTTGTTGAACTTGAAGGATGTCAGGACGGGCAGAAGAGGCGTTTCCGTGCTCCATCCGCTGTAGGCTGAAGCAGCGAACGACCGTGCCTGTCCATTGTTGGCCGTGACAGACAGAGTGCCATCGGAAAGCGTTTCTGGAGCCGAAAACTGGTCAGCGGGGAAGGCCTCCACACCGCCGGAAGTCAGCACGACATAGTACATGTCGTCTGCCGATACCGGTAGAACGCTGCCCATCAGTGTGAGCACTAGAACCAGCAGAAAGATGCGGCTGTTCGACGACTTCATAATGACGACTCCACTTTTATTCCTTATATATATATTAAATGATGGACTCCCTGTACTTTATGGATGGCAGCAGTACTTGCCGTTGTCCTTTGAGATTTTCTTTCATGTTGCAAAAATAGGTAAATCTATGATTATACCGCCATCAAAAAATATAAATTCATGGAATCGTCCCTAAAAAGTGCCAAATAGTATCTGATAGCCAAAGGATATCGTTATTGCAGCGCCCCCCACCCGCCTTCTTCCGTCCTCCGTCTTCCGTCCTCCGTCCTCCGTCCAAAAAAAGTTATCGTTATCGTTATCGCCGGCGGGCATTTTGCCCGCCTTTCTTCCGTCCTCCGTCTTCCGTCCTCCGTCAAAAAAAAGTTTTCGTTTTCGTAGGCGGGCGGATACGCCCGCCTTACGGAGAAAAAACCACGGCCGATGAGATATTTTCCCCTCTCATCGGCTGATTTAACAAAAAAATCTATACATTTGTCGTGCCGTTTGACACCATAGGCTGTTAAGCAGCCACACTTTTGAAAATTACCATTGAATATGCGAAAGACAATATCCGTCCTACTTCCTCTGATGCTGCTGCTTCTGACAGCAGGATGTGACAGGCATCAGTGTGACCTCGGTGGGGAATGGCGCTTTGCCGTCGACCCCGACAATGTGGGCATCGAGGAGTGCTGGTACAGCACCTCCCTCGGCGATTGCGTCACGCTGCCGGGCTCCATGCTCACCAACGGCAAGGGCAACGCCGTGGATATCAACACGCCCTGGACGGGACAGATTGTCGACCGCTCGTTCTGGCGCGACAGCATCTATGCCCCCTACCGCGAGGCGGACAACTTCAAGGTGCCCTGCTGGCTGCAGCCCGACCTCTACTACCGGGGTGTGGCGTGGTATCAGCGCGACATCACCATCCCCGACGGGGTGGAGGACTCTTATGTGCGGCTGTTCTTCGAGCGCGTCCACTGGCAGTCCACCGTGTGGGTGGACGACACAATGGTGGGCGAGGGCAATGCCCTCAGCGCCCCTCAGGTGTTCGACCTCACGGGATGCCTCACACCGGGCCGTCACACCCTCACCGTGCGTGTGGACAACGAAATCCGCGACATCGACCCCGGCATCAACGCCCACAGCATCTCCGACCACACCCAGGGCAACTGGAACGGCATCGTCGGACGCATGACCTTGGACATCAAGCCCGGCACGGCCGTCACCCATGTCGACCTCTATCCCTCTGCAGCACAGCAGAAGGTCGATGTCGTAGCCGAGGTGTGGGCTGCCGATGAGTGCGACGAGACCCTCGTCCTCCGTGTCGGACGCGACAGCGAGAAGGTCCCCGTCCACCTCACGAAGGGTATCAACAAGGTCGAGGGCACCGTCACGCTGAAACAGAAGGTGAAGGAGTGGGACGAGTTCTCACCCACGCTCTATCGCTGTTCCTATGCCCTCGCGGGCAGCGGCGACAAGGGCGAGGAGACATTCGGCTTCCGCACGCTTTCCAGCGAAGGTGGTGTGCTCACGCTGAACGGTCATCCCGTGTTCATGCGCGGTACGCTCCATTGCGGCACCTTCCCCTACACGGGCTATCCCGCCACCGACAAGGAGGAGTGGCTGCGCGAGTTGAAGGTATGCCGGGACTACGGTCTGAACCATGTCCGCTTCCACTCCTGGTGTCCCCCTGCAGCCGCCTTCGAGGCGGCCGACGAACTCGGCATGTACCTGCAGATTGAATGTTCGGCATGGTGCTCCACGCTGGGCAGCGGTAATCCCACCGACGACTTCCTCATCGAGGAGTCCAAGCGCATCGTGCGTGCCTACGGCAACCATCCGTCGTTCTGCTTCATGCCCTATGGCAACGAGCCCTCCGGACCGGACTATGTGAACTACCTCCGACACTTCACGGCATACTGGAAGAAGACCGATCCCCGCCGTCTCTACACCGCCGCCAGCGGATGGCCCAACATCCCCGAGAGCGATTACCTCTGCGACCCCTCGCCCCGCATCCAGGCATGGGGAGGAGGCTTGAAGTCCATCATCAACGCGAAGCAGCCCTCCACCCGTTACGACTGGTCCGACTATACCTCGAAGTACAGTCAGCCCTTCATCAGCCACGAGATAGGGCAGTGGTGCGTCTATCCCAACTTCCACGAGATAGAGAAGTACACGGGTGTGTACAAGGCCCGCAACTTCGAACTGTTCCGCGACCTCCTGGCCAACAACGGCATGGCCGACCTCGCCGACGACTTCCTCTATGCCTCGGGACGCCTGCAGACCCTCTGCTACAAGGCCGACATCGAGGCTGCCCTCCGCACGAAGAACTTCGGCGGCTTCCAACTGTTGGGCATCAACGACTTCTCCGGACAGGGCACCGCCCTCGTGGGACCGCTCGATGCCTTCTGGGACGGCAAGGGCTACACCGATGGTGCCGAGTACCGCCGCTTCTGCAACGCCGTGGTGCCTTTGGCAAGGATGGACAAACTCACCTTCCTCAACGATGAGCCCTTCGTGGCTGAAGCCGAACTCGCCAACTACCGGGAACCCATGACCGACAAGACGCTGCGCTGGCAACTGCGCGACGCGGCCGGCACTACACTGCAGCAAGGCGCCTTTGCCCTGGCCTCCATACCGATGGGCAACTGCTTGAAGGCAGGCGACATCCGTTGCGATCTCAGCAGCATCACCGCGCCTGCCCAGCTCAATCTGGAACTCTCGCTCGACGGTTACACCAACGATTGGAATATCTGGGTGTACCCCTCCGACAAGCAGCCCGAGCCGGGCCGTGTGCTCCTCACCGATGAACTGAACGATTCCCTTCTGCAACTGCTCCGTGATGGAGCCGATGTGCTGCTGTCGATACGCAGCGGAAGACTGCGTCCCGAGGCAGGCGGCAACATCAAGGTGGGCTTCTCCAGCATCTTCTGGAACACGGCATGGACCCACAAGCAGCCGCCCCACACGCTCGGCATCCTCTGCGACCCCGCACATCCCGCCCTCGCCGGATTCCCCACGGAGCGATGCAGCGACTATCAGTGGCAGGACGCCATGAGCCATGCCCAGGCACTCCGTCTCGACATCTTCGACACGCCCCTCACCCCCGTGGTACGCATCATCGACGACTGGTTCACCGCCCGTCCGCTAGCCATGCTCTTCGAGTGCAAGGTCGGCAAGGGCCGCCTCCTCGTCAGCGGTGTCGACTTCTTCAACGACATGGACAACCGTCTCGTCGGCCGCCAGTTGCTCGGCAGCCTGTTCGACTACATGAACAGCGATGCCTTCGCCCCTGCGGCAACACTCTCCGAGCAGGATGTCGTGACACTGATGAAGAGTCACACCGGTCCCTCCGGCTACCACTTCAACGAGAAGGAGAAGGCCGCATCGTACCTTGTCATCGTACCTGGCGGGAACCTCACCGAACAGGGCGGCTGCGACTATGTCCGTGACCTCGACGCCGCCTACCTCAGCAAGGGCTACGACTATGCCATCGACTGCCGCGGCATGTGGCTCGACGAGTCCGGCACCTACTGGTATGGGTACGACATGCGACTCGACATCCGTGTCCCCGAAGCACGCCCGGCCCGTCTGATGGTCACCTTCGACGACCCCAACGAAGTGGCTCGTTCCGGCAACCTTCTGTGTGAAGGCAAGCCCGCCGTCCACCTCGGCGACCATGTAGGAGGCAAGACTGTCGCCTTCGACATCAGCAAGGACGATTGTCGCGACGGCATCATCACCCTCACGACGCATTGTGCATCCGGCCCCAACCTGATGATAAAGAAGGTCGTCTTGCAGAAATAAATGAATAGAAACTCCCGTTAATACTTCTTCAATTCAATGAAAACATCACCCCGTAAGCCTTCTCTTTACTTCATCTGCACGGTAGCCGCCCTCGGCGGACTGCTGTTCGGCTACGACTGGGTCGTCATCGGAGGCGCCAAGCCCTTCTATGAAGCCTTCTTCGGCATTGCCGACAGTCCCGTGCTGCAAGGTGTCGCCATGACCACCGCGAATGTAGGCTGCCTTGTCGGCGCCATGCTGGCAGGTGTGCTGGCCGACCGTTTCGGACGCCGTCCGCTGCTCATCCTGGCAGCCGTGCTCTTCCTCACGTCGGCCCTTGCCACAGGTGCCTTCAACAACTTCACGGCCTTCAACATCGCCCGTCTGTGGGGTGGCATGGGCATCGGTCTGGCATCGGCGCTCTCGCCGATGTACATCGCCGAGGTGGCCCCTGCCGACAAGAGAGGCAAACTGGTGAGTCTCAACCAGATGACCATCGTGCTCGGCATCCTCGCCGCACAGGTCGTCAACCTCCTGCTCGCCCGCGACACGGCCGATGCCTCGGCCATCGCCGGCAGCTGGAACGGTCAGTGGGGATGGCGCTGGATGTTCTGGGCCGAGAGTGTCCCGGCAGCGCTGTTCCTCGTGCTGGGCTTCGTCATCCCCGAGAGCCCGCGCTACCTGGCCATGAAGGCAGGGACCGCAGCCGGCAGCACGCAGGGACGGCCCGCAGGCCTGGGCGAACTCTTCTCGCGCAAGTACTCCCGTGTGCTGGTGCTCGGACTCGTCATCGCCGTCTTCCAGCAGTGGTGCGGCACCAATGTCATCTTCAACTATGCGCAGGAGATTTTCGTGGCGGCAGGGTTCGATGTGAACATGATGTTCATCAACATCGTCATCACGGGCATCGCCAATGTCATCTTCACCTTCGTCGCCATCTTCACCGTCGAGCGGTGGGGACGCCGTCGTCTGATGCTCATCGGCGCCGGCGGCCTGGGACTCATCTACCTGACGCTCGGATGCTGCTACTGGGCCCATGTCACCGGCTTCTTCATGGTGCTGCTCGTGGTGCTCGCCATCAGCTGCTACGCCATGACGCTCGGCCCCATCACCTGGGTGCTGCTCAGCGAAATCTTCCCCGACCGCATCCGCGGCGTCGCGATGGCCGTCTGCACCTTCGCCCTCTGGACGGGCTGCTGCACCCTCACCTTCACCTTCCCCTCGCTCAACAGCGCCCTCGGCACCTACGGCACATTCTGGATATACAGCGGCGTCTGCCTATGCAGCTTCATCTACCTGTTCCGCTGCTGTCCCGAGACCAAGGGCAAGTCGCTTGAGGAGATGGAGAACCTGATGAAGCGTTGACGGAGGTTACAACGACAACCCCATGAACCCGATTTTTTTGAAGTTGATAGCGTAATAATATGGTACGAGCCTGGAGAGAAGACATCATCATACCGACCTATGAGGTCGGAAAGCCCGAGAAGAATCCCGTTTTCGCCGAACGCCGCGTCTATCAGGGCAGCAGTGGCGTGGTATATCCCTATCCCGTCATCGAGTCGGTGGCCGAGACGAAGACCGACCACACCTACCATGCGGTGTGGCTGGAGAACGAGTACCTGCGCGTGATGCTCCTGCCCGAACTGGGCGGACGCGTGCAGATGGCCTACGACAAGATTGCCTGCCGCCACTTCATCTACTACAACCAAGTCATCAAGCCCGCCCTCGTGGGCCTCGCGGGACCCTGGATCAGCGGTGGCATCGAGTTCAACTGGCCGCAGCACCACCGTCCCAGCACCTTCATGGAGGTGGACTCGTCCATCGAGGAGCACAGCGACGGCAGCGTCACCGTATGGTGCAGCGAACGCGAACGCATGTTCCACCAGAAGAGCATGGCGGGCTTCACGCTCCGTCCGGGATGCGCCTACCTCGAGATACGCAGCAAACTCTACAACCCCACCGAGGTGCCGCAGACATTCCTCTGGTGGGCCAACCCCGCAGTGCATGTCGGCGATGACTACCAGAGCGTCTTCCCGCCCGATGTCAATGCCGTCTTCGACCACGGCAAGCGTGCCGTCAGCACCTTCCCCATCGCCACCGGCACCTACTACAAGGTGGACTACAGCGCCGGCGTGGACATCTCCAACTACCGCAACCTCCCCGTGCCCACCTCCTACATGGTGGCGCACAGCGAGTACGACTTCGAGGGCGGCTATGAGAACGACACCCACTGCGGCATGCTCCATGTCGCCGACCATCATGTCAGTCCCGGCAAGAAGCAGTGGACATGGGGCAACGGAGACTTCGGCCGTGCCTGGGACCGCAACCTCACCGACGACGACGGACCCTACATCGAACTCATGGCAGGCGTCTTCACCGAGAACCAGCCCGACTTCTCGTGGCTCATGCCCTACGAGGAGAAGTCATTCGTACAGTACTTCTTCCCCTACCGCGAACTGGGCATCGTGAAGAATGCCAGCCGCGACCTGGTGCTCAACCTCCTTCCCTGTCCCGACGGGCAGGCCCGCATCCTGGTGTTCGCCACCTCGCGTCAGCAGTGCCCCGTCGTGCTGCGTACACGCAGCGGACAGATTCTCCACAGCGAATGCTGCGAACTCTCTCCCGAGGCGGTCTACGACCGCACCGTCGCCCTCGGCGACATCCCCTTCGAGGAACTCGAACTCGCCGTCGGCCGTCTGGTGGCGCACGCCAGCGAACCCGACAACGGCACGGTGCCCGCACCGGCCGAGCCGGCCCTCAAACCCGACGAAATCACCACCTGCGAGCAACTCTACCTCACCGGTCTTCACCTCGAGCAGTACCGCCATGCCACCTGGTGTGCGCTGGACTACTATCGCGAGGCACTGCGCCGCGACCCGCTCGATGTGCGCAACAACAATGCCGTGGGCCTCTGGTATCTTCGCCGCGGACGCTTCGCCCTCGCCGAGCCCTATCTGCGCACTGCCGTGCGTGTGCTCCAGAAGCGCAACCTCAACCCCTACGATGGCGAGCCGCTCTACAACCTCGCCCTCTGTCTGCTGTGGCAGTGGCGCGTAGAGCAGGGTGCCAGCCGTCGGCCCGACACCGGCAGCCGTCTCCTCGCCGAAGCCTACGACTGGTTCTACAAGGCCACCTGGAATGCTGCCTGGCAGGATGCGGGTTTCTTTGCCTGTGCCCAAATCAGCCTGTTGCAGGGCCGTCTCGACGATGCCCTCGACCAACTCGACCACTCGCTGGCGCGCAATGCCGCCAACCACAAGGGGCGTGCCCTCAAGACGGCCGTCCTGCGCCTTCTCGGCCGCACCGACGAAGCCCTCGCCATGGCCGAAGCCTCACTCGCCCTCGACGCCTTCAACTTCGGCTGCCGTGTCGAGCAACTTCTCATGGGATGCGGGGAGCGTGAACCGCTCGTCGCCCTCCTGCGTCGCGACGCCCACAACTACAACGAACTCCTCACCGACTTCCTGGCCGCCGGCCTCTACGACGAGGCAGACCTCGTCCTCGCCCTGGCCGAAGAGAGCGGTGCCGCCGACATCATGACCTGGTATCTTGCCGGAGCCTACGACAAGGCCGCCACGGCCGATGTCACCTGCATCTTCCCCAACAGCCTCGAGGCACTCGCGGCACTCCAGTCCGCCCCTGCCGACGATGCCAAGGCCCTCTTCCTGCTCGGCAACCTCTGGTACGACAAGCGCCAGTACGACCAGGCGATGTCCTGCTGGGAACGCGCTGCCACCCTCTGTCCGACCTTCCCCACCGTCTGGCGCAACCTCGCGCTGGGCGCCTACAACAAGCAGGGCGACAAGGAACGCGCCGTCTGTTGTATGGAAAAAGCCTTTGCCCTTGACCCGTCCGATGCACGCATCCTCATGGAACTCGATGCCCTCTACAAGAAAATCGGCCGTCCGCACACTGAGCGTCTGGCGTTGCTGCAGGCCCATGCCGACCTCGTGGCACAGCGCGACGACCTCATCCTCGAGCAGGTCACCCTGCTCAACCTCACGGGAGCCTGTGCCGAGGCAGCCGCCCTGCTCGACAGCCATCACTTCCATCCCTGGGAAGGCGGTGAAGGCAAGGTCACGGCCCAATACCAGTTCGCCCGCATCGCCCTCGCCCAGGAGGCCATCGCCCGCGGCGATGCCGACGCAGCCATCACCCTGCTCCGCGAATGTTTCGTCTATCCCGAACATCTCGGCGAAGGGCGTCTCATCGGGGCACAGGAACAGGACATCCACTACTTCCTCGGTCAGGCCTATGCCCGCAAGGGCGACCTCGACGCAGCCCGCCGCTGCTGGGAGGCCGCCGCGAAGGGCGACCTGCAGCCGGCCGACGCCTTCTACTACAACGATGCCAAGCCCGAGAAAATCTTCTACCAAGGTCTCGCCCTGCGTGCCCTCGGACGCGAGGAGGAGGCATCCGCGAAGTTCGCCATGCTCACCGCCTACGGCCGCGACAACCTCGAGCGCCATGTCGTGATGGATTACTTTGCCGTCTCCATGCCCGACCTCGTGGTATGGGACGAAGACCTCGACATCCGCAACCGCATCCACTGCCTCTTCATGCTCACCCTCGGCACCTGGGGCCAGGGCGACGCGTCCGCCGCCCGCCGCTACTTCGCCGAAGCCACAGCCCTCTGTCCCGCCCACCTCGGCCTTGCCGCCGTCGAAAAGATTATCCAGAAATAATCCGCCATATTCCAGTAACAATAGCAATAAAATAGGCAAAAAATGAAACGGTTGATGTTCTCCCTCATCAGTGTGGCATTACTGCTTACGGCATGTCAGAAAGTCGATGGTATTGTCACTCCCAACAAGGTGCAGCAGGAGTGGGCTGATCAAGAAATTGGTGTTCTGATTGATTTTGATTTGTATGTTTATGACTTCGGTTACGACTGGAGGCAGTGGGGCACGCATCCCGATGCATCCATCTTCAATCCCACCGAACTGAACACCGACCAGTGGCTTGAGACAGCGCAGAAGCTTGGCGCCAAGTACGCCGTGCTGGTGGCGAAGCATTGCAGTGGCTTCAGCCTCTGGCCTACCGAGGCCCATGATTACAGCGTGAAGAACACTCCCTGGCGCGACGGCAAGGGCGACATCGTGGCCGACTTCATCGCCTCCTGCAAGAAGTACGGCATCAAGCCCGGCATCTATGCCAGTACCTCAGCCAACGGCTACTGCTATGTCGACAACCCCGGGCTCGTCCAACCCGGAGGCCCCGTCACACAGGCCGAGTACAACGCCATCGTCACCACCCAGCTTACCGAACTGTGGTCGAACTACGGCGAACTCTTCGAGATATGGTTCGACGGTGGTGTCGGCAAGGCCGATATCTTCGGCCTCGAGCAGAAGTTGCAGCCCAAGGCCGTGGCCTTCCAAGGACCCTATGGTCACGAGAACCTCATCCGTTGGGTCGGCAACGAGATTGGCACTGCCCCCGATCCCTGTTGGGCTACTGCCGACAGCACCACACACTCCGATGGCGTGGTAGCGGTCGAAGGCCTGCACGGCCGTGCCGATGCCCCCTTCTGGTGCCCCGGCGAGTCAGACTTCACCCTCCGCTACAACAATTCCTATCAAGGCGGCTGGTTCTGGCGTGAGGGAGAAGATAACCTCATGTTCAACGTCGACCAGCTGATGGAGAAGTACGAAACCAGCGTAGGCCGCAACACGAACATGCTCTTGGGCATGGTCATCGACAACCGCGGACTGGTGCCCGATGCCGATGTCGAGCGCATCACCGAGTACGGCAACGCTATCCGTGCCACCTATGGCACCCCCACGAAAGCCACAAAGGGCAAGGGCACCGAGGTGGTGATGAAACTGAATAAGGCCACCACCGTCGACCGTCTCATCCTGCAGGAGAACATCAAGTACGGCGAGCGCGTCCTCGCCTGGCATGTCGATGGCGTGCTGCCCGACGGCTCCACCAAGACCCTCTGCAGCGGTACGAATATCGGCCACAAGCGCATCGCTCGCTTCGACGCCACCGAGGTCACACGCCTCGTCTTCCATGCCGATGAGGTCAAGGCCAAGCCCATCATCCGCAACTTCGCCGTGTTTGAGAAATAACCCATCTCGTGCCTCATTCGATGAGAAGCCAATGCCAGATGCAAGATGGAAATCAGCAGCCGCAGGGCGAACCTTGACGAATGAAAACGTAGATAAAAATGAATACGAGTTTAATATTAAGGTTAACAATAAAGAAAAAAGTCTCAAAGGTTAATTGATAGATAATCAAGTAAATTACACACTCTCTAATTGCTTCATTGGTTGAGACTCCAACGAAGCCCCCATCTCCCCCTGCCGTCTGCGAAGCCCGTAGGGGGAGACCCTTTTACCGCCCTTCCCAACCCAAACGCCACGAATAACCGCTAACCCCTCCCGCAGCAGGGTGGGGGAGAAAAAAAAGCAGGCGCTACTTGCGTAGCGTCTGCCTTCTTGGTGTGGGGCTCCATGAAACATGGAGAAAGGTCGGGTAGAAGATGAGCTGGTCGAAGGGGAGGTCGAGGTCGATGATGAGGCGCCCTAACTCGGCAGTGGCTTCTTCAGCGGTCTGGGGCTTCTCCCCTTTGGGGAGACGGGAGTGGGGCTCCCCCCTGATATCCGCTGCCTGCCCTTTCATGTGTTGGCTGTTGCGGGCTCCTCCTACTGCGCTGTTGAGCGCGGGGGAGCGGTAGCCGCTGTTCACATAGATGGGTTTGCCGTAGGCTTCCCGCAGGGGGTCCAGCACATGCTCTACCAGGGAACGGAGGTGCTGCTCGGCTGTCGGTGTCGGAGTGTTGTCGATGCCCTTGCGGGCAGCGGTGTCGCTCCGCGTCAGTTCTCGGAGAGTGAAGTACTTCATTGTTCTTCCTTATGGGTGAGTTTGCGGATTCGGACATCGACATAGGCTGTCATGCCGAACACGCTTGCAGCCCAGATGAGACATTCGGCGAAGTACTGTAGCACGCTGGCAGTGATGGTGCCGGCTGGTGTGCGATAGAACGAGAGGTAGCAGAGCGCAATGCCCGAGATGAGCAGGATGGCTGCCAGGATGTACTGCACTTTGGACTTGCTCATGGCGTTAATTCAGAAAGGCAATACTGCAGCCGAGCGACCCTGCAATGGCGGTCAGCACAGTGATGATGAATTGGAGGATCTGCCTCCAGTTGATAGGATTCTTGGTGGTTGACATGATGGCTTGAAGGGTTTAGGTTAATAAAAATGAGATTTTGATTGAAGATTCTTTTCAAGATTTTCAGTAAGATTTCGAGCCCGCCCCGCGGGCGATCCTTTATAAAATTGCTCCCAAAAAGCGACGAACTGGAGCGCATTTTCAGTTGAGATTTTTTTGAAGATTTTGGTTGTGATAGAATCTGACTTAAAATCTTGACTTAAAATCTGACTGAGGCGGCTTGCCGCCTTGGATGGGGACGAGTTTTTGGAAGGATCGTCGCTTCGCTCCTCGAAATCCGACTGAAAATCTATAGAAAAATCCAGAAGAAAATCTTTACTGGGTTAGT